>ERZ773011.22-NODE-22-length-53321-cov-11.7397_pt1 | contig 53321 bp, 35 predicted proteins | sample MGYA00580662_ERZ773011 | MGnify/ENA primary metagenome ERZ773011 (study PRJEB29015, sample SAMEA2738118) | human oral metagenome | biome: human oral; feature: human-associated habitat; material: saliva | place: China | collected 2169 ... | reverse complement strand
AGGGTGAGCCTGATGCGACTATCGTTGAGGAGGAAAAGACGATTCCTCGCACGACCAAGTTCATCATGGAGTACAAGGAAGGCATGTGGCGCATGCTCCTGGACAACAACAGCTAAATTTCTTCATCTTCTGACACACATTACTTAAGGATTTTTTTTCATGGCTACTTTTCTTTCTCGACGTGCCGCACTAGCTGCTGCTACCGGCGCCGGCGCGGCTGCGGCGCTGACTGCCTGCGCTAGCGATATCCGCCCGCTGGCTGATAGCTCCGCCTCCGGTGAGGCTTCGCCTTCGGCAAGCGCTTCTGAGTCCGCGAGCGCATCCCCCTCGGCATCGGCGTCGGCGTCTTCTTCCGCTAAGAAGTCGTACAAGGGCGCGGTGAAGCTCGACAAGTACGAAAAGAACGGCGAGTACGTTCCTGCCACGGCTGAGAAGAAGGCACAGAACGTGCCGAAGCCTGTTGTTCCGGAGAAGATGCACGAGGCGACCATTGAGGGCATGTACGAGTTCCTCTGCTACTGGGTGGCAAGCTTCAACTACATGTTCATGACGGGCGATTACGAGCCTCTCAAGAAGGCTGACCCCGAAGGCCGGTATGCGAACGATCAGGCCAATGCCGTTCTTATCTACTCTTCCGGTAAGGGCTGGGTGTATGACACGGATGCGCCGGTTACCGTTCAGCTGCTGACTGATGCTCCCAAAAAGGTTGCGGGCGGCCCCAACCGTTACGATTGGCTCGGACGCATCATCTATGATCCCAACGCAAAGGCCCGCGTTGAAGGTCATGACCCTGTTCCCCTGGTTGAGGGATCGACCAAGAGCGAGGCGACCAATTTTCCGTTTGATTATAAGGACGGCGCCTGGTTCTTGCTTAGTGATGAAGAAGCCGATTCCCCCTCGTCAGAGGCGAGTAGCGCTGGCGCCTAACCCGCGTTTCTAGCCACTTATCCTAGCCATTTATGGTGAAGAGAGAAGCCCCCGTATGCAGTTGAGGCTACGTGCGGGGGCTTCCCCTTTTTGCTTGCATGGCTTTTGTTTACATGGCCTGCGTACGGTCGTGTTGAACTGTTCCCCCAGACGAGCAGGTGCACAGGATTTGAATGTGTCAACAAAACTGCTCGGGTACGCTTAAAAGCACACGAACAAACTATTGAGGGGTTCTCATGCCTACCTTCATTACCCGACGCACCGCCCTGGGTATCACCGCTGCCGCCGCGCTCGCCTCCTTGACTGCCTGCGCCAGCGATATTCGCCCGCTGGAGGACCCGAGCGTGGTTGACCCGATGCGCCCCTACAAGGGTGAGTTGAAGTTCGATAGCTACAAGTCCACCGGAACGTACCGTCCCGCAAGCGCCACGAAGAAGGCGGAGAACCCGCCCATGCCCGTCCCTCCCCAGAATATGAAGTCGAAGACGACCTCGGGCATGTACGCGGCACTGGGCTACTGGGTCGCATCGGTGAATTATCTGACCATTACCGGTAATAATGAACCGTTCAAGGACGTAGACCTGGACGGTATCTACGTGCAGAAAATGAAGTCGTACGTAGAGTTGTATGCAAAGGGTGAGGGGTGGATGTACGGCACCGAGACGCCGCTCATGGCTGAGCTGACCGAGGAGACCCCGCAGAAGGTTGACGATCAGCAGTACCGTTGGAAGGGTATTGTCCGTGGCCATAAGGATGCTGTTCTCCATTACGTACCCGAGGACAGGGACATTCGTGTGGGTGAGTCGAGCGGTGATTCCAGTAACGATGAGGTCACTTTTGTGTTGAATTATCGAGACGATGCGTGGATGGTCACCGTTGAGACGAAGAATTCCTCGACGACTTCTCCCGGTTCCTCGGGTGGAAGCGATTCTGGCCTTAACGTTTAGGATGCGGCGGCGCTGGAAAATACGGATGCAGGAAAGCGGCGGTGTAGGAAAGCTGTAGCACAGGAAGATGATGATACTTTCCCCTAGTAAACGACACTTTTCGTTAGATAACGTATCTTTTGTAGCATTTTCCAAGGAATAATAACGAGAAAATCATAAACATACCCAAATGAACTAAGGTATCCTTAAATAGATACACCGATAATCTATTGAAGGGTACCTTATGTCTACCTTCGTAACCCGACGCGCCGCCTTTGGCATCGCCGCCACCGCCGCGCTCGCTTCCTTGACCGCCTGCGCCAGCGATATCCGCCCACTCAGCGACCCGAGCGTACTTGATACTCAGCGCGTTTACAAGGGTGAGCTGAAGTTTAACAACTACGAATCACGCGGCACCTACGTTCCCGCAACCAGCTCGAAGAAGGCGGAGAACCCGCCCAAGCCTATTCCTCCTGCAGAGATGAAAGCCAAAACGACAGAGGGCATGTACGCCGCCATAGGTTTCTGGTTGGCTTCTTTCAATTACCTTATAATTACCGGCGATATTGAGCCCTTTAAGGCTGTGGATACGAACCGAAACGATCTCTACAAGGCCGAACCTTTCGTCGAATTTTACGAGAAGAACAGTGGCTGGGTGTACGGCACTGATGCGCCGTTCTCAGCGGAGCTGACCGAGGATGCTCCACAGAAGGTTGACGAGCAGCAGTACCGCTGGCTGAGTGCTGGCCGTTACAACAAGGAAGCAAAGATCCATTACACAGATGGTAGGGAACTCACCATGGCCTCATTGAGTAGCGACCCTGGTGATTATGAATTCTTCTTTATCTTGGAGTATCAGGATGGTGCATGGACGGTTCGGAATGAACCAGCCAAACTTACAACGAGCTCACCCAGCTCAAGCGCGAGTAGCTCCGGCGCCTCCGTTTAGAACCCCGGTCATATCGTAGTCGGGCGAGAGCCATAGGTCCCGTGTTTTTCGTCATCTACCGCCGCTTTTACGGTCATGGAGGCGCACACAACATTGGGCTGACCGCTCCCCTGCGATATTCTGGAATTAGTTCAATACCGGCACATACTTTATTCACCTCAGAAAGAGCCCCATGTCTACCATGTATACCCGCCGCACCGCCCTGACCGCACTGGGCTTGGGCACCGCAGCGCTTCTTGCCGCTTGCTCTTCCAAGTCTTCCTCCGAGTCTTCAGCGACCGCGAGCGCATCCGCTACCGAGTCTTCGACCGCGAGCGCTAGCGCGACCGCATCCGTCTCCCCCACCGCTGAGGCAACCACCACCGTTGAGCCTGGCCCCAGCATGAAGGGTGAGGTCGTTCTTGCCGACTACTCCTCCACCGGCACTTTTGAGCCCGGCACCAAGGAACACAAGGCTGTCAACGTTGCGATCCCGGTTGAGCCGGCGAAGCTGCGTGAGAACAGTGTTGAGGGTCTGCACGCGTTCATCGCGTACTGGCAGGCTACCCTGAACTACCTGCTGCTGACCGGTGACGGTACTCGCTTCACGAACATTGACCACACCGGCGACTACTCGACTGTGGCTGAGTTCTTCCAGAGCATGTACGCTTCGGAGAGCGGCTGGGTTATTGGTTCGGAGCGTCCGATGATTCTGTCACTGACTGCTGACCGCCCAACTAAGGACACCCGCACCGGCTACTACACGTGGGCATCCGAGATGGTGATTGATGGTGCTGAGGGTGCTGGCGTGTACAGCAAGACCAATGATCGTGTGCAGCCGCTGACCGAGGTGTTCAAGTACCCGGGTAAGCCGGTGGCTGGCCAGATTGTGGCGCACTACCAGGACGGCACGTGGCGTATGGTGCGTCGTGCTCCGGGTACTGCGTCTGCTTCGCCGGTTCCATCGCTGAGCCCGAGCGCTTCTGCTGGGGGTGCTGCGTCTGCAGAGGCGACCGCTGCTTCTGCTGAGGCATCGGCACAGTAGGTTCTGAATCCCCTATACCACTGAGAAGCCACATGTGTTTCAAACACATGTGGCTTTTCGCTTTTTATTCCTTCTTGAAAAAGACAGGCATAAACAAAAAGCCTTGATTCCGAAGAATCAAGGCTTTTTCCTAGTGTGACCCCAACCGGATTTGAACCGGTGTTGCCGCCGTGAGAGGGCGGAGTACTAGGCCGCTATACGATGGGGCCGTGAGATTTACATCTCTTTCACCAGGTCTCCCTGGCAACACATATAACTATACAGAGGTTCCCGAAAACAGCCAAATCGAAAAGCGGTGAATTGAGTCACATATTTTACACCGAGTGCAAGACCCACCGCATAGGCTCCTTTCCAGCCAAACCAGGCACTCCCCCCAGCAGCTTCCACCGCCACCACACCCCACCTCCACCCAATAAACACCTCACAAAACGCCACGGCGCCAAGGCACAAAAATGCGCCCCGCACAGTGTACGGGGCGCATCCACTCAAACTAGAGCAAGAAACTATGCCTTACGGCGGCGAAGCACCATCACAGCGGCACCAGCAATCAGCGCAAACGCACCGACAGCCGCCAGACTCAGAACACTCTGAGCACCAGTCTTAGCCAGCGAGCCCTTGCTCTGAGGCGCAGACTTGGTCGCCGAAGCGCTCACCTGAGAATCAGAACCGGAGCTCTTAGGCTGAGCCTCAGACTTTGCCGAAGAAGAGTTCTTCAGCGGCGCGGTCTTCGTAGTGGTTCCCAGCTGGTCGTTAGCTTCCTCGGCCTTCGAAGGTTCACCCTTCGACTGCTCAGCCGCAGGCTTCTCTGCTACTGCAGGTGCAGATGCGGAAGGCGATGCCGAGGCAGCGGCAGGGAACGCCGGCTCATCAGCCTCATTGCGGTTATCTGCGTTGCCGGCATCCTTCGCATCATTAACAATCAGCGAAACAGCCGAATCATAATTGCGGTTGGTAGCCACATCAGAACCAGCAGTGACGGTGCCGAGCAGGTAGCCCTGGCTGTACTGCATGGTGTTCGCAGGAACACGCAGAGTTGCTTCGAAGGAGTACTTGCCGGTACGTGAGTTGTAGACGAACGCGCTCGCCGGAACGATAGTAGACACCTTCTGGATGTTTGCCAATTCGCTATCGGTCAGCTTGTCATAACCCATCGACCACTCACCCTCCTTGACGAGGAACAGGCGGAGACCTTCGGCCGGCGGCTTATCATAGTCGTAGCCGGACACGTGGAAGGTGTAGGGGCGGGTAATGTCGACGGTACCCTCAGCGAAGTTCAGGGTGGGGTCAATCAGCACTGCAGTAGCCTGCTTCGGGTAGCCCTGGAAGGGAACCTTTGCGGGATTAATAGTCGCGGTGGAGGTGAATTCACCCTCGGAAACCTCAGCGTAGAACTTCACGATGGAGTTCGGAACCAGCTTCTGCTGCGAGGAAGGAACAGTCTTGCCGTTACGATCCACGGTCGCCTTGGAGGTGTAGGTGTCGGTCAGGGAGCCTTCGCCGGTCTTCGCGTTCAGTACGTAGGGCACAGCCGCGGTGGTGTTGGCGATGTCCTGCTTATCCACTGCGATGACGGAGCCGTCTTCGGTGATGGTCAGGTCGTTAGCCTTACCGCCGTTCATCTCAACCTCACCGATTACACGGTCGGTCTTAGCGTCGAAGATGGCGATCTTACCGGTGCCGAAGTCGGTCACGTACACCAGGTCACGCGCCTCATCGTTCTCCATGGACAGCGCCTGGGTGCCGAACTTGACGAACTTCTTGAACGCGCCGGTGGTCAGGTCGTACACGGAGATACCGGAGTTCACGCCGTTCACGCCCTGCGAGGAGACGTAAATTTCGTTCTCGGAGTGGTCAATGGTGACGTCCGAGGGGCGAACCTCCACGGTGGAATCCTCGGCGCGGGTCTGGATAACCTGCTCGGTCTTGAACGTATGAGTGTTGATGACGAAGACCTTGCCGCCGGTGCGCTCAGGCACGTACAGCTTGTCGCCGTCAACGGTCATGTTCATGCCAACATAGCGGGTACCGCCATTGGGGGCACCCTCCAGCTGCAGCTTAGTAACTTCGAAGGTCTTCATGTCGATAGCGGACACATAATAGCGACCGGTCACGAACACCTTGCCGGAGTTGTGATCCACCAGCACAGAGCGGGGATGCTCAATCCAGTTCGGGTCGCTCTCGGCAATGCCGTGGTTAGTCCAAATCTGCTCCATGGTGTTCTGGTCGAACACAGACAGAGAGTTGTCGGTGGTATTAGTAACCCACACGGTGCCGGACACGTCATCAACAGTGATGCCGTACGCGGAAATGTAGCCAAATTCGCCGTTCTTATCCAGCTCGAAGGGAAGCGCTGCCACTTCTTCAATCTGAAGAGTGTCTGCGTTGACACGAGCAATAGTGGAGGCGAGGTTGCTATTACCGCCCACGCCGACCATCCAGATCTTGTGGTTCGCCTTGGAGTAGGCAACCTGGTACTGGCCGGGCAGACCCTGGGTAATCTGCGCGACGGATGCGGAGGTGTCAACAACGCGGCTCAGCGATGCGGTGGAAGGAGCCGATGCGCTGGGGGTCGCGGTCTGGTTTGCGGTGTTCGGTACTGCGAAGGAGGCAGGAATCATGGCTGCGCCGGAGATTGCGAGCGCGAGGGAGCCGACGGCGAGCCCCTTCAATGCCTTGCTCGAGGAGGGAGTGAGGTTCAATGTGTGTCCTTCAAATGTGTAACGGAAGTGCTCACATGCCGCATGCGAATGCTAACGAGACACCCGTGAATATGCGGTGACATATTCGACGGCACGAAAAGCAGAAATGTAGGTAACGCATAAATTTACCTACCTTCTAATCCTCAGTGTTTTCCCAGGAAAATACAAGCAGCGACGTGGGTGTGTTTTGTGTTTTTATGAGCGAGCCCCTAATTCGCCTTCAGTATCACGTGAAGGTTGAGCTGTTTCCAGGGTTTTTCCTTGCTCTTGCGAGCAAAAACCCTGGTCACTAGGGGTATTGTGATGCTTTTATATTTACACATTAATGTAAAAGTTTAGGTGAGGCGCGCCAGCAACATTCACCTTGGGCCACACATTTTTTCGACATTCAAAACCTATATTTTTACAGACTAGTGCACATATATGAATATGTTTTAAAACCCCTACCCAGCATTAGCCCAAGCAGGCACACAAAAGGCGGGTACCCTCTCCCCCAGATTCGAAGAATCCGAAAGAGAAAATACCCGCCTTCTCACGCGTTACATCGAGCATTTACGCCCGAAAACTAAACGCTACGCTTTATGCCTTGCGGCGGCGCATCACCAGAGCAGCACCTGCAATCAGAGCCACAGAAGCGAAAGCAACCAGCGGCATCACAGCGTTAGCACCGGTGTTCGCCAGAGCGCCACGCGAAGAGCCAGCCTGCGAGGAACCTGCGTCGCTCTTAGCTACCGAGGAACCACCGCCCAAATTATCGGAGCCACCAGCAGAGGAACCGCCGTTCTTCACAGCCGAACCGGACTTATCAGCCTTCACAGCATCCGGAGCAGACTTGGAGTCCTGTGCACCGGTCTTAGCATCAGACTTGGGATCAGACTGAGATGCCTGATCCTTGGAGGTCTGATCCTTAGCCTCTGCGGTGTTCTCGGACTTAGCATCAGACTTCTTGTCCTCAGCCTTCTTGTCCTCAGGCTTCGGGTCAGCCGGCTTCGGATCAGCAGGCTTCGGATCTGCAGGCTTCGGATCTGCAGGCTTCGGGTCAGCCGGCTTCGACTCCTCAGCCTTCACACCGGTCACCGTCGGGTAACCCGCAAACTGAAGCGAAGTCGGGGTGATTGCCACCGGTGCTGCGCTCGCGTCGGTGTCCTTCACGCCAACCTTGAACTTCAGAATCGAGTTAGCCTTCAGCTGCTGAACCGATGCGGGGACGTCGTTACCCTGGCGGTCCTTGCCGGGCAGGGTGGTGTACTCGCTGGCAGTGGTGATCTCGCCGGTGGTGCCGTTGAGCACGTAGGGCAGGGTCACCTTCTCGTCGCGGTCCTTCTTGTCGAGAACCAGCACGGAGCCATCCTTGAGCAGGGTCACGTCGTTCGCGGCTGCCCCGTTCATCTCGACCTCGCCGATGACCTCGTCAGCGCGACCGTCAAAGACAGCCACCTTGCCGGTGCCAAAGTCGGTCACGTACACCAGGTCGCGATCCTCATCGTGCTCCAGTGCGAGCGCCTGGGTGCCGAACTTGACGAACTTCTTGAACGCGCCAGTGGTCAGGTCGTACACGGAGATACCGGAGTTGACGCCCTTCACACCCTGGGAAGAAACGTAAATCTCATTCAGCGAGTGGTCCACAGCAACGTCGGAGGGGCGAACCTCAACGGTGGAATCCTCACCCTGAGTCTGGATGGTCTTCTCAACCTTGAAGGTCTTGGTGTCCACGACGAAGAGCTTACCGCCGGTGCGCTCGGGCACGTACAGCTTGCCGCCGTCCAGGAACAGGTTCATGCTCACGTAGCGAGTACCGCCGTCGGGTGCGCCCTCGAGCTGAATCTTCTCAACCTGCTTGGTCTTCAGGTCGATTGCGGAGACGAAGAAGCGGCCGGTCACGAACGCCTTACCGGACTCGTGGTCAACCAGAACGGAGCGGGGGTGCTCAATCCAGTTCGGGTCGCCTTCCTTCACGCCCTCGTTAGTCCAGATGAGCTTGAGGGTCTGCTGGTCGTACACTGCCACGGAGTTGTCGATAGTGTTGGTGACCCAGACGGTGCCGTCCACGTCATCAACAGTCACGCCGTACGCGGAGGTGTAACCGTACTGGCCCTTGTCGTTCTTCTTCACGGGCAGCTCGGCGAATGCCTCGGTCTGCAGGGTGTCTGCATCCACGCGTGCCAGGGAGGAAGCGAGGCCACCGCGCGCACCCACGGTGGGTACGAACAGCTTGTGGTTCTTCTTGGAGTAGCCGACCTGGAACTGGCCGGGCAGACCCTGAATGATGTTCGCAACGCTACCGTTTGCATCCACGGTGCGGTGTGCCTCAGTGGAGGGGGCGGTAGAGTCGGCTGCCTTGGTCTTGGTAGCGGTTGCCGGGTAGCCCTGGAACTCACGGGTTTCGGGGGTGACCTGCTTGACCTCAGAGTTATTACCTGCGGTTGCGGTGACCTTGAACTTCAGGATGGAGTTCGCCTGAATGTCGGAGGTCTTGGCGGGAACCTCGTTGCCCTGCTTGTCCTTAGAAGGCTTGCTGGTCACCTTGTTGGAGGTGCTGACGGTGCCGGTGGTGCCGTCGAGGACGTAGGGCACGGTTGCGGTTGCGCCAGCCTGCTTGTCCACAGCGATTACGGAGCCGTTGGGCAGTACGACCAGGTCGTTTGCCTTGCCGCCATTCATGGCGACCTCGGCAATCAGCTTGTCCGCTGCACCGCCGTCAATCACGCCGATCTTGCCGGTGCCGAAGTCAGAGACGTACACCAGGTCGTTGGCCTCATCGTTATCGAGCGAGAGCGCCTGGGTGCCGAAGGGGATGAACTTCTTGAACTCGTAGGTGGTCGCATCATACACGGATACACCGGAGTTCTCGCCCTTCACGCCCTGCGAAGAGACGTAAATTTCGTTCTGCGAGTGGTCAATAGCCACGTCGGAGGGGCGAACCTCGCCGTCCTTATCGCCCTTCACAGAGATGGTCTTCTCGACCTTGAAGGTCTTGGTGTCAATTACGAAGAGTTTGCCGCCGGTGCGTTCGGGCACGTACAGCTTACCGCCGTCCACCAGAATGTTCATGCTGATGTAGCGGGTACCGCCATCGGGTGCACCCTCAAGCTGAATCTTCTCGACCTTCTTGGTCTTCAGATCGATAGCCGAGACAAAGAAGCGACCGGTCACGAAAGCCTTACCCGACTCGTGATCGACACGCACCTCGCGGGGGTGCTCAATCCAGTTCGGGTCGTCCTTGCTCAGACCCGCATTGGTCCACAGCTGCTTCATGGTCGCCTGATCGTATACGGCAACGGAGTTATCGCGGGTGCTGGTCACCCACACGGTACCTTCCTCGTCATCGACGGTGATACCGTACGCACCCTCGTAGGAGTAGCCCGAGTCCCCCTTGATAATGGGCAGCTCGGCAACTGCCTCAATCTTCAGGGAGTTTGCGTCAATGCGAGCAATCGTAGAAACGTGCTCGTCGCGGTCTGCAGTGCCAGCAACCCAAATCTTGTTGGTCTTCTTGGAGTATGCGACCTGGAACTGACCGGGCAGGCCCTGGGTGATCTTTGCCATCGTCTTGTCGGTGATGGTGCGAGCTTCGCTGCTCTGGCTTGCTGCCGGGGTGGAGTCTGCCGCGAACGATGCGGGGATGGCGGCAACGCCGGAGATTGCCAGTGCCAGCGATCCAACGGCGAGGCCCTTGAATGCCTTGCTCGAAGCGAGGTTCATATGTATGTCCTTTTTCGTGGGTGGTGTGTGGAGGTGCGTCTCTCCCCCACCGATGGGTGGTGAGGCGCCGCGTTTTTCCTGCTCTCTGGTGTGGGTTTCGTGGGCCCACGAGGAAGGAAACTAGTCTTCACACAGTATTTAGTAAGGCAACCATTAACTTACCTTCTAGGTAATACTTACTTAGCGCACAGGATTTTGCAAGATTTTAGGTATATATGACGCAAAATTTCATATGCCAGGCACAGCCTGTCACTAAAACTCCCCGAGGTGCGGCAATATAGCAGCGAGACACGACAGGGCATGACAAAACCCCCGCCTCCAGCAAAGCCAGAAGACGGGGGTTCCATGCACCCCAACACACTGTGCCGGGGTGACACGGTGCCGGGGTGACTAAAAATTAGGAGACATACGAGAAGTCAGTGAACAGCAGGTTCTGCAGCTTGTAGCGGCGAATGAAACGAGCCAGCTCCGCGCGAGTAGTCGGCGCGGTCGGGTTGAACACACCCGAAGCATCCAGCACGATGTCGTTCGCGCCAGCCCACGCAACGTAACGGTGCAGAGTACCCGCACCGAGCACGTCGCGGAAACGAGAACCAGCGCCCTCCTTCATCTCGGTCAGCTGAACCTCCGCGTTGTACTGGAACAGCACAGCCGCCAGCTCCTCGTGAGAAACCGGTGCGGTCGGGTCAATCTTGTCGCCACCGGTGAGCGGCTCGGTGATCTTGCGGTCACGAGCCCAGTGCAGCGCGTTCGCGGTCGGGCGGCCTGCCGCATCCGCGAAGGGTGCAACATCCGAGTTTTCGCTCACGCCAGCGTGACCAGCAGCGTGGTTCAGCAGAGCAATAAGCTCCTCACGGGTCACAGGGCGGTCCGGCTCAAACGCGCCAGTCTGCGGGTTCGGCATCAGCCACTTCTTCTGGTTCGCCATGCGGATATCCTCAGCGAACGGGTGGTTATCCGGAACATCCTCGAAAGAAGTCTTCAGGATCTTGGTCTCAGCCACGGGGATGCGCGCAGCAATCTGGCGGGTGATCTCCTGACCCCACGGGTCGGAGCAAATATCCAGCTGCAGGGCGTGGTCAACGCCCTCACCCTGCATCAGCTCGATGGGGAACTGGTCGCTACCGCTGAAGCTGTCAGCGTCACCGTCAAATTCGGGGGTGAGCGGCCAGGAGCGCAGAGTTTCGAAAGAGCCGTTACGAACGTAGCCGTGGCGTACGGTCAGGGTGGTGCCTTCGGTGAGGAATTCGCGCAGACCGTGTGCAGTGTAGTTGACGGTCATACCGGTTTCGGTGATGGTGGCACGCTGAATGACGAGGCGCGGGCCTTTAGTTTCCTCGGTTGCCGGGGCAAGGTTTGCGGGGGCTTCGTCTGCCTGAGCGGCCTGTGCCTGCAGGGTCAGTGCGCCTGCAGCGGCGGCGGCAGAAGCACCCTTTACGAAGAATCGTCGTGAGAGTCGATGGGTAAGCAAGGGCATGATTGTCCTATTCAGTTCTTGTTTGAGTTGAGTGAGTTACGGGTGGCAGGACGCGCGGACAGCGGCGTAAACGGTGAGTGAGGCCGATACGGTGGTTCCCTCCCCTGTGTGCGTGAGTGAGACGCAGCGTACGGGGTGCGGGTGTCTGTCGGGCGGATGCGCGGTGAGTGAGACCGGCACGAGTTCCCTGACCCAGTCATCTAGCGTACCTTAAGGTCCCGTTTAAAGCGAAGACGAAACGGCGGTGATTTTACGCCCATTTTCGGTATTCAACGAAGTAGGGGCGTTATCTGGCAACGTTTGCCGGAAGTTGGCATGGGTTCTTGATGGGGTGGCTTTGAACCGCTCTACGCCGAGGTGTTCCGGGATATGGAATATGTGGGGTTCTGAGGTTTTGTGTGCGACACGCCGTTTCAAACCCTTTTCAAAGAGTTATAGTTATTGGTACCCTATCACTGTTTCTATATCCTAACAAAGGAGTTACCCATGGAGGCCAAGGAATTCTCTGAGAAGGCCCTCCTCTTTTTCGCCAAGTCCAAGTACGCCGACCTCTTCGGCGTGGCACTGGTTATCGCCATCGCAATCGCCTCAGGATACCTGAGCACCAACCTCGCCAAGTACGTTGACTGGGGCCCGATTACGAGCTTCATTCCCCTCGGCGTGATTTCCGTGATTAACGTGGGTATTTCAATGATGTCTACCCGCCTGACCGGCCGCCTCTCCAACGTTGGCAACGTGCTCGGCATTATTAACACGGCACTGTCCGGAGCAATCGACTACATTCTGGGCAACAAGGCAGCAATCATCACCTACCCGGTGACCTTCATCGTGTACACCTTCGCGATTCGTAGGTGGCAGAACTCCGAACGCGGCAAGGCTCTAGAACCGCCGACCGGCACGAAGGGCCAGCTGATTATCGGCGGTATTGTAGCGGGTTCGTTCGCGTTCTCCCTGGTAACGAACTACATTGGCTACGGCGGCCAGACCTCATTCCTGTTCTGGATCACGACCGTAGTGTTCGGCCTGTCCCTGTCAGCGAACATTCTGAACGCGCTCAAGCTGACGATGCAGTGGCAGTTCTGGTTCCTGTACAACAGCGTACAGTGCATCAAGGCGCTGACCCAGGGCAACTTCGCGAACGTCGGCAAGTACATTTTCTACATCATCAACAGCGTGGCAGCGCTCCTGCTCTGGACCCGAAACGGCACCTCCGCCAAGGGTGCCGTGGCGGTGGCGTAGGGGTACTCCCCCGGGCGGTGACAGCGCCACTCTGCAGCTTAGTTACTAACGCATAATGAGAGGCCCCTCGACCTGTAGCTTATGGTTACGGGTCGAGGGGCTTATTTTAATGTTTTCACTATTTGTACCCAGCAGTACGCACATTTGCTAAAATGAATAGACTGGAGGGGCTTTCATTGAGGACTAAGAATCTTTCAATAGTTGTTTGATATTTTTATGACCGACTGACCGACGCGACCGACCGAATTGAGAGTCTTTCATTATTCGCCTTGATATACTTATTTGAAATCACCAGATGGTCGTGCAGGTGTTGAGAATCTTTCATTATTCGCCTTGATATACTTATAGAAGCCATGCATAAGGTGTTTCGCGGGTTGAGAATCTTTCATTATTCGCCTTGATATACTTATTGCGGTGGAGACTTCCACCCTTTCTAAGTTGAGAATCTTTCATTATTCGCCTTGATATACTTACGCTTCTTGCATTCACGCACTTCCACGCGTTGAGAATCTTTCATTATTCGCCTTGATATACTTACCTGAAAGATGACCACCACGCGGGCTTGGTTGAGAATCTTTCATTATTCGCCTTGATATACTTATAGAGAGCTAGGAAGTCGCCCACCATGTGTTGAGAATCTTTCATTATTCGCCTTGATATACTTAAATTCGCGGGGTCTAGCTCTAGTTCTTTGTTGAGAATCTTTCATTATTCGCCTTGATATACTTAATGTCGAGGATGCACCACCAGACGCGGGGTTGAGAATCTTTCATTATTCGCCTTGATATACTTACGCGTGCCCTGGTCGATACTACGATCAGGTTGAGAATCTTTCATTATTCACCTTGATATACTTACGCAAGACTAGAAAGCCTTGTTTACCAGGTTGAGAATCTTTCATTATTCACCTTGATATACTTAGGCATTGGGATACCCCGGTTGCCGAATCGTTGAGAATCTTTCATTATTCACCTTGATATACTTATCGATGCGGTGCGCGCCGTCCGGCTCGGGTTGAGAATCTTTCATTATTCACCTTGATATACTTATGTCCAGGTCGGGCTTGTCTGCGTTCGGTTGAGAATCTTTCATTATTCACCTTGATATACTTACGGGTGAGAAACGCTCCACGCGCTTTGTGTTGAGAATCTTTCATTATTCACCTTGATATACTTAGTCAGAATAACGTTATCGACACCGAACTGTTGAGAATCTTTCATTATTCACCTTGATATACTTAGATCGACATGCCGGTCGGTCAGAAAACCGTTGAGAATCTTTCATTATTCACCTTGATATACTTAGGATTATAAGCCGGGGAATCGACATTATGTTGAGAATCTTTCATTATTCACCTTGATATACTTACTCACGCCCATGAGCAAAAGAATCGACAGTTGAGAATCTTTCATTATTCACCTTGATATACTTACGTTCCTCTCGGTTGGTTCGCGCGGGGCGTTGAGAATCTTTCATTATTCACCTTGATATACTTATGGTGCGGGCCTTTTCGTCGCGCCGTGGGTTGAGAATCTTTCATTATTCACCTTGATATACTTAAGCACCCACGACACCCGCCGCACCTCAGGTTGAGAATCTTTCATTATTCACCTTGATATACTTACTGGCCAATCATCAGATCAGGACCCCTTGTTGAGAATCTTTCATTATTCACCTTGATATACTTATGTATGCGCAGCCTGGCACTGGCCTCGTGTTGAGAATCTTTCATTATTCACCTTGATATACTTAGAATCCACTCGCTCAAGGCCCCGGCCCAGTTGAGAATCTTTCATTATTCACCTTGATATACTTAAGGGAGGCGAGGAACAGCTCGGGTGAGTGTTGAGAATCTTTCATTATTCACCTTGATATACTTATTTTCGAGGACGTATTTCAGCTGGCCTAGTTGAGAATCTTTCATTATTCACCTTGATATACTTAGCCTCGCCGCACATATCGAGAACGAGTAGTTGAGAATCTTTCATTATTCACCTTGATATACTTAGCGACGCACTATCACGATTCCCGAGCAGGTTGAGAATCTTTCATTATTCACCTTGATATACTTACATCCTGCGTGTGTTGCACGGAAGTTAGGTTGAGAATCTTTCATTATTCACCTTGATATACTTAATAATGCGCCCGCTCCGCTGTCTCATGAGTTGAGAATCTTTCATTATTCACCTTGATATACTTATATCCATACCACCCTCGACAATGCCCAGTTGAGAATCTTTCATTATTCACCTTGATATACTTAATGCCCTCATGCTCCAGGCTCAGGCTCAGTTGAGAATCTTTCATTATTCACCTTGATATACTTAAAACCAGCAGATGACGTGTACCAAACTTGTTGAGAATCTTTCATTATTCACCTTGATATACTTAGAGCGTTTCGGCTCGTGTGGTGTCGCAGGTTGAGAATCTTTCATTATTCACCTTGATATACTTATGTATTCAGCGCGGGACATGGTGGACATGTTGAGAATCTTTCATTATTCACCTTGATATACTTAAATTGCACCGGCGCGTATCCCATCTAGGGTTGAGAATCTTTCATTATTCACCTTGATATACTTATTCAGATGGTGATGGTATTCCTGATGAAGTTGAGAATCTTTCATTATTCACCTTGATATACTTAAAGACCGTGATTTTTGCGGTACTACACGGTTGAGAATCTTTCATTATTCACCTTGATATACTTAACGGTTGCGACCCATGCGGCGCTGATGTGTTGAGAATCTTTCATTATTCACCTTGATATACTTACTATCGCTGGCGACACCTTGTATGTAAAGTTGAGAATCTTTCATTATTCACCTTGATATACTTAATACCCACCGTGGTACAGTGCGCGATGTGTTGAGAATCTTTCATTATTCACCTTGATATACTTAAACTCCCCCGCGATGCCCTTGAGCGTCAGTTGAGAATCTTTCATTATTCACCTTGATATACTTAAAGGCGGCGTAATTATGCGTATGACTCGGTTGAGAATCTTTCATTATTCACCTTGATATACTTACTCCAGCCATTGAACGCGACACAATTTTGTTGAGAATCTTTCATTATTCACCTTGATATACTTACGGCCCGGGTGTTTACGTGGAGGACTCGGTTGAGAATCTTTCATTATTCACCTTGATATACTTAAAATGACCGTGAAGGTCATCGACGGTGCGTTGAGAATCTTTCATTATTCACCTTGATATACTTAACAGTGTTGTCTTCATGCCTGAAGTTGCGTTGAGAATCTTTCATTATTCACCTTGATATACTTACTCGCGAGACGTTCGAGCGGATGAAGAAGTTGAGAATCTTTCATTATTCACCTTGATATACTTAAGTAATCAAGCATTTCCCCTAGTCAGGGGCATAAATGGGGCAGTTTTTCAAGAGAAAAACTGCCCCATACCTGCCTCGGAGCTCATCTCTAGGCAAGATCCGAAAGGAAAAATGGACCGGTGGGTAGCAGCCACGTTTGGCTGCTACCCACCGGTCCATTTTTGTGAAGCCCAGCTAGAAAATATCTAACGCTTCCGGCTTCTCCTCCATCTGCTGCACCTCCGGCCCCAAATGGCGAATCGACCCAGCCCACTGAGCATCCGTAAAACGCATAATACGAATCGCACCACCCGGTGGAACCTCAACCTGCAACCGAAACAAATCAGAACCCGTCGCATTCCCGTTCAGATAGTACTTCGCATACACACTCAACTGCATACGGTCAAAACCCAAATCCAGCAGAACATGACGATAACGATTCGCCAGCCTCCGCTCATTCTTCGTCTTCACCGGCAAATCAAACATCACCATCAACCACACAGGATCAGCCATCCTCACACGACTCCTCGGCAGTAGCCAGCTCCCACACCGGAACCGACAACCTATCACGCTTACCCTCGACATAGAGAGCAAACTCAGAACAAAAATCCTCCATCACAGTACGGAGCTTAAACGGCGAATCACCATTCACTGCATCAGACAACACCTGAACCAGAGCAACCTTCTCCTGCCGACCCAACTCAGTAGAACCAGCAGAAATCAACTGATACACCGCATAATCCACAGCAGGGCGGAACGGCTCCACCAAATCATCAACCAACGCAAAAGCATTCGAACGATGACGGTGAAAAAGCGACAGCGTCGGGCATAAACCCGCAGAAATCACACGAGTCAAAACCCTCCCGCGAAGAATCGTGTATCCATAGTTCAACATGCCATTTACCACGTCATCCGAGAGCTGTTGACGGCGGAATCCCTGTTCTGGAAGGAACGCTCCCCAATATAGGCGCGCCCCCTGAGCCTCAGCATTTGACGGGTCACCAGAACGCACCGAACGAGCCAACGCACGAATATCCGTAGCACCCGGCCGCCCCATAGCCTCAAGACAATTCGCCTGACCACGAAGCTTAGCCTTCACAATCTGCATCCACGCATTCTTCGCACGCGGCACACTCAACTCAGCCTGAGCCTCATGACGAGTAAACACCTTCGTATTCTCAGACCAGTGATACAACGTAGAAATCGGCTGATTACGCCAATCACAAATCGCAGCAGCAACATCAAAACGTTCCAGACCAGCCACCAGACCGTAGCCCCAGGAGCACCCCATGCCAAGGAGAATAAAATCAACCTCAGCAAGTGGCGTGCTCCGCTCCCCCGCCACGATTCGCCCCCTCTCATACGACAGGAAGCCCTCATAGGCAGTGAAATCAAGAACACGCCACTTACTATCCATCACGCTCTCCTAGCCTTCCGCACCCAGAGCGCGCAACGCCGAAGAACGAACCTCGAACGAAGTCGGCAGGCTACCGTTGCCGCGCCAACGAGGGAAACCCAAGTTATTGCGGCGGATAACCTTTAACGTTTCCAGAGGCAACAAACCGCCAATCGCAACAACCAGCCCTGTATCTAGAGCTTTGAGCAAGAGGGATTCGTCTTCCGTCAGAGTTTTAGATTCCAGACGACGCTGAATGTCAGAAGGCAACTGTTCACGTGACAGCATTGCAGGGCGAATACGTATCTGATAGTTCTTCTTAAAACCATCCACACGCCAGCGGCGCTCCGGCATAAACTCCAAGAATTGCCTCAGCTCATCCTTACCGCCATGAGCAATGTAGTCATCCGGATCAAACTCCAACTCATCGTTCTGAGTAATCCAAGCAAACTCAACCGCTTCACCGCTTTCCACAGCTTTACGCGTTGTGTCCTGCATATCCCGGAAAGACTGAGAACCCCGGTGAATCGGCATACTCAAAACATTGCGGCTACCGCTCTCACGCATCAGCCACGGGAACTCCGCACCATACACGCGAAGCATACCGACCTTCAGCTCGCCCTTCTTCGTCAGCCAGCCGTACAAGCGAGCATGATGAATCGACTCACCAATCTCAGCCACACCACGAGGAGTCAAAATCGATGCAGCATTCTTCGGGAAGAACAGCACCTCATCATCAGCCTCAGCAAAGCGGCCATCCGGCAATTCAAGCGTACGGGCAGAATCCTCAGGAAGCTTCTTCAACTTACCCAGAGCATCCTTCATCGCCAGGTAAATCTCCGGATCAACAATACGCTTCACAGCATCAGCAGACCACGCAGAACCCAAAGTCTGCTTCTGCACCGCAGCAATGGTGTCCTTATGCACCGCTCCGTTCTGCGGGCGCAGACGCAGGGGGCTCACCACCGCAATAGAGTCATCCTCGATAGCCTCAGCCAACAGGTCACCCAGAACAGTAGCTGCCTTACGCCACTCCAAGAACTTCTCCTGAGAAGCCGGGTACAGGCCGATAAAGTCACGCCAATCTTCTTCCGGCTTCAGCTGATCACGGTCCAGTTTATCCAGCCCCTGCTCATAAAACGCGCGCCTCAGCTGGCTACGCTGCTCCAGGGTCAAAGCAACCGAACGGTTCAACAAAGTCATCACCGCTGCATCAATTGCGTGGTGGCGCACATCAAAACGGTTCTTATCACGCTCACCACGCAGAAGAATGCGCTCATCAATGTCACCAGCACGGCGAGACTCACGAGTCACCGAACCCGCATACACGTCTAGAACCACACGGCTCTTATCATCGGGGGCAAGACCCTCATTAAAGTGCTGTTCCAAACGCTCACGCACCGCCACAGCAGCATACGAAGTCGAAGCCAGCGAGCGCTCATCAATCGGCTCATCAGCCTCGGTTTGCTTGAGGCGGCGAATCTGATTCTTGAACATTTTCGCCTTCTTGGGGTCTTTAAAGGCCTTCAACTGGCGGACACGGTCAATGGTCTCCTGCAACCGGACCGGACCAGCCCAACGATAGAACAGCTCCCGGTTCTTCTTCCCGTTACAACGACGGCACACCGCCGCCAAATTCTCACGACGAGAGGAACCGCCGCCAGCGCGCGATACGATGTGGTCCAGCTCAGAAGTAGTCGTCGTAATCATCGTGCCGCAATACAAGCACTGACATTCCTGCTCCTGCACGATCAAATGGCGACGAACTTCCGCGCGGCTCGGATTATCCACACCAGATTCACGTAGCTCACCGCGAATACGCTCATTATCCGCACGGTTCTTCTTCTGCTCATTCAGAATCTTCTGACGCTGGGTAGGTCCCATTAGGCCGGTACGGGCATGTTCCACAGTAATAGCGTGCGGACGGCCCCACTGACGCTCACAATCCAGCACAAAACGACGCAGAATCGTCAGCACGCGATCAACCGCCGGCTGACCCGTCGGTTCCTCCAATTTATCCAACGGGGGACGCCAGGTATCGTCCACGCCGAAGACAGCCTTACGGGCTTCATGAAGACCAACACGGTACTCATGCATGTACTCGCTCAGCTTAGATAGGGTCGTCGCGCTGTATCCTGCGCGGCCAGATTCGAAGGCGATATTAGAAAGAGTTTCGCGTTCCTCTTCAGGCCAGCTCGCAAACAAATCATACAGACCAGCTTGTTCAGCAGCAGCGGTAGTGTCATCCGTTGCGTCAGCAAGGAACATAATGAACAGGCTGCGCAGCTGGTCGTCATCGTTCGATTCCCACCATTTGCGCGCTTCGGTCTTCGCCTTCATTGCCTTCTCGAAGGCCGCAGACGAACGGTCAAACGGTGCAGTCTTCTGCTGAACTTCCTCAAGAACCGGGGCAATCAGACGGTTACCCGGAACGCCAATCTCCTCAGCCACATCGGCCCAGCTCGGCTGCTCCTTACCCGTGTACGACATCAGGAAATCAACTGCGGTATCGTATTCGCTTTCGGAGAGCTTGCGCTTGGTACGGGAACCGGTACGCACACGCAGATTCGCCACCGAATCAAGAATGCGGAACTCCTGGAACTCCAGAGAGGCGCGGCTTGCTCGGATTTCATCGGGGTTTAGCGGATCTTTACCCACGCGGTCCTTCGGCACATACGGGGGCTTGTGATAGAAAACAGCCATACGAAGAACCTCGTAATGGTCCTCAATACCCTGAACCTCGCAAATACGACGAAGCTCAGCCAGTTGGTCTCCCTGACGAACCTGAGCATCCATCAGAGGAGTGCCCCGTACGTATCCAGTCTTCCTCTTCTTTTCAGCCCTCGGACGTAGAAGAACCTCATTATTAGCGGCAAGAGCACCCAACATGCCCAAAGTCGGGTTAGCCGGAACCTTCTCACCAAACAGCTCACGTGCACGAGCCAGAATAATCTCAAAAGTCTCTGACGGCTCCTGCGACGCCTTCTCCAGCTGGTCAAGGGACCACCACGGATTAGCCCAACCGCGGTGACGAGCCATATGACGCACAGCGCGCACCAAATGCTCATTCAGCTCATCAGCGCTAGCCAGCTTGATGGATGCTAACAGTGCACGCGAAGTCCACGCCTCATAAGTCTCAGGCTCAGGGCCCTCCGGCACGGTGTAACCCAGCTTCTCAAGCACCTTATCAAGGTCACGCAGACGCTGCTTACGGCGACGAGTCATGCGCATCGTACGACGAGCAATACCTCGAGTTTCCTTACGACTCATCGGGGTCTTGTTCTTCGTCGGATCCAAACCGCCGTCATGGCGGAAAGTTACCAAAGCCAACTTCTTAATAGGGAGACCAGCATCATCAAATTCGATAGCGGCAAGACCAACAGAGCGGTCACCGACATCAACACCGATACGGTAGTTCTTCATGTCCGTGGACATGTCATACTCCTTTGTGAGTGATTGCAATCAAGTGCAGACATTGCACTCTTGATAAGCATCATTGCGCTCATCTGAGACTAACAATAACCTGACTACGCCATATATGCATTCAAAACCGTCATTCACACCCCCAAAAGCGCAAAAAAATTTTTATGTGAAGCGCTTGCAGAAGTAGTAAGCCCCTGTGCTAGAATCAGTAACGAAAGATTCTTAATAAGGCATCCTTCCGATGCTGACTTCTCACCGTCCGGCTCCTCTTAGGAACGGGCGGTATGTTTTTAACTTCCCTATCTACTGCAGGTATTTATGAGCCCGCAGACCATACGAGCCAAGACAAACAAAGACCCCCGCCGGATCCTCTCGTGGAGCATCCGGCGGGGGTCTTCTCTATAAACTTTTCGGCGCAGTTCACGCATTCACGCTGCGCGGTTTCGCCGCGTCAGGCGGCGGCTACTCAGATTCGCCGAGCATGCCCTCACGAGCCAACGCAGTCAAACGAGACACCGCACGGAAATACTTCTTCTGATAACCACCAGCCAGCATCTCCTCAGTAAACACCTTGTCAAAAGGCACACCCGAAGAAACAATCGGCAAGTCCTTGTCATACAGGCGGTCAGCCAACACCACAAAACGCAGCGCCACCGACTGCTCAGTAATCGGGTGAACATCACGCCACGCAATACCATCCAGGCCATCAATCAGCTGACGGTAACGCGACGGGTGCACCTTCGCCAGGTGCTCCACCAGGTCAGCGAAGTTATCAACACCAACAGTCTGGCCGCCGAACACTTCCTCAACCTTCGCATCAAACGCATCATCAGCAACAGGCTCCGGCGCAGCAGGCAGGCCACGGTGACGGAAATCCTCACCATCCACACGGTGCACCTCAAACTGCGAAGCAAGCACCTGAATCTCACGCTTAAAATCTTCAGCCGCGAAACGGCCCTCACCCAGCGCACCAGGCAGCGTGTTCGACGTCGCCACAAGCTTCACGCCAGCATCCGCCAGCTCACGCATCAGACGAGACATGAGCACAGTATCACCCGGATCATCCAGCTCAAACTCGTCAATACACACCAGCTTGTAGCTGCTCAACGCCTCAACCGTCTTACGGAACGTCAACGCACCCACCAGGTTCGTGTACTCCACAAAAGTACCGAACGCCTTCGGGCCATCCACATAATGCCACAGCGACGCCAACAGGTGAGTCTTACCCACACCAAAACCGCCGTCAAGGTACAGGCCAGCCTTCGTCGAATCCTTCTTCTTGCCACCAAACAGGCGACCAAAGAAACCGGCACCAGCGCCGCCACCATTAATCTTGTCGCCAAAATCCTTCAGCTTCTGCACAGCCTCAGCCTGCGACGGCTGATTCGGATCAGGAATGTAGCTATCAAAAGACACTTCACCAAAACGCTCAGAGGGGCGGAAACCCGCCAGCAACTCATCAGCAGAAACGCGAGGGATGCGGTCGGTCAAGTGTACGGTCGTGGTGGGCACAAAAACTCTTTTCTTCAGTGACGGCGATGTGACTTCCGCTTTAAGTGTAGTACTGTCTAACACCCCGCGTGAGCGGCATGAGTTGCCCGCCACATTACGGGCATGGGGAGGGGGCTGGGCGGGAATGCGAGGGCATGGGCGTTCGGGTGCGGAGGCTGAGGTGGTGCGCTCCCCGGGCTGGGTCTGTATTCCTGCTTTCTATTTTATCAAAATAAGATTATAATAAAGAGTGTTTATTTTCGGAGGTTTTTATGTCATTTCTATCAAAAAATTGGGCAGGGCTGTCAGTCTGTCTGATCATTTCTATCATCTCTTGGGTTTTAGGAGGATTTCTGCCTGTTGTGGGAGCACCTGTTTTCGCCATTTTTATCGGAATGATTCTCCATCCCTTTCTCACTTCCTATACACAACTGGAAGCCGGCTTGACTTATAGCTCCAAAAAACTGCTTCAGTATGCTGTTGTCTTACTTGGATTTGGGCTCAATATCTCACAAGTTTTCGCAGTTGGAAAATCTTCCCTCCCTGTTATCCTTTCAACCATTTCTATCGCTTTGATTATAGCTTTCTTTTTCCAACGCTTTTTTAACCTTGATACAAAGCTAGCTACCTTGATTGGAGTTGGATCTTCTATCTGTGGCGGTTCTGCCATTGCAGCGACTGCTCCTGTTATTCACGCCAAGGAAAAAGAAGTAGCCCAAGCCATTTCTGTTATCTTTTTCTTCAATGTCTTGGCAGCTCTTATCTTTCCAACTCTAGGTTCTTGGCTCCATCTTTCCAACGAAGGTTTTGCTCTCTTTGCGGGTACTGCGGTCAACGATACTTCCTCTGTGACAGCTACTGCTAGTGCCTGGGATAGTCTTTACAATGCAAACACTCTTGAGCCTGCAACTATTGTCAAGCTGACACGTACTCTAGCTATTATCCCTATCGTTCTCTTCCTCTCCTATTGGCAAAGCCGTCAACAAGGCAACAACCAAGGAGTGAAGCTTAAAAAAATCTTCCCCGTTTTCATTCTCTACTTTATCCTAGCTTCTCTGCTAACTACTCTTCTCACATCTTTCGGTGTCAGCAATAGCTTCTTTTCACCTCTCAAACAGCTCTCCAAATTCCTCATCATCATGGCTATGAGTGCTATTGGTCTCAAAACCAACCTCATTGCTATGATCAAATCCAGTGGAAAATCCATTCTTCTTGGAGCCCTTTGCTGGATTGCTATCATCCTGACTAGTCTTGGCATGCAATTACTCATCGGTATTTACTAAGAAAAAAGGGAGCCTAAAGGCTACCTCAGAACGTAGACAAATCAGAAGGATTTTGGACTGTCGTTGGCTCGCTTTCTCAAGAGCAGCTGAAGGAAAAAGGGCTACTGAAATAACCCCATAACCTTTGAGAAGCCACATGTGTTTCGGCGCATGGTGACTTCCGTAAAATGGTGTCTATGGCTAAGAAAACTAAAGGTAAGAAGAGCGGCGCGGCAACCGCCGCCGTAGCACTGCTGACCGAGACGAACACCCCCTTCCAGATGCGTGAATACGAGCACGTTGAGGGTGTCACCTCCTTCGGTGAAGAGGCCGCGAAGAACCTCGGCGCCTCCGAGGAGCAGGTGTTCAAGACCCTGCTGATTGTGCACGAGAAGGATTTCGCGGTCGCGATCGTGCCGGTGTCTGGCAAGCTGAACATTAAGGCCGCCGCCGCTGCGCTGGGTTGGAAGAGCGCCTCCATGTGCGACCCAAAGGTTGCTGAGCGCCGTACCGGCTACGTGGTGGGCGGTATTTCTCCGCTGGGTCAGAAGACCCCCTCCCCCACCCTGCTGGATGAGTCTGCGCAGCTTTTTGACACGATCATGGTTTCTGGCGGTAAGCGCGGCCTGGATGTTGAGCTCGCCCCGGACGACCTGCTGAAGCTCACCAACGGCAAGTACGCTGATATCCGCGCGTAGCGGGAATAACCCGCTCTGCCACCGCGTTATGTGAGCTGTAAGAGCCTGGGCAAAAGAGCAAAGTGAAGGAGTCATGATGGGCAACTCGCTACCCGGCGTGGGTGCTATCGCCAAGAACTGGCGTGAAGTCCTCAAGCTTGAAGAGTACGCTGTTCTGCGTGAGGGCGGCACCGAGCGTGCGTTCACGGGCGAGTACTGGAACACCCACACGGAGGGTGTGTATTCTTGCCGTGCCTGCGGTACGGAGCTGTTCCGTTCCGATCAGAAGTTCGATTCGCATTGTGGTTGGCCGTCGTTTTTCGCGCCGCTGGCTGAGGACCGCGTGCGCTACCTGGAGGATACGACGTTCGGTATGCGCCGCGTGGAGGTGCGTTGCGCCGCCTGCGATTCGCATCTGGGTCACGTGTTTGAGGGTGAGGGTTACCCAACTCCCACGGATTTGCGGTATTGCATTAATTCGGTGTGCCTGACGCTGACCCCCGCTAGTGAAGCACAGCATGGCGAAGCACAACCTGGCGATAACGATACCCCGGTTGACGAGGCGGAATCCACCGAATAGACCCCGGCGATGACCCCAGCGGGCACGCCGGTGAACCCCTTATTGTGAGTCTCTCTAAATTCGAGGCTTTAGGCTCGGGCGGGTAGAATGGCGTAGTACCTTCGCGGGCACGCCACCCCGCCCGGGCTCGTGTTTGCTCGGGCGTACGCCTACCCGGGCATCTGGCGCATCGTATGGGCGCGTCGAACCAGACAGAGGAAAAGGATTGAGTGCATGAGTACCGCAGCTGAACAGAATGCCGCAGGCACCCCTCAGCTGACCCTTCACGGTATCGAAGTTCCGGAGGTTGTTCCTCTGGAGGCCCCTTCCTCACCGATTCCGACTCTCATCACCACTGAGAGCGGTCTGCGTCGTGCCGCTGAGCAGTTGGCGGCAGCGTCCGGCCCGGTGGCTGTTGATACGGAGCGTGCCCAGGGCATCCGCTACGGTTCGCGTGCCTTTTTGGTGCAGCTTAAGCGTGAAGATCAGCTGTACCTGATTGACCCTGAGGCGTTCAAAGATTTGCGCATTATTAACGATGCCCTGGCGGATGCTGAGTGGGTTATTCACGCCGCGATTCAGGACTTCCCGAGCCTGGACATGCTCGGTATGCGCCCGAACCGCCTGTTTGATACGGAGCTTGGTGCGCGTCTTGCCGGTCTGGAGCGCGTGAACCTGGGTGCGACCGTTGAGGAGCTACTCGGCTATAAGCTGGCGAAGAAGCACTCGAAGGAAGACTGGTCGCGCCGCCCCCTGCCAGAGTCCTGGCTGAACTATGCGCTGCTGGACGTTGACGTGCTCATTGATTTGCGTGACGCGTTGGAGGATTTGCTCCGCCAGCAGGGTAAGTTGCAGTACGCCTTGGAGGAGTTCGCGTACCTGTGCAAGACCCCGGTGAAGGATCCGACGGATCAGCCGGAGCGTTGGCGTAAGACGAAGGGCCGCACGATGTTGCGTTCGGTCAAGCAGCTGACGGCGCTGCGTAACCTGTGGCTTGAGCGTGACTTGCTGGCGCGTAAGAAGGACGTTGACGCGAAGCGTCTGCTGCCCGATTCCGCGATTGTGGAGGCGGCACGCACCATGCCGCGTAACGTGCCCGCTATCATGTCGATTCCTGGTTTTCAGACGCGCGGTTTGCGTCGTGAGGGCCCGCGCTGGGTGCGTGCTATTGCCGCGGCGGCACGCGGTGAGAACGCCGTACCGTTCACTTTGCCGTCGACTGCCCCGCCGCCGTTGAAGGCATGGGAGTCTAAGCGCCCCGAAAACTTGGCGTTGTTCACCGAGGTTCGTCAGGCAATTGATGAGCTCTCTGAGAAGCTGACCATTCCGGCGCAGAACCTGATCACGACCGATTATGTTCGCCGCCTCTGCTGGGAGCCGCCGGCTCGTTTTGACGAGCAGACCCTGCGGGATGCGCTCGCCGAGTACGGTGCGCGTTCGTGGCAGACGGGTCTGGTTGCCCCCGTGATTGCGCCGATTTTTGCCCGCCACCTGGGGTAGATTTCACTAACGCTAAATAGACGTGTGCCGGTTGGGTGTGTTGCTGATGCGACCACCCGACCGGCATTTTGTGTACCTCGGGAGTTGCCTCAGGAGTCGTCTCGGGAGCAAATGTGAACAAAGCTTAGCCTGCTCTCATTCGATTTTTATCCCAAACCGGCATAGTGTGGAGAGAGTACACGAAAGGAACCACCATGCCCGCACCCAACGGATGCTGCCGCTCTCAGAAGGCATGCGCCTCCCCCACTGCATCTGCCGCCGTCGAATCTAACGCTACCGAATCTAATGCCGTCGACACCGCAGTCGATACCGCAGAGATTGAATCTTCTGCTCGCGTCTTTTCCCGCCGCGCAACCCTTATCACCGGTGCCGTCGCATCCGGTGCGCTGCTCGCCTCCTGCGCTGAAGGTGACTCCGCCGTCACCGTACCCGAAGGCAGCGTAGAGATGGGCGCCGCCTCCGCAGTGGGCGTAGGTAAGGCGGCTAAGCTGACCCACGGCTCCACGACCGTTATCGTCTCCCAGCCCTCTTCGGGCGAATACAAGGCGTTCAGCACCGTCTGCACCCACCAGGGCTGCCAGGTGCAGGTGCAGGACTCCAACCGCATCGTATGCCCCTGCCACGGCTCCGAATACGCCGTAGCTGACGGCTCGGTCATTCACGGCCCCGCTGAGGAGGCACTGACCAGCTACCCGGTACAGGTGAAGGGCGGCAAGATTTTCGTCACCCACACCAATAAGGATTCCTAAAACCTGTAGTTCAGAAGACGTACGGCAAAGCCCCGCCCATCACAATGGGCGGGGCTTCTGTCTGTCTATACTGTGCTTGTCATTGAGCAGCTTGTCATTGAGCGCCTGCTATTGCGGCGCGCTACTGAGAGAAGCTCAGGCGGCACATCTCAGGTACGACCGCTTAGCGGGTGTGGCGCGGCTTCTGGCCCTCTTCACGAGCAAACGGAACCTTATCGCCAGCCAGCTGCGCACGCAGATCCGCGATAATGGTCTCCGCGGTCAGGCCGACTTCCTCAAGAATCTGCTCGCGGGAAGCGTGCGGAATGAACTCGGCAGGAAGACCCAGCTCGCTCAGCGCGGTATCCACGCCAGCCGCACGCATTTCCTGGCGGATGCGCGAACCCACGCCGCCGGAACGCACGCCGTCCTCAATGGTCACCACAATACGGTGATCACGAGCCAACTCAATAACCGAAGACGGCACCGGCATCACCCAGCGCGGGTCAACCACGGTGGACTGGATACCCTCGGCGGCAAGCACCTTCGAGGCTTCCAGAGCCACGCGAGCCATCGCGCCCACGGCAACGAACAATACGTCACGCTGACCGGTCTCCGGGTGGGGCTCACCGGTGCGTGCCAGCACGTCCACACCGTCGCTGCGACGCTCCAGGGCAGGGATGTCCTCGCCCACGGAGCCCTTCGGGTAGCGAATCACGGTCGGTGCGTCGTTGATAGCTACAGCCTCACGCAGCTCTTCGCGCAGGGTCGCGCCATCACGCGGAGCCGCCAGGTGCAGACCCGGGATGAACTGCAGCATCGCCAAATCCCACATGCCGTGGTGGCTTGCGCCGTCCGGGCCGGTAATGCCGGAGCGGTCCAGCACCACGGTCACGCCCGCCTTATGCAGGGCAACGTCCATGAGCAGCTGGTCAAAGCCGCGGTTCAGGAAGGTTGCGTAGAGGGCAACCACCGGGTGCATGCCGCCGTACGCCAGGCCGGCACTCATCGCCACGGCGTGCTGCTCAGCGATACCCACGTCAATAACGCGCTCGGGGTGGCGCTTCTGGAATTCGCGCAGACCCACGGGAATGAGCATCGCGCCGGTAATACCGACGACGTTCTCCTGCTCATCCGCAATATCTGCGATTTCGCGACCAAAGACACCGGTCCACGACTCGGAGGTGCTGGTCGAAACGTCCTCACCGGTCAGCGGGTCAATCTGGCCCACCGCGTGGAACTGGTCGTCCTCATTGGCGCGGGCGGGCGCGTAGCCGTGGCCCTTCTCGGTAATGGCGTGCACAATCACCGGGCCGGCGTAGTTCTTCGCCGCGGTCAGTGCGTTCTCCACAGCCTGCTGGTCGTGGCCGTCAATGGGGCCCACGTACTTCATGCCCAGGTCTTCAAAAATGCCCTTGGGTACGACGACGTCCTTAATGCCCGCCTTCATGCCGTGCAGGCCGCGGTACACCATCTGACCGACGGGGCCGCCACGCTGCAGACCGATGCGCACCGCATCCAGGGCGTGGTCGTAGCGGTGATCGAGGCGCACACGATCCACCTGTTGCTGCACACCGTGCTTGAGCTCAGAGAGCTGGTTCGCAAAACCGCCAATGGTCGGCGCGTAGGAGCGGCCGTTATCGTTGACCACAATCACGACCTTGCGGGTGCGGTCGGCAGCAATATTGTTCACTGCCTCCCACGCCATGCCGCCGGTCAGCGCGCCGTCGCCAATGAGAACCACGGTGTAGCGGTCATCTTCACCGTTGAGCTTGTGCGCGCGAGAAATACCGTCAGCCCACGAAATCGAGCTGGAGGCGTGCGAAGAAGCAATAATGTCGTGCTCAGACTCGCCACGATCCGGGTAACCCGACAGGCCGCCCTTCTGACGCAGAGTCTTAAACGCGTGACGACCAGTCACCAGCTTATGCACATAGGACTGGTGGCCGGTATCGAAAAGAATATTGTCCTTGGGAGATTCGAAGACACGGTGAATACCGAGGGTCAGCTCCACAACGCCCAGGTTCGGGCCCAGGTGACCGCCGGTCGCCGATACGTTCGTCACGATGAACTGGCGAATCTCCTTAGAGAGCTCCTCCAGCTGCTCGTAGCTGAGGTTCTGCAGGTCCGCCGGAGACTGAATACCCGGGAGCAACTTGGCAGTGGCACCATCGCCAATGCTGTAGTCGGCGGTGGGTGCGCCACCGGCGGCGCTATTCGGGGTCTCCTCCTGCGGCAATGCGTTTTCAGCGGACATACACCCACACTCCTCAAGGTCGGGGCACGGCTCATTCCGTGCGTTGGTTCTTCAATGATTCTACCGTTTACAGTGCCAAAAAGCAGATTTATGCGCCCGCAGAGCAAGACGCACCGGGTTGAGCGAAAACCGCCTGAAATAACCCCCTAGTGGGCAGGCTGGTGAACAACCCAACCCGCCCAACACAGCGATTATTTGCTTCTTTGTTACGGCAACTAGCTACGCGCTACGTGGTGCGGCGGCGGCGCGGACGAGGCTTCGCCGGGGCACGCTCAAAAAGCGCCACCGACTCCACATGATGCGTATTCGGGTACATATCAAACGCCCGAAGCTGCACCATATCCCAACCCAGCTCACGCAAAATACCGGTGTCACGCCCCAGGGATGCCGGGTCGCACGCCACATACAGAATACGCTTGGGGTCCAGCGCATCCAGGCGTTCCAGGGTGGTTCGGTTCGCACCCTCACGGGACGGGTCGAGGACCACCGCATCGATGGCGGGAATTTCACCAAACTCAAGGGCGGTCTTCAAATCCACCAGGTGGCGTGCCACGTCGCCGCGAATCACCTCAATGCGGGTGTTCGCCGAGTTATCGGTGCGGGAACAACCATCCGGCGCGAAGTTCGAGCGCGCATCCTTATGGGTCACCGGGGAACCCTCAATGCTAACGACGGTACCCGTCGCGCCCACAGCGTCCGCGAGCGCGGCGGTGAACAGGCCCGCGCCGGCGTACAGGTCGAGGGTGCATTCGCCTTCCTGCGGGCGGAGCATGGTGAGCATGGTTCCGACCATGGTGGAGGGGGCGGCGCGGTGAATCTGCCAGAATCCGCCGGCGGACACCTGGTAGCTGAATCGGCGGGAGCCGAAGATGACTTCTTCGGTGACGGAGCGCAGGCCCGCGCCGAGCAGCTGGTCGCCTTCGGGTACGCGGCGGTAGGGGCTGTGGGAGGAGCCGGGGCGGCGGCGCTTGGGCTTGCCGTTGGAGCTGGGCTGCGGGGTGAAGAAGAGGGAGATTTTGCGCTTGGCGAGCAGTCCCCAGGCGTCGGATGCCTGCTGTTCGATGTCCTTGGCGACCTCTTCGATGGAAAAGCGCGGGTCAACGATGAACTGTAGCAGGATCCTGCCGCGGGAGGAGACGGTCGCCTCGACTTCGCGTACACCGCGCAGGTTCAGCTTCTCAAGCTCCAGGTTGCGCAGTTCGGTGGCGGCGAGGGGAAAGTCGATGACCGGTACGGGCTGGGAGGCGCGGTAGGGGTGCATGCCGATGCGCCAGGTGACGGCGGGGCTCTCCTTGCCGCTGTTCTTCTGACTGTCTGGCTTATCGCCGGGCTGGGTACGGACCTTGGTCACGTTGTAGCGCACACGGGTACGCCAGGACAGGCCCTCGTTGTTATCGCGCAGGGGAAGCTCTTCAACGATGAGGTTGGTCAGCAGGGGCGATTCGAGGGGCAGACCGCCCAGACGGTTGATTTGGGTGCGGACGATATCGGTCTTGTAGCGTCGCTGCTCAGCCAGGCTGATGTGGCCGTATTCCATGCCGCCGAGTAGTTCGGGTACACCGGTTGCTGCGGCGCGTTCCTCTTCGGTGGCGAGCGCATCCGCCTGGATCCAGGGGTGGGGGCGGCGTGCCAGGGAGGGTACGGGTACGGAGATGACATCTGCGAAGTAGAAGCGGCGCTTGGGGCCGATTGCGGTGATGCGCACTTCTGCCTGTTCGCCGACGATGCCGTGACGCACGAAGATGACGCCCTGTTCGGTGCGCGCTACGAAGGCGCCGCCGTGCGCGGGTGCCTCACAGGTGACGGTGAGGGTCTGCCCGACGCTGTATCCGTCTACGTTGTTGGAGGCGGCAGGCGTGGTAGCAGTGTGGGTCACAGCATTGTCTCCTAAAGAATCACTTAATGTGAACTATTTTACACCGGATTGTACCTTTACTCCGGTTCCGACGCCCCCGCAAGGGGCGCCTCATCAGTCGCAAAAGGCAAAGTCCAGCCCCTATCGGGGGGGGTATTGAGCGAGTTGCACAGCGCCTGGCGGGGCAGAAACCTACCGCTCGGTACGCTTCTGCTCGTTGTTCCGGCCCTGTGCCGTAGCGTCTGCCTCGTGCAGGCGTCCGCGGTACACCGCGTGGCGGTTGCTCTGAATCAGTTCACGGCCGCCACCGGCAGAACGAGTAATCTTCGGGGCGACAGCTGCCGTTGGGTCCTCTGCTTCTACCGTTGATTCTTCGCTGTGTAAACGCTGATCAAAAATCTCATCATACACCTCATCCTCGTGCATCGCCCAGGGCACGGTTGCCGTCATGACGCCCGGCTCGTGCAGAAGCGCCCGCTTGAGGCGGCGCACCGTGCGGCGGTGCAGAAGACGCTGCCACCAGTGCTCCACCACGAACTCCGGCAGGTACACCACCAAAATATCGCGCGGCGACTTCTTGCGGCGGCGGCGAATATACGAGACGACCGCATCCACGGTGTTACGGTACGGCGAATCAATGACGGACAGCGGCACCGGAATACCGAGGGCGTACCAGCGCTTCTTCACAATCTCCAGGGCGGCGCGGTCGTTGTTGACCGTCAGCGCCTCAATGGTGGAGGGGCGGCCGGCACGCGCATAGGAGAGGGCACGAACCGCCGGGCGGCGCACACGCTCCACGTACACGATGGCGTGCACACGCGAAGGCAGGGCCGCCACGTCCGCAACGGATTCGGCATTCAGGGGGATGTCTAGGGCGGCATCCACCGCATCGTAGTGGCGGCGAGTCACAACCATACCTCCAACCATCAGGGCAATCATTCCAAGGGAGAGCCACGCACCGGCGGCGAACTTCGTCACCACAACAATGACCAGCACCGCGGCGGTCACGACCACACCCACCGCAGAGACAGCGATATCACGAATCAGGGCGCGGCGCGGCATCTGCGCGAGGGTAATACGCAGCAGACGCATGCGGTAGCGCACCACCGCCAGCTGCACCAGCACCATGGACAGGCACATACCCACGATGTACAGCTGAATCAGCGAGTACACGTCCGAACCGAAAATGCAGGTGAGAAAAATTGAGAATGCCGACAGCGCCAGCACACCGTTCGCGTACAGGCCGCGTGACTCCACGCTGCGGAAGAACACCGGCAGGTACTGGTAATCAGCCAGCGACGAGGCAATCACAGGGAAGCCCGTAAACGCAGTCAGCGAGGCAATAATCAGCACGCCCACCGTGGCAAACACCAGCAGCTGCGCGAAGAACGGAACACCCTGATAAATCGCCAAAGCCACCTGATACAGCGCCGGCTTCTGGTGGAAGTACTCCCCCGGCGCGTGCCCGTCAATGAACAAGAAACGGGTCGTATCGTGCACCATATGCACGCGGGTTGCCGCCGCAAAACCGAGCAGGCTCACCAGCAGGACCGAAGTAATCAGGCCCATCATCATCATGGTGACCGCCGCATTATATTTCTTCGGGCGGCGGAAATACCTCACCGAATTAGAGATCGTAGAAACACCCGAGAACGCCACCAACCCGGCGGAGAAAGAACGCGCCAGAAGCAGCACCAGCGCCAGACCTTCCATGGCGTGATCGTGGTATTCGGGGGCAATCACGTAGGTTGCCGATTCAGCCAGCGGCAGAGTACCCGTGGCGGCACGAATCCAACCCACAATGAGGGTGACCCCCAACAGCGCCAAGAAAACGTACAGCGGCCAGTACGCAATCTTTCCCAGCAGCTGCACACCGCGCAACGCAAACAGCGTCAGGGCAACAATGAGCAGCACCGCAATGAGGGTGCGCCAATCCTGAATCTGCGGGTACAGCGCCACCAAAAACGAGGACGCCGAAGACATCGAAACCGCCACCGTGAGTATGTAGTCCATCAGCGAGGATGCACCCATCACAATCGAGGGCAGCGCACCCAGCTTGCGGTGCACCAGCTGAATATCGCCCTCGGAAGCAATCTGATTAATGTTGTAGCGGTAGGTGCCAATCACCAGCAGACCCACCATCGCCACACCCAAACCAATCCAGGGCGAAAAAGCGAGCGCAGACGCACCCGCGGCGGCAAGGGTCAGAATCATCTGGTCGGCGGCGTAAGCGACTGAGGAGATACCGTCGGCACCGAAAAGAGGCAGGGCGTAGCGCTTCGGCAGCGCGACTGCCGAAAGATTTCGCGTGCTGACCGGCTGACCGGTCAGGGCGATGCGCATCTTATCCCAACGATTCCTCACGCTGTTAAGGCTATCGGTCGCGGCTTCAAAGCTCAATTTTATTCAGCCGAATAGTGGGCATTGCGAGCGGAATATCACGGAGCCTCGGCGCGGAACCTCACCCGCCCATTACACTGGTAGAGGTAGGCGGTAACGCCTTATCGACACAAAACATCAACACATTCGGAGGGTTGTATGCCTCACTTCGTCATTATGGGTGCCGGACGCGTGGGCGTCATGTTGGCGCGCACTCTGGAAGCTTCGGGGCATACGGTCGCCGTCATTGACCAGGACGAACGCGCTTTCCAGCCGTTGCTTAAGGGCTTTGAGGGCCGTCTGGTGACCGGTGTTGGCTTCGATGCGGACACCCTCAAGCGTGCCGGTATTACCGAGGCGTACGCTTTTGCCGCCGTCTCTTCGGGCGATAACTCGAATATTATTGCCGCCCGTGTGGCACGCGAAATGTTCAAGGTGAAGAACGTTGTGGCGCGTGTGTACGACCCGAACCGCGCCGAGTTCTTCCAGCGCATGGGCATTCCCACGGTCGCGTCGGTGCGCTGGTCCACCGACCAGGTGCTACGCCGTCTGCTGCCCGAGCAGGCGCTCAAGGGTGATTTCCGTGAACCCTCGGGCCGCCTCATGCTCACCGAAATTCCGCTCGACGACGGCTGGGCGGGCCATGCCCTGACCAGTATCGAAAGCGCCGCCGGGGTGCGCATCGCCTACATCACCCGCTTCGGTGAGGGTATGCTCCCCCGCCCGGACAGCGCCTACCAGCAGGGCGATAGCGTGCACGTCATGATGCGCACCGACGACGTTGCGGAAGTAACCCGCATCCTCTCCCGCCCGCCGCGCGTTGAAGACGAAGAAGCAGAGGCTGAGGGGGACTACGCCCCCGCTTCGGGCCACCGCAAGCATCCGCACCGCAAGCATCCCCACGGCCCGAAGAAACCCGCCGAGCAGAAGCACAACGACGGCCCCGTCATCGAGCATGAATTCCACCTCGGTGACGCTCCCCCGGAGCTGCCCGACCCCCTCGAACTCATCGGCCGCCATCGTGACCACTCGAAAGGTGAGAAGTAAGTGAAGGTCCTCATTGTTGGTGCCGGTTCCGTGGGCGCCTCCATCGCTAAAGAGCTCATGATGAACGGCCACGACGTGACCATCATCGACTCCAAGCCCGAAGCCAAGAAGCGTGCCGATCTGCCCGGCGTGCGCTGGCATATTGGTGACGCCTGCGAGCTGTCCGTACTGCGCCAGGTGCACCCGAACAAGGCGGACGTGGTCGTTGCCGCAACCGGTGACGACAAGGCAAACCTGATGGTGTCCCTGCTGGCTCGTAGTGAGTTTGGTGTGCCCCGCACCGTGGCGCGTGTGAACAACCCGCGTAATGAGTGGCTTTTTGATGACTCCTGGGGTGTGGATGTTGCCGTGTCCACCCCGCGCCTGATGACCGCCCTCGTCGAGGAAGCCGTGGAAGTCGGCGACGTGGTGCGCCTGCTGACCCTGCAGGCTGGCGGCGCGACCCTTGCCGAGTACACGGTGCCGGACGGCCACCCCGTCATCGGTTACCGCGTGGACCACGTGCAGTGGCCCGTCGATACGGTGCTCACCGCCATCCTGCGTGACGGCGCGCCGATCCCGCCCAGTGCGGATGTGGCGATTGAGGGCGGCGACGAGCTGTTCTTCATCACGACCATTGCCGGTGAGGACCAGATCCGCGCGCTGTTTGCATAGCGTTGTTTGAGGAGGCGAACGCCCCGGTTACCCTTCACAGGTACCGGAGCGTTCGCCTACTTTTATGAAGCTTTTGATGAAGTTGTAGAGCGTACAAATTGCGGGGTGTGCCTTAGCAGTTCCCAGAACCTTCAGCATCCGGCGCCTCAGCATTCAAAGCCTCGGCATCCTCGCTGACCAGCGCCTCCTCGGGAGCCGACACACGCCACGCCAGCCACACGCCCAAAGCGTACAGCGGCAGGCCCATAATCAGGCGGGTCGCGCCCAGCGCCTCCACATTATTCGCGAAGTACAGGGGCACTTGCACGGCAAGGCGCAGCATCATCAGCACGGTAATAATCCAGGTGGCAAGCATGTACTGGCGCAGACGCACCGGGTTCTGGCGCCAGGTCAGCGCCTCACCACGAATGACCGCGAAAATCAGGCCCATCAGCGGCCAACGCACCAGCATCGACAGCAGATACGCCAGAATGTACACGCCGTTCGTCCAGAAGCCCACCACAAAGTAGTCGCTCGCATTACCGGTACGGTACGCGGCAAACGCACAGATCGCCACGCCCACCAGACCGGTCAGCGCACTCACCAGCTTAGAGCCCTGCACCAGGCGAATCAGGGTGAACACGCCCGCCGCAGCCAACGCCGCAATCAGGGACAGGTTCAGTTCCTTCGTTACGGTGAACAGCACCAGGAACGCCACAGCGGGCAGGGAGGATTCCACCAGGCCGCGCCAGCCGCCGATAGCGTGCAGAATATCCACGTCGCCGTTAGCGGTGCGGCGCATATTCGCACCCATGGAGGCGCTCAGGCTCTGCGCCAGCTGATTCTCCTCCCGCACCGGGGCATCTGCGGGGCTAGGTACAGGGTTAGCGTTCGGATCGGGCTGGGTCGAAGACTGCTCAGCGCTCATATTTTCCCTTCTCCACAAAGAATTGCGGCACAATCTCATAGCGCGGGTTATAAATCACCGGCTGATGCGCCCTCACAGACACCACCCCGGAACAGCGCAGTAGCGCACCGGCATGCACGCCGGGCACCATCTGCTGGCCCTGCCACTTGAGCATGACCCTATCCCCCGGATTGAACGGCGCATAGGGCGGGAAAGACACCTCGTGCGGCTCCTGCACCGCCACGGTCGCCAAAGACGCCGTGTTCAGGTGGTGCTGCTTCTCGGGGTCCTCGGATTCCTCCTCGAAATCCTCACCGGGCGGCTCCACAATCGGCATACCAATCAGCGCCAGCGGGCTCGACCACTGCAGCGGCTTTGACTTAGCCACCACCAGCACGGCACGGTACATCGGCTTATCCTGCAGCGCAGGTAGCCACACCTGCTCCACGCGTCCGGCAAGGCGTACGCGAAAGCGCTCGGGGTACCCGGGAGCAAGAATCTGCTCCTCAGGAACCGCGAGCGCACTCGGGTAGTTCGAGAACTCAGGCATTAGCCAATCTCGGTAATCTCAGGGCCGCGGCGAGGCATCGGGCGCAGCTTGCTGTGCTCGTTCTCGGTTTCTTCCTCGACGGCGGGCTCTTCCTCAGCCGCAGCGACCAGGTCGGCGGGCAGAGTCATGGGCAGCAGTTCACGCGGCGGGCGCGGGTCGTCGCCACGGTCCACCACGACGGTGCGGAATACTTCCTCCACGGAGGCGGCAGCCTTGTCGTCACCGAGCACAGCCGCGCCGGAGATGACGCCGCGCAGGAACCAGCGGGGGCCGTCCACACCCACGAAGCGGGCGATGCGCTCGCCGGGCTGGCCGTCCGGGGTGACGGCGGGCAGGCGGGTCAGCATCTCGGCACCGAAGACGCCGGCGTAGATTTCGACAACGCCGCCCTGGGAGGCGACGGACTCGGTCAGGTCGTGACGGATGTCATCCCAGATGCCGGTGGTGCGCGGTGCGGCGAATGCCTGCACCTGCAGGGTTGCGCCGTCGCGGGTGATGGTTGCGGCGATTACCGCGCCGGTTGCGTCGTCAGTTTCGAGGCGCAGGTTCATGCCGTCGAGCAGCTTGATGCGCAGCGCACCCAGGTCGACGTAGTCTTCGAGGTCTTCGGCGGTGACTTCTTCAATGTCGTGCGGACCGTTGACGCGGTCGTACTTGATGACCTCGGGAGAGTTCTCCTCTTCCTTCAGCTCCTCAACCTCGACGTTGGTTTCCTCAATCTCTTCGGCGACAGCCTTGTCGATGGCGGCCTTTTCAGCCTCCTCGGCGCGCTTCTTCTTACCAAATCCGAACATGGTATTCCTACTTTCACCGCACGCAGGGTGCGGGGGTTTCTTCTCTTCTCTCGTGCGACAATCGCGGTGAGAGCAGACTAGTGAATTCCGCTGGAGCCGAAGCCGCTGGAGCCGCGTTCGGTCTGTTCCAGTTCATCCACCACGGTAAAGGTTGCGTGCTCGTACTTCTGAATGACCAGCTGGGCGATGCGGTCGCCGCGCTGCACGTGGAAGGACTTGGTCTTGTCAGTGTTGAGCAGGGTGACCATCAGCTCGCCGCGGTAGCCGGAATCAACGGTGCCGGGTGCGTTCACGATGGTGATGCCGTTCTTGGTCGCCAGGCCGGAGCGCGGGTGCACCAGACCGACATAGCCTTCGGGCAGGGCGATTGCCACGCCGGTGGGGACGAGGGCGCGTTCGCCCGGTTCCAGCTCGAAGTCGATGCGGGAGCGCAGGTCAGCGCCGGCGTCGCCGGGCTTTGCGTAGGCGGGTGCGGGCAGCTCGGGGTCGAGCAGCTTAATGTGGACGTTTACGGGGGTCATCATGGTCAATACTCTAACCTTTCGCGGGTGTCTGTGCCATCACCTCGCGCTGTGTTGAGGCTCTACTGCGGGGTGTTTTCGTTGCATGTTCGCGTTCAGCACGTGCCACAGCGTGCCGTGGTGGGTGCGCACGCGGTGCTGTTCTTGTGTGCGCGGCTTTCACATACTCAACGGGGCGGGTGCACTCGGCACTCGCCCCGTCATGAGGTGTATGTCGGGTGGGTGTTATCCCTTCCCTAAAGTTTTAGCCCTCGCACTCGATGCAGTAGGACAGGCCGCCCTCTTCGCGCGCAATCTGCGAGCGGTGGCGCACCAGGAAGCAGGATGCGCATGTGAACTCGTCGTCCTGAGCGGGCAGAACAACAACGTTCAGCTCCTCGTTGGAGAGGTCAGCACCGGGCAGCTCGAAGCTTTCTGCTGCGCTGTTCTCGTCTTCGTCCACCGCACCGGACTGCATCTCGGAACGGCGGGCGTTCAGCTCCTCGTAGGACTCTTCGTTCTGCTCTTCGTCCTGCTTGCGAGGTGCATCGTAATCAGTTGCCAAACTTTCACGCTCCGTTGGTTCTGTGGCTGTGTGTTGGGACTAGGCCACGCTGGTTTATTGAGTGCTCTAGGTGCCGCCGGTGTGTAATTAACCCTGACGGCATGCCAGGTATTGTTCACCATTGGCACCCTATTTGTCTAATCCTGGGTAGGCTTTGGACTGTTTAGGCGTCACATTCTATCTTTTTCGGTGCGAAAAGTACATGTTTTTTTGGTGAAAATCCCGCCTCCGCTACTGATTTACCGCGCTTTCACGGTACCCTGGTAGGTAGTTTGCGTTCCGTGCAACACATTCACGAACGCGTCCGGTTCACCTATGGAGGTTCTCATGCTTGAACTGCGTCTGATTGGCGTTCACGATGACGGCGAAAATCTGGTGCTTGAGTCTGCTGACGGCACCCGCTTCTTGCTGCCGATTGACGCGAACCTGCGCACGAGCATCACCAAGGCTCGCCGTATTCAGCCTGCCCGCGGTCTGGGCGCTAAGGGCACCTTCGGTCCGCGCGATATTCAGACCCGTTTCCGTCAGGGTGCCTCCGTTGAGGAAATCGCTGAAGAGTCCGGTTGGGAGCCGGAGCGCGTGCGTCGCTACGAGTGGCCGATTGTTGCTGAGCGTGCCCACATTATTCGTGCCGCTCAGAGCGTGAAGATTGGTCGCCGCAGCTCCGCTTCGGGTACCGCACAGATTCCCGTGACCCTGAGCGCCCGCATTGAGGAAGTCTCTGAGCGTTACGGTTTTGAGGACGCAACCCAGGACTGGACCACCCGCCAGCAGGAGAACGGCCAGTGGCGCGTTGAGGTTGATATTGCGCTGAAGGATTCGGTGCGTCAGAACCTGCCCGCGCAGGTCGTCTTCCCCGCACGTTGGGTGTACAACCCGGCGAACCAGGGCCTGTACGCGTCGAATGAGGCGGCGTACTTCCTGATGGGCAATAGTGAGGACGCTGTCGCCGCCGCCGCGAAGAAGGCTCCCGTGGAGGTTCCTCCCGCCCGCCCGCCGAAGGCACCCGAGCCCGCACCGGCACCCCTTACTTCCTCTGAGAGCGCTGACGAGCGTAAGCTCAAGGAGCTTCTGGAGCGCGCCCGCTCGGTGCGCCCGGCACAGGTTGAGGAGCCCGAGGTGTTCGTGCACCGCGAGCCCGCTCAGCCCGCTCAGCCCGCTGAGCCTGTAGCACCGGCTGCGCCCGCTGCCCCGGTAGCTCCTGCTGCCCCGGCTGCACCCGAGCCCACTGCAGAAACCACCGATCCGCTGGCTGTGGATTCGGAAGCACCCGTTGACTCCGTTCCGGTCGAGTCCTTCACCCTGCCGGCACCCATCGAGGACGCACCCGCAGCTGAGGCTGCTGAGGCGCCCGCTACTGAAGCACAGCCTGAGCCCGCTTCCGAGGAGAAGCCCAAGCCTTCCTCCTCAAAGAAGCAGCGTGTGAGCGTTCCGGCTTGGGATGACATCATCTTCGGTAGCCGCAAGTAAGCGACCGCCCGCGCCGCCCGATAGGGGCATCTAGGCAGTAGCTTCTAGGCAGGGGCTTTAGGCCGGGCTTTAGGCAAGGGCATCTAGACATACGAAAACCGCTGGTTATTCACCCGAATAACCAGCGGTTTTCTCTATCTCCTCAGCTTGTGCCCTCTGATGTTTTAGAAGACTAGTACTTTAGAAAGTCTTGAGCATACGCAACGGCACCAGACGCTCAGCGTCCGTCAGCGAACCGTGCTGACCAACCATGTGCAGGGCACGCTCCTGATAGTGGCGCATATCGTACAGCGCCCAGTCGTCGCGAGCGCACACCATCAAATCGCCAATGCGGCCGCACGCCGCATCCGTGATGACCGGGCCAAAGTAGCCGGCACGCATCAGTTCGCGAGAGTCAATCACCCAGGCGCGCTCGCCCCAGTACTGCGCCCAACGCTGAGCGGTGGCGGTGCGTGCCGCCTCCGAGGTGTCTTCCAGGTATAGGTGCACGGCGCGCGGTTCACCGGCGGTCATTGCGATGTTGCGGGTCAGCTCCTCCACGCCAGAGTAGTCGATGCGCTGATGCTCGGGCACGTTCACCATGCCGTGATCGGCGGTCACGAAGAGTGCCGCCCACGCCGGGGCACGCTCCGCCAGACGCTTCAGCGCCGAGTTCAGTTCCTCCAGCTGCTGCAGCCATTCGTCACTGCCCACGCCGTAACGGTGGCCCGCCGCGTCAATCTCGCCCCAGTACAGGTACACGGTGGTCGGGGTGCGGCTGGAGAGCGCCTCCAGGGCGTAGGTGACGCGGGCGTTATAGCCGACGGCATCCACGAAGTCACCGCCGCGCAACGCCGCCTCCGTCAGGCCGGTACCGCGGTACTTACCCAGCGAAATGGTGAGCACGCGGCGGTTTTCGTGGTGGCGTTCCAGCACGGTTGGCAGCGGCTGCCAGGCGTGCGGGTCCACCGACTGGTCCCAACCGGACAGGTGGTTCATGACCGAGCCCGCTCCCCCATTACCAGCCGGGTTGCGCACCTCGTAACCGGCGATGCCGTGCGCGCCCGGTGCCGTACCGGTACCCAACGAGGTCAGGGAGGCGGCGGTCGTGGTGGGGAACGCGGCGTCCAGCGGGCCCAGGTTCAGGGTCTTACGCAGGGCGGGCGCGTAGCCGCCGTAGCTGTTGATGAGCTGCTCGCCCAGACCGTCCACCATGACCACGCAGGCGTGACGGAAAGACGCCGGGTCAACATCCTGCTCCACGAGGCGACCGGCAAGGTTCAGCGGGTCGGCTACAGAGTTGAATGCCGGGTCGGCGTCCAGGGCGTGCACGGGGCGCGCCAGGCTTCGCTGAGCCACCAGAGAGGAGGCGGACTCCAGCACATCGGCGATGCTATTGCTGCCGTAGGCGGGTGCGGGAGGCAACGGCGCACCCAGAACATCGTGCAGAGTGGGCTGTTCGGTGCGGGACGGGGCCGTCATAGGTTCCTCTCGGGTCTCTCTCGGGGTGTTTATCGCCGGTGCTTATCGGTGCTGTTTATCGGCGGGTTGCGTACATGCGGGCACGGTGCAGAGCACGCGCAAAATGCTGCGCACGCTGGACCGACTCCGGGCCGTCAGCGGTCGCAGAAACACGCACCGCAATGTCCTCGCGGCGCGCATCGCCGGTGAAGCCGTGGTCGGCATTGCACTGCGGGTCCTGGCAACCGGCAGGAGCCAGCTCCATGTGCAGCGAACCGGTCCAGGCAATCTGGAAGGAAATCTCAGTCGGGGCGGTGCTACCGGCGTTGTACGCCTGCGGCTGGCTGAAACCGTAGCTGATGGTGACCGCGTTCAGGGCGCTCAGGTGCACCGCCTCCACGCTCACATGTGCCACGGTACCCTGCGCGTCACCCTCAAGGTGCTGGTCGTCCAGGTGCGCAAAGATGACGTGCTCACCGCAGAGCACCATCACGGTGATGTGGCGGTGAAAATCATCGCGTGAGAAGTGGGTTTCATGCTGTACGAAGTGCGCGTCCGGGTTCATGCCCGCCAGCGCGTCATCCACCACTTCCAGCACGAGGTCGGGGTAGAAACCGGCATGCTTAATGTCTGCGACCAGTTGCTCGCGTTCGGGGGTGGTGGCGTACATCGTACCTCTTTCGTGCGGTGCCCTCATGAGGCGACGTCGGTCGGCGCACACGATGAAGGCGGTTAGGTGTTACTCCCCTCTACCTTAGAGGGTTCTAGCCGGGCTGTGCTACTTGACCACGCCAATACCGCCGCATATAACGGCGTACGCTCCCCCGGTACGCTCCGGTTACAGCCCCGCAACCGGCTTAGCACACCCCACAGATGACGCTGACCAGCCAGCCCGATTCAGCTGCTCCCACCCGCTAGAATAGAAGTACGAAAAACACACCGACACGAGGAGATATATGGCTCGCCGATCCAAATCCGCCGTCAGCGACTACCCGGTGGATGTGGTAGAGAATATCGTCGACATTGACGTATCCGCTGAGATGGAAACCAGCTTCCTGGAATACTCCTACTCGGTGATTTATTCGCGCGCCCTCCCCGACGCCCGCGACGGCCTCAAGCCCGTACAGCGCCGCATCCTCTACATGATGCAGCAGATGGGTCTGCGCCCCGACAAGGGCCACGTCAAGAGCGCCCGCGTGACCGGCGAGGTCATGGGTAAACTCCACCCGCACGGCGACGCCGCCATCTACGACGCCATGGTGCGCCTCGCCCAGCCCTTCGCGCTGCGTCTGCCCCTCGTTGACGGTCACGGTAACTTCGGCTCCCTCGACGACGGCCCGGCAGCCGCCCGATACACCGAAACACGCATGGCACCCGCCGCGCAGGCACTCACCGCGGACCTCGAAGAAGACGTGGTTGACTTCGTACCGAACTACGATAACCAGTTCATGCAGCCCTCCGTGCTGCCCGCTGCGTTCCCGAACCTGCTCGTCAACGGCACCACCGGCATCGCGGTCGGCATGGCAACCAACATGGCGCCGCACAACCTGCGCGAGGTCATCGCCGGTACCCGCCACCTCATCGCCCACCCCGAGGCAAGCCTCAAAGACATCATGAAGTTCATCCCCGGCCCCGACCTGCCCACCGGCGGCACCATCGTGGGTCTGGGAGGCATCCGTGACGCCTACGAAACCGGCCGCGGCACCTTCAAGACCCGCGCGAAGGTCTCCATCGAGCAGGTCAGCCCCCGCAAGCAGGGCATTGTCGTCACCGAACTGCCGTACATGGTCGGCCCCGAAAAGGTCATCGAAAAGATCAAGGACGGCGTCAACTCTAAGAAGCTCACCGGCATCTCCGACGTGGTCGACCTGACCGACCGCACCAACGGTCTGCGCCTCGTCATCGAAATTAAGAACGGCTTCAACCCCGAGGCGGTGCTCGCCGCCCTCTACAAGCACACCCCGCTAGAGGATTCCTTCGGCATTAACAACGTGGCTCTCGTGAACGGTCAGCCGCAGACCCTCGGCCTGCTCGACCTGATGCGCGTGTACATTGACCACCGCCTGAACGTGGTCCGCCGCCGCACCGAATTCCGCCTGGGCAAGCGCACCGACCGCCTGCACCTGGTGGAAGGCCTGCTCGTGGCGATTCTCGACATTGACGAGGTCATCCAGATCATTCGTGAATCTGATGAGACCGCCCAGGCACGCGAAAAGCTGAAGGCCGTCTTCGACCTGACCGACACCCAGGCGAACCACATCCTGGAGCTGCGCCTGCGTCAGCTCACCAAGTACTCCCGCCTGGAACTCGAAGCAGAACGCGACACTCTGCAGCAGGACATCGCGGAATTGCAGCGCATCCTCGGCTCTGATGCGGCCCTGCGCGAGCTGGTTTCTGACGAGCTCGCCGAGGTCGCCGAACGCTACGGCACCGACCGCCGCACCCAGCTCAAAACCAAGGACGACATGCAGGTCGCCATTGAGGCGGTCACCGCGCAGTCCAAGGCGAAGAAGAGCCTGGGCCTCGCCCTCGAAATCGCGGACGAGCCCTGCTGGGTGCTGCTCTCCGCCTCCGGCATGATGGGACGAACCCCTGGCAAGCCCATCCGCGAGGCGCTCGTGGATCCCGGCAAGCGTTTCAAGCACGACGTGTTCGCATCGATTGTGCCGACCACCGCGCGCGGTGAGATCGGTGCTGTGACCTCCGCAGGACGCATGGTGCGTCTGTCCGTCATGGACGTTGCGGTGCTGGACGAGAACGGCGGCACCCCCTCCATGACCTCGGCGGTGAAGGCAACCGAGCTGGTTCAGCTCGCCAAGGGTGAGAAGCTGGTCGCCCTCGTACCGCTGAATACGGTGCTGGCGCTGGCAACCGCGGGCGGCGTGATCAAGCGCCTCAACCCGGATTACCCGCTGAACCAGACCGAGTGGGACATCATGAAGCTCAAGGACGGCGACGAAATCGTAGCCGCCGCCCCCTGCCCCACCGACGATATGGTTCTCACCTTCGTCACTCGCGACGCGAAGCTGCTGACCTTCGACGCGGCGAAGGTCCGCCCACAGGGACGCACCGGCGGCGGTATCGCAGGCATCAAGCTTGCCGACGGCGACCGCCTCATCGCCCTGGGTGTGACCGCGCCCGGCGACGCGGCGGAGGTCGTGACCGTCACCAACGGCAAGGACGGCCTGGCGAGCGCCAAGGTCACCGCCCTGAGCGAGTACCCGCAGAAGGGCCGCGCAACCGGCGGTGTGCGTGCGCACCGTTTCCTCACCGGTGAGAGCCAGTTGGCTCTGGCGTGGGTGGGCGTGGGCCCTGCGAAGGCGGCGTCTTCCGGCGGTGTGGCTCGTTCCCTGCCGACCGAGCACGGTGCCCGTGACGGTTCCGGTGTGATGCTCACTCAGAGCATCGGCATTGTGGGCCCGAACTATGCGGCTGTTTCTGCTGCGATGGCGGTTAGCCCGGAGGGTGAGAAGCTCTTCTAGGCGCGCCGTTCACGGCCTCGCCGTTTTAGGTTATTAACGAAGCCGGGGAGGACGAAGCAGAGAGCGACGAAGCCGCGAGGAACCTGCGCACATATAACGCGCCGAGATATAAGCGCTCAGAACTATCCGAGCAGAGACCTCCAAGCAGAGATATGAAGGCACAGAAAGGCCCCGGTACTGATGTACCGGGGCCTTTCTTCATGCGCAATCCGCACGTGGCGCCTGCGCCAGACGCGTTTAGAGGCGAACCACCTCATCGCAACGGGCGATATCCTCGGGGCGGTGCGACACCAAAACCGTAGCCACGGAGCTGGAGCGGGTCGCCGCATCCAAGTCAGCCATCAGCGCGCGGGCAGACTCAGCGTCCAGGTGCGCGGTCGGCTCATCCAGCAGCAGCACCGGCGAGTTCACCAGCAGGGCACGAGCCACCGCCAGACGCTGACGCTGACCGCCCGACAAGAAGGAACCGCCAGCACCCACCGGGGTGCGCAGGCCCTGAGGCAGAGCGTCAAACCATTCGCCCAGACCCACACGGCGCAGAACCTCAATCAGCTCTTCCTCGCTCGGGCGATCCGAACGGTCACGAGCCAGCATCAGGTTACCTTCAAGGGTCGACTCGAAAATGTGAGCCGCCTGCGGGCACCACGCCGCGTAGCCGCGCAGCTGCTCACCCTCCAGGACCTCACCGGAAGCCAGCACGCGGCCGGATTCCAGCGGCAAGAAGCCCAGAACGGTGGCAAGCACCGTAGACTTACCGGAACCGGAGGGGCCGGTCACCGCAGTCCAGGAGCCCGCGCGGGCGTTCATGTTCAGGTCAGTGAAGACCGGGTGATCCATGCCGGGCCAGCGGGCGGCAGCGTCCTGCAGGCTCAATGCCGGGGCGGGGTCGGTGACCTTCACGCCGAGTTCCTGCGGGGTTCCGCAGCTGACCAGGGTGGGTTCGCCGGGCTTCGGCGGGCGCACAGAGCCAGCCTTAGAATCCGACTGAGCGCCAGCCTTAGATTCAGTCGTAGCGTCAGCCGCAGATTCGGGGCGAACAAAGCGGTGGGCACGCTGACGGTCAGCTTCCAGCAGCTCCTCCATCTCGGCCTCCGCTCGGGCACGCAGACGCTCAACACGACGCGGCAGAACGTGGGTGTCCACCTCAGCCTCGGTCGGTACGGAGCGCTTCAGGGTCGAGACGGCAACAATGCCCTCCAGGGATACGTCGCGCACGCTCGGGGCAATCGTCGCGAGCAGGCGGCTGAACGCGGGCCAGGAGCGGACCGCCTCAACATGGCCCAGGGAGCTTTCCAGCATGCCGGTGCACAGCAGCACCACGATCGCCGCTTCGGGGGCACGCACGGTGCCGTCAACAGCCAGCGGGTACGCAATAATTGCGCTCGCCAGAGCCGCACCGAACCAACTGAGGGTCACGAGGGTACGACCCACGCCCTGAGCGGTCGAGCCCTTCTGCAGAGCGGACAGGTTCTCAGCGTCCAGGGCACCGTTAGCCTTCTCAGCGGTGGTTGCCACACCGTTAGCGCGCAGATCCTCAGCAGCCGAAAGCATGCCGGTACCCAGGCGCAGCATCTGCGCGGTGGAGCGGCGAGCCAGCGCCTCCGCACGGGCATCGGCGCGCAGCACAATCCACGGAGCCACAAAAGTGCTGACCAGCACGGCAAGCAGGACCGGAATCAGAGCCTGCGGCAGGATGCACGCGGTCGTAATCAGCGCCGCGGTCATGACCAGCAGGTGCGCAGCCGGCGGAATAATAACGCGCGGCACGCCGTCACGCAGCTCATCAATACCGCCCACGAGGCGTTCAAGTAGCGCGTCACCACGCAGCAGGGCACGCACGCTACTCACGCTCTGCCATGCGCCAACCCAGGCGCGCAGACGCAGAATATTTGCGGCGGCAAGAACCTTCGAGTGGGTCATCAGACGCTCAGCGTAACGGGCGCAGGCACGACCCAGACCGAAGAAACGCACGCCCACAATGGCGACCATCAGGTACATCATTGCCGGGCCCTCGGCGGCGCGAACAATCAGCCAGCCGGACAGCGCGGTCAGTGCCGCAGCCATCAGGGACGTAATCGCAGCCATAATCACCGGGCCGGTTGCGGCGCGAACACCAATACCGGTCAGCTCCTTCAGGGTGCGCAGGCTAGCGAACAGGCCGGCAGGCTCGGCTTCCTCGGCCTCGGCAGCTGCGGAGGCGCCCGCCGGGGCGGTGCTTTCAGCCTCGTACTCTTCCCGATCTTTGAGCAGGTGCGCGGGGGCTTGCGCAGGAACGGCAACGCGGGCGGTGTTCGCCTCGGCTGTCCAGGTGTAGCCCCGAGCGGTCTGCACGGCACGAACGAGGGTGTCGCAACCAGCGGCAAGCTCCTGCTCGTGGGTCACAATCAGCACGGTTGCGCCAAGTTCCGCCAGGCGGTGCAGGGCGCGGGTCACCAGGTATGCCGAGTAGGCGTCCAGGTGCGCGGTCGGCTCATCCACCAGGACGGTCAGCACGGTCTGCTCACCGCCGGCACGGTAGATAGCCTCGGCACGAGCCAGGGTGCGCGCCACGGCGAGGCGGCGCGCCTGACCCGCGCTGAGGGCACCGGGCTCAAGGGCGGTGAGCTTCTCCATGCCCAGCTGAGCCAGCGGACCAACCAGCAGCGCGGACTCGGCATCGGTGACGGACAGCTTCTTGGAGTCCATCGCTTCACCGAGCAGAGCGGCTGCGCGCTCGCGCTCCGCCTCGGTGGCGCTCAGCGCGTAGAGAGCCATTTCGGTCTGCACGGTGGGTGCGGTGAAGACCGGCGACTGCGGAATAACCAGGGTGGTTCCCAAGCCACGCACGCTACCGGTCAGGTGCACGGGCTCCTCCGAGCCGGTGGGCACCAGACCCTCGCGCACGGCACCGGAGAACACGTTCAGCAGGGTGGACTTACCGCAGCCGGACTCACCCATCACGCCGATCACCGCACCACGCTCACCCTGAGCGGTAGTAACGCGGCGGTCGAGGTTCAGGGACAGGTTAGTCAGCACGGCAGGACGCGCCGGGTAGCTCACCGACAGGTCCTCAACAGCGATGGTGGAAGGCTGAACCTCTTCACTCTCAGGTGCAGCACTATCCGCAGCGGCGGGCAGGGGCGCATCAATAATCTTCTGGGCGCTACGCAGGGCGGCAACGCCGTCCTCCGACTGGTGGTAGGCGGCACCCACATCACGCAGCGGCTGGTAGCATTCGGGGGCCAGCAGCAGCACGAGAATTGCGGTGTCCAGGCCCAGGGTGCCGTTGACCAGGCGCACACCAATCAGCACAGCGATCAGCGCCACCGAAATGGTGGTGATGAGCTCCAGCGCCAGCGAAGACATGAAGGCGCTACGCAGGGTCTGCATGGTTCGTTCGCGGTAACGCTGGCCGAGCGCGTTCATGGCGCGGGTCTGTGCACGCTCACGGCCCAGACCGATAATAACGGGCAGACCGCGCACCAGCTCCAGAATATGGTCGGAGAGGCGGTGCAGCTCAGCCTGAGCCTCTGCGGTTTCGTCGCGGGTGTTCTTACCAATCAGGATCATGAACACCGGAATGAGCGGCAGGGTGCACGCCAGCACCATTGCGCTCATCCAGTCCAGGGACGCCACAACGACCCAGAGCATGCACGGCACAACCGCAGTGGAGACGAACGCGGTCAGCGTCTTGGTGTAGTAGTCGTCCAGGGCGTTCAGGCCGCGAGAAAGCAGCACAGCGGTCGCGCCGGTACCCTCGGGGGTGTCTGCGCCACCGGTGGCGAGCACGCGCTTGAGCAGCGAAGAACGAATCTGAGACTTCGCTCCGGAGGCGGCACGCTGCGCGCTCACAGCCAGCAGGTAGTCGGCACCCGAGCGGACGAGTAGCGCAATGACGGCGACCGCAATCAGGCCGGGGGTAATGGTGTCTGCGTCCCCGAAGAGCCCGCCGAGGCCGAGCAGCCAGCCGCCGTGCGCCTCCAGCTGCGCCTGCGCGGAGCCGGAGAACTCAATGTAGGCGCGGTACACGTCCGGGGCGCTGGTCTCTTTGAGGCGCGCGTGCTCGGCGGCGACAGCGGCGAAACCGGCGTGTGCCGCCCGGGCAATAATGACTGCCAGGGCGGCACTGAAAAGCACCGTTGCGAGGGTGTGCACGGCGGTGATGACACCGAACGTGCTGAGGGTTTTACGGGCGTCAGGCCCCAGGGGCGGGCGGCGGTCAGCGCGGTCGTTGCGCTTTCCTTCGGTCACCTCTGGTGCCTCAGTGTTCTGATGTTTGTCAGCATGACGCGGTGTGTGCGTTCGACTCACGTGTTGTCCTTAGTCTTCTGCTGTTTTTACCTCCCATCAGTTTAAGGGGTGGGCTATCCAATACCTATTTGACCAGTCAAGTTTCGGATAATTGGCTGGTCCTCATCCAGCGCTAGTTCTAGCCGCGCATCGCGTCGGCGGGGCTCTTGCGGGACGCCACCCACGCCGGGTACGCCGAAGACACCAGACCGGTAAGGGCGCCAACGCCCACGCCGAGCACCACGAATCCGGGTGAGAGAACCGCCTGCCAGCCCTGCACGAGCGAAAGAATAATGGTCGCAATCATGCCGGAGCAGGCGCCAATGGAGCCGCCGAGCACACCGAGCATGACGCCCTCCATGAGGAAGATGCGGGCAATCAGCCATTTGCTCGATCCGATGGCGCGGCGCAACGCAATTTCTGCGGTGCGCGATTGCACGGACAGGTACATGGCGGTTGCCGCCGAGAGGGAGGCGAGCACCAGCAGAATACCGGAGAGCACACCCACGTACAGACCCAGATCCGAGGCGATAGACGCGCGCAGGCTCTGCAGGTCGGAGGGGGTTTCCACGTTGATTTGGCTGGGTTCAGCGGGTTTGAGGGCCAGCGGAATGGCCTTGGCGACCGCCTTGCCGTAGCCCCGTTCGGTTTCGGCAATGTAGGTCACCTGGCCGCGTCCGGTGCGCTGAAGTGTGCCCGGCGAGACAATGACCGAGTTCCTGAATTCGTAGCCGCTATTGCCGGGGTCAAAGAGGCCGATGACCGGCATCAGCTGGCCGTCCACCCAGATACTCACACCGGGTGCCACCTGCGGCAGTCCACCGAGTTTAATGCCGTAATCGACGGTGGGTAGCTCGCCGGGTCTGGGCTCGGTTGTGGCGTTATCTGCCGCCTTATCTTCGGGAATAATGCCGAGGGCGCGGGCAGCGGAGACCGAGACGATAGCGCCGGAGAGCTGCTCGGAGCGTTCACGGTCGGCAACGTTCTCCTGGGTGAGGGTCGAGTTCATCTGTTCGAGCGCACGCAGGGTTTCGGGGTTCATGCGGGCACCGATTTGCTCGAGCCTGGTCTTCGAGGTGGAGCTGAGACCAATCGCCGTTTTGGGTTCGTCCTCGTAGGGGCTGAATCGGGTGATTCGCACGTCGGCGGGCGCCACGCTGCTGACGAATCCGGTGTTCTTCACGTAGTCCAGCGCGCTAATGCGGTCGGCAACATTCTGCGCGGATTCACCCTGCCGGTAGGTTCCGAGCATGTTTTGGTCATTGTCTCTGTCGCTGATGTAGAGCGTGGATTGTTCGGATCCGAGCAGGCGCTGGTTCACCTGGTAGCTGGCGGATTCGCTCATGCCGGAGGCGCTGATGAGTCCGCCCACGCCCAGTGCGAAGGACAGGCCCAGCAGCAGGGTGCGTAGCGGTCGTGAGGTGAGCGCGGAGATCGCCTCGATGCTGTCATCGGTGAGGAAGCTTCCGCGGCGATGCGTAGCGGGCTTCTCCCCCGGTGCAAGGCTGGCGGAGGCGTCTACCGGGGCTTCCGTCGGGGTGTCCGTTGCAGCCGGCACAGCCCCGGCGACCGGCACCGCAGCCAACTCGGCGCGGCTCTGCTCGTGCAGCCGCCCATCCTCAATACGAATCACGCGGCGGGCAGCGGCGGCAACCTCCGGGTCGTGGGTAATCACCAGCACGGTGCAGCCGGTCGCGTTAATGCGCTGCAGAATCTCAATGACCTTGGCGCTATTGTGGCTGTCCAGGTTGCCGGTGGGCTCGTCGGCAAGAATCAGCGGCGGGCGCGTGGCGAGGGCGCGGGCAACGGCGCAACGCTGCTTTTCGCCGCCGGACAGGTACCGGGTGCGGATGCTGGCACGGTCGCTCAACCCCAGAAATTCTAGGGTTTCTTCGGTGCGTTGCAGGCGCTCGCTGTAGGGCACGCCCTGCACGCGCAGGCCCATGGAGGCGTTGGTCGTGCTGGTTTCGTCCAGCAGCATGTTCGAGGATTGGAAGATGAAGCCGAGGTGGTCTCGGCGCATTTCGTCGCGTTCTCTGTCGCTGAGTCCTTCCGTGTTTTTGCCGAAGAGGCTGTAGGTTCCGCTGGTGGGAGTGTCGAGCAGGCCAATGGCGTTGAGCAGGGTTGATTTACCGGAGCCCGACGGACCAATAATGGCGAGGAATTCGCCGCGTTCCACCACCAGGTCGAGACGATCGAGGACGGGTCGGTCGCTCCCCTCAAAGATGCGGGTAATGCCGCGCATTTCGATGGCGGGCGCGGTACCGAGCCCGGCGGCAGGTGTAGCGGCGGACGCTACATTGGGCGCAACTGTAGGCGCACGTCCCGGGCTTGCGTCTGGGGTTCTCTTACGGCGGCTCATGAGACAAGCACCTTCTGTCCCGTGCTGAGGTTCGCGTTGATGGCGGCGTATCCGCCGGCGGTGCGGAGGACCTCAACGTTGACTCGTTCGGTGGCGGGCGCATCCTTGCTGGTCGAGGTGGAGCTTCCGCCCTTTTCAACCAGCACGTAGGTGCCCTGGGAGTCCTGGCGTACCGCGGTGGTGGGCACGGCGAGGGTGGTTGAGGTGTTGCCCTTGCTGGTAATGGAGGCACTCTGACCCGGAGTGAGTTTGCTCGGGTCGTCGGCGCTGAATCGCACGCTCTTCGCCGCACCCTTGGAGGGGTCGTTCTGCAGTTCACCGATGCTGGTGATGGTACCTTCCACGCTACCGGTGGAGGTGCGCAGGCTAACGCGGTCGCCGGCCTTGAGCTTATTGGCAACGGAGAGCTCAACGCTGGATTCCACGTAGGGTTCGCTGGTTTCTACACTCGCGATGGGGTTGCCGTCGCTGATGAGCTGGCCGACCGCCGCAACTGCGGTGACGGTGTGGCTTCCGCCGGGCAGAATCGCGTAGTTGTTGCGGGCAATGCTGGTGACCCCTTCGCTGGGCACGCCGGTCAGGTGCGCGCGGTGCAGGCGCGTGACGGCGTCGAGGGTGTCTTCGGTGACGGTGCCGCTCTGAGCGGTGGCGTACCCGGCGGAGTTCAGCGCCTTCTGGAAGGCGAGCACGTCGTCGCCGTTATCGCCCAGGTTGAGGTCGCGGTACAGCGGTAGCGGCCCGTCCAGCACAAAGACGGGGTCGGCACCGATAATGCCGATGAAGTCACCGGCCTTGAGCACGTTACCGGGCTTCTGGTTCTGGTAGACGAGCACCGGCTCACCGTTGGTGCGCGCGCTAATCGGGGCGGTCTCCCCAGCCTTGGTGGTTCCGGCAATGGCGAGGCCCTCGCTGACGGTTCGTTCTTCAACCTTCGCCCAGACCGGAATCACGGTTTTCGCCTGCACGGTCGGGTCGGGGCCCGTGGCGGCGTAGCGGGTGCCCAGGTAGAAGGACAGCATGAGCGAGCCGATGGCGAGAATAGCCAGCAGCAGGAGCACGCGGGGTCGGGCGATGCGTTCGCTGAAGCGGTGCCCGCTGTTTTGGTTTTTCGTGTGAGTGGTCATGGCGGTGTCTTTCTAAACTGTTTTTGCGCTGTCTTTTAGCGCCCCGGTTTACTGGTGCTCCAGAACGTACTGCTTGAACTTCTCGTCACGCTCACGTTCTGCCTTGCGGTCCTGCTCAAGCTGCGACTGGTACTTGCGGATGAGCGGCATCTGATACTGTGCCTCCAGGTCGTAGAGCTGCTGACTCATGCCGACCTGCTGGTTACATTCAGCCTGGATGGTGGCGATACGAATCTCTTCTTCGGAGGCGGGCTCGTTGTAACCGCCGTTCTTGCTCTGCTGCTCAGCCAGCGGGGATTCCTCGGCTACCCACCCTGCCTTAATGGGGGTGAGCCCCCGGTTTGAGACGCACTGCTTCCACTTCTCTTCGAGCTCGCG
>ERZ773011.18-NODE-18-length-58964-cov-10.9393_pt1 | contig 58964 bp, 40 predicted proteins | sample MGYA00580662_ERZ773011 | MGnify/ENA primary metagenome ERZ773011 (study PRJEB29015, sample SAMEA2738118) | human oral metagenome | biome: human oral; feature: human-associated habitat; material: saliva | place: China | collected 2169 ... | reverse complement strand
CTGATCGCATCGTCAATGGCGCGTTCAAGGAAGAGATTGGTATGCCCGGTTCTCTATTGAAGACCGGCTCGGTGTACACCGCTTACCTAGTCCGTGCGGATGATACTGAGTACGCGGAAGAAGTTGTCTCGGTGCGATTCAAAGTCAGCGGTGAGGCGACCGGTAGCGCAACCTCCTCGACGAAGGATGAGATGCCCAGCCAGGATGCCAACGCATCGCTCACGCCCAGCGTCAATGCGGCAGAGTCGACCGGCGCCGCTCAGGGTAGCTCCTCCTCGGCTACTAGCACCGTCTCGACCCGCTCTGATGCAACCCAGTCGGGCTCAGGTGAGTCTGTCACGAGTGCGCCCCGCTCCACCCTGGATGCGGTGAGCGCCATGTCCAAGGCAAAGGAAGCGAAGGCTGAGCGTCAGCGTCAAGCCCTGCTGGCTTTGGCTCAGGCACGTACGATAAGTCCGCGTTCGGCTTTTGAACCGACCCACACTAACCAGATTTCGGCGTATAGCTCGGGTTCTGACCCGGCGTCGATCGCTGTTGCTGCGAACATGGAAGCTCTGACGGATGAAGAAAAAGCGGCGTCGGCAGCTTCTGGTAGTGGCAATAAGGCTTTCACTCCCGTGGTTCACTCTGAGTCTAATACTCGTTCCGCGACGGTGAACTCGAACGTCACCCAGGTGCACTCCAATGCGAATGCTGATCGTCAGGATGGCGTGAAGGCTGTAGCTTCCGCGGCATCTCCCGCTGGTGAAGAGGTCGCGCAGCACGGTGTAGCTTTCTGGGTTCTTGGAGGTGCCGGCTTGATGCTGGTGGTTGGTGCCGCGTGGATGGCTCATCGCAGGGGAGTCCTCGGCGGCTAATATTCCTCATCAGTGCTTTTTAACGGCTCTGTATATGATGTTCTTTGTTTCATGAGGAATGTTCGCCCCCGCTATCTGTAGACGCAGATAGCGGGGGCGATTTACGTGTTCAGGGTGTTCAAAAAGCATCTACCCTCGCGTGAATAAACCTTAAGGTTCGTGATAGGGTTGAAATAACCGATAAATAGATGCGCGCTACTTTTGTGTTTTCACCGGAGGAAATGCGAGGCGGAGTAAGGTACGACTTTTCCGGGGACCTTACAACCCGGAAAGGCTCCCAAGAACATATGAAGACATGCCGCTAGCACGCATCAATTCCACCATGAAAAGACGCATCGCATGAGCACTCATTCAACAAAGTACCGTGTTGTCACCGCAACCCTTTTGATTGCGGGGCTTCAATGCGGGCTTGTTGCACCTTCCATGGCAGCGGAAATCCGCGTCACCACGCATACGGTGGTACCCAAAAGCGTTGGACACCGTGTGGATGGGCACCGTGTGGAACAGAATGACGTTGCACCGAACGGGCAGAAGCAGAACGCGGCATCTAAAGTCACCATGAAGGCGCAGCTTCAAGAGGGCGGTTTTCTGTTGCGGTGGAACGGACTCCCTCAAGAGCTGACGGCTACAGACATTCTGGTAGACATCGACTTCTACACTGTTACTGGCGAATATGGCGGTTCCATTGTTGAGAACCCGCAGGTATCCGAGGGGGAGAACAGGGGCGAATATAGCCTCCTCATGAGCCTCGCCAGGGGAAAAGAAGTTGTGTACGTCATCGTTCTGACCGACAGCGTCAACAATATCGCCTACGAATTCTTTGTTAAAGAAGATGGGAGACGTCTAGTTCAGACCGTCGACCCGCGCAACGGTAAGGCAAAGCCCACCGAGCCGACGGTCGATATTGAGCATGAAGAAGCAGAAACTTCCGAGGCGAGCCCCACTCCGATCTCTGGCGCGGAGAACGACCAGGACGAAGACAACCAGCTCTCACCCACTCTTAGGGATACGTTGCACCCCACGCCGGAAAGCTCAACGGCAGCCCCGGTTAAGGTGCCGCGCGGACGGTACATTGTCTCCGAAGACACCAGCGTGTACGACCCGCAGAACCAGAGGAAGGGTAAACCGCGCCTGTCCGTACAGGATTCCCAGGGTGACTCCCAGGACGACATGAAACCCGTCACGGTCCGTGCCACGAACTTCCCTCAAAATGACAAGGGCTACGACCTGATCGTCATGGAAATCGACTCCAATGGCAACACTGTGGGTGATGCGCTCGCCATTGTGCATGTTGGCCCGGAATCCATTTCTGCCGGTTCTTTTGAGGCCGTTATTGGTGTGCCCGGTGCGTCCTTGCAGATTGGCAAGACGTACCTGGTGGCAGCATTTGACGCCGCCGATGATGGCAACCTTCAGTTGAATACGGTTCGTTTTACGGTGACTCAGGCTTCTGCCGAGAATGGTGGCTCGTCGTCTGATTCTTCCTCTAAGAACGAGAGCGAATCGGTTGCGGAACCTTCTGCGAATCCTGCGATTGCCACTGATACTGCAGGTGCATCCGGCGCGAGCACACCCGCCGCAGGTTCTAGGTCTAAGACCCGCGGTATTCAGGGTGATACCGCTATGGCTCCGGGCACTAAGGACGCCACGATTTCTGTTCCGCGCCCCTCGGGTGGTTCTGTTACCGAGTCTTCCTCGGCTCTGGGGTACCGCACTGAGGAGGCGCAGCCTGTTCAGGTGCCGACCCCCGACTCTAATCTGCCTTCGGGTATCGACTCGGCGGCGCAGTCTCGCCGCGCCGCGATTCTGAATGGTTCTTCCTCTCAGGTTCGTACTGAGCACGGGTCGCCGGATGGTGTGAAGGCAACGGAGGCGCAGATTACCCGCAACACGGATACGAGCTTGCCTCTTCTGCCGATTTTGGTAATTTTGGGTGGCGGCCTGATTCTTGGCGCCCTGGGTGTGTCGCGTGTGCACGCTCCGAAGAAAGATTAGTTGCCTAGAGGCCGGGGGGAGTGGCGGCCCCCGGTGCTTGGGCGGCGTGCTGGCGTGGGTTAGTTGTATTCCTGTCAGTGTGCGGTGAGGTGTTTTGTCATAAAACGGTTCACTTGGTGTGTATCTTGAGAAATTCTCACACTGTCGATATAGTAAGCCTGTCCTAACAATGTCGATAGTATGGATACACACCAATGAAGATTTTCACATCTAGCACCCGCCTCTCCAAGGGAGCCTGCGCCCTCGCCGTCGCTGGCGCTGTCGCCCTGCCCCTGGCACCCGTTCTCGCCGAGAACATTAATATCGCTGCCCAGAACGTTGCCGCACAGAACGTCGCTGCAGGCGACCAGGCAACTGCAGGCGCGTCCTTCGGTTGGGGCGTGCGCGCCTCCTTCCTGTCCTACAACGGTATGCCCCGCGAAATGACCGACGGCGCAGCTTGGGACGCAACCGCAAAGCAGTTCACCTTCACCCCGACCTCCACCACCGTCTCTGAAGACGGAAAGCAGGTCACCCTGCAGGCTGCCGGCCGCCTCTGGTTCACCGGCCACTGCGCCGAAGGTCAGGACCCCGAAACCGGTTGCGCCCTGAACCTCACCTTCTCCAACCCCCGCGTGGAACTGAACCTTGCTGATGGCACCGGCTCCCTCTACATGACCGTGCGCACCAAGAACTACGCCTCCGGCAAGTTCGAGGGCCCCATGGAAGTCAAGATGGCGACCCTGAGCACCGGTACCGCCAAGCAGAGTGAGAAGGACGGCGTGGTCAGCATCAGCGGCATCTCCGCGAACCTGACCGCCGACGGTAACCACGCCTTCTCCGACTTCTATAACGAAGGCGCCAGCCTCGACCCGCTGAGCATCTCCTACAACGGTAGCGCAGCAAACACCCCCAAGAGCGCCTACAGCGTCGCCGAGTCCTACAACACCGGCGCGGGCGTGAACCAGCCCCAGAACACCGCACGTCTGGGACAGAACCACATCGTGCACGTGGCACCTCCGAGCTTCAGCGGCGACACCACCTACACCGTGCTGAACAGCTCCAACCTGAAGATGACCGACACCGGCGTTCTGAAGGCAATCAAGGGCGTTTTCGCTGTGGACGCTGACGGCAACCGCATGCTCGTCATCGGCAGCGAGACCAACAAGCCCGAGCTGTACACCGTGACCGCTGAGGGTAAGCTCGTCTCCTCCGGTATCTACTCTGACGCGGAGCTCGGCGCCACCACCGTCAAGGCAATCGGCTACAACCCCGCCAACAACACCTGGGGCATCCTCAGCATTGACGGCCAGGGCGGCGGCAAGCTGACCATTATTGACGCATCCGGTAAGGCAACCTCGCAGGCTCTGCCGAAGCCCGACTCCATCGACCCGCAGGTTGTGAACGCCTACTCGCTCGATGAGTACTACGGCGACTCGTTCTCCAACAACACCGTGACCCTCGCGCCGCTGCCCGACGGTAGCTTCGTGTACGCGCCGTCGACCTCCATCTACGATGCGTCTGGCGAAAAAGTGGTCCAGAAGGGCCACCTGCTGCACCTGAGCAGCAACGGCGTATCTCTGGTGCCGAACTCCTCGCCCGAGGGCTACACCACCACCCTGTCCTCGACCCTGGTCAGCCCCAAGGGCTACATTTACCGTTGGAACAACTGGTCCGGCGGTAAGGTGCAGGTCCTCAAGTACGAGAACGGTGCTTTCAGCGTGGTCCGCGAGTCCTCAACCCTTGAGGGCTTCGAGAAGACCGAGGTCGCCACCATGTTCCTGACCCGCGCGGGTAACGTGGTCGTGGTGGATGCGTCCGGCTCCCGCCTGGTGTTCATGGATGACACCCTGAACAAGGTGAACGAGGTGGTGCTCTCCTCGATGCGCAAGACCGACAAGAGCGGCGGCTACAACGCTCTCGAACTGCCCAACGGCGATATTATCTACCCGACCAGCTTCGAGAACCCGAACACCTACGAGGATCAGCTGTGGCTGAACCGTCTGGCAGCGAACTCGGCACCGGCTCCTGAGCCGACCAAGGCACCGGAACCGACCAAGGCACCTGAGCCGACCGTTGCTCCGACCGAGGCACCTACCGCTGAGCCGACTGTTGCCCCCACCGCGGAGCCCACTAAGTCTGCTGAGCCGACCGTTGCTCCCACCGCTGAGCCTACCGTGGCACCCTCTGCAACTGCAGAACCCACCATGACGCCTTCTGCAAGCGCTGAGCCTACCGCGGAGCCTTCGGTAACGGCTGAGCCCACTGCGACCGCAGAACCGACTGCTGAGCCTTCTGCAACCGCTGAGCCGACTGTTGCTCCGACCGAGGCACCCTCTGCAACTGCTGAGCCCAGCGTGACCGCAGAACCCACCGCTGTGCCTTCGGAGGAGCCCACCTCGCCGTCTCTGCCGACCGCGTCCGTGGCGCCTTCTGTAACCCCGAGCGCATCGGTGAGCGCATCCCCGACCGCGGTTCCGAGCGTTCCCGCCGTGACCCCCTCGGCGACCGTGTCCGCATCGGCGTCCGCATCGGCATCCGCTAGCGCGTCTGCTTCTTCGAGTGTTTCTGCGAGCGCGTCGAGCTCCGCAAGCAGCTCCAGCAGCGCTTCGGTGAGCGCATCGGCGAGCGAGTCGGCATCTTCGAGTGCTTCCGCTTCTGCGAGTGCTTCCGCTTCTGAGAGCAGCACCGCCGACCAGAACACTGCCGGCCACAAGGGCGGCTCCAACGGTGGTTCTGATGCTGGTTCCGGCGCCTCCGATAACTTGGGTGTGAGCGGCTCTAATGGCGGCTCCTCTAACGGTGGTTCCTCCCTCGGTGGCGGTTCTTCTGCAGGTAGCTCCTCGACCTCCGGTAGCTCCTCCTCGAAGCTGGCTCAGACCGGCGCATCCGGCGCAATGTTCGCCGCAGCAGCTGGTGCCATCACCCTGGCTGCAGGCACCGCACTGGTTGTGGCACGCCGCCGCAAGAGCTAAGATTTAGCCTTCGCGCAACACCCCGCTTCGCCACTCGTGTTTATGAGTGGGGGAGCGGGGTGTTCCTTTCATACAATGGAAATATGACTATTCTAAATGTAATCGCAACCTCGCACGGCACCGACTCGGTCGCCGGTCGCGAGGCTATCACGCTGATTCGTGAGCAGATTAAGTTCCTGCTCGCTCAGCGTAATGACGGTGTGGAGTACCGTGTCCACGCCGCATATGTGGATGTGGAATCTCCCAGCGTTGATGATGCCGCAGCCTCCCTGCCCAATGATGAGCCCTGCGTTATTGTGCCGATTCTGCTGTCGACCGGCTTCCACACTCAGGTGGATTTGCGTCGTGCCGCACGCAATAGCGGCATTGAGCGTATCAGCATTGGTGAGTCTCTGGGCCCGGATGCGCGCCTTGCCGCGCTGACCCGCGCTCGCTTGGAGGAAGCTGGCTGGACTCCCGGTGACGGCCCCGTGGTTCAGGGTGCTGCCGGTTCTTCTCGTGCCGATGGTCGCGCGGACATGAGCCGTGCCGCTGAGCTACTGGCTGAGGAGTTGCACGTTCCGGTTCATCACGGCTTCATTGCCGCTATTGATCCGAAGTTCCACGAGGTGGTTGCCGAACATCAGCCTAAGTTTGCTGCGACCTACCTGCTGGCGGAGGGTTTCTTTGCCGGTAAGATGCGCCGTGATGCTGAGTCGACCGGTGTGCCGGTGAAGGTTGCCGCGCCGCTGGTGAACGCGCAGGGTGGCGCTTCTGCTGCCGTGGTGGCGGAGTGCTTCATTGATCGCATGGATGCGGCTATTGCGCAGCTGGATGCCGCCTAACAACTCAGGTTTGCGGTGCGTGTAGATGCGCTCGTAAGGCTGAAAGTGTTAATACAAAAAACCTCGGGACGTCATGGTCCCGAGGTTTTTGTGTTGCTGTGCTTGAGTAGCCGTAGGTGGCTGAACGTTTAGGCGGTCTTGAGGTAGACGTCGCCGTCGCGGACCTCTACGGGGTAGACCTTGATGGAGTAGGAGGGGTCAGAGAGGCACTCGCCGGTGGTCAGGTCGTAGACCTCCTTGTAGAGGGGGGAGGTGATGGTGGGGTTGCCGTTCTTCTCGCCGACGATGCCGCGTGCGAGGACCAGCGCCTGGCTGTGCGGGTCGAGGTGGTCGCTGGCGAAGATGCCGTGCTTGGTCTTGTAGATGGCGTACTGGTAGCCGTCGACCAGGGCGACTTCACCCCAGTTTTCTTCGAGGTCAGATTCGGCGCAGATGCGTACCCAGTTCTCAGCCATGGGGGTTTCCTTTCGAAGTGGTGGTCTGCGCCGCGCGGGGTGCAGGACACAATAGCGATTCGTGTGTTCTTTGTTTGGAGTTTACCTTATGAAACCCACATTTGGAAATGGGGCGCGCGGAGGGTGCTAAAGGTTATTTTTACCCTAAAAGATGACCTTGAATTTTATAGATTAGCCTTACCTAAATTAAGTCTAGATAAGGTAAGAATACCCTATTCTAGCCCGGTATTCCGCGGATTTTTTTGGAAAATTTTCCCAAAAAATGCGGATTTTCGATACGTCAACCCCGCGCTAGCGTGTACGATAAAAGTCGTAGTTTAAAACGCCTTTTGACTGCCTGAAAAAACAACATAATCCCACACAAAAATGTTTCGTAATTTTCAGATGCATTCTAAAGAAGCGGGCGCTTCAACTACTCGGTACGCATCAGGTACGAGCCCAGCGGTACGGAAACTAGGAGTTCCAACGCCGGGCACGGTCCAGCCGCACACTGAGGGTAGATAAGTGCCATGAACTACCTGCATTACAACTAGGAAGGAAAATCCATGTCGCACACCCCCCGCAACATTCTCGTTGTCGGCGCAGGCCCGGCTGCGTGGCGTTTTGTACGCGCGTACCACGAAGGCGCTGAAGCTGCCGGTCGCGCAGCGGACACCATCACCGTCCTCAACGATGAGCCCTACATCCCCTACGACCGCGTTGCTATCGAGCAGATTTTCAAGGACACCGAGAAGGACCTGACCCTCGGTGACCCCGAACTGTGGAATGCAGAGAACATCAACCTGGTCAACAACTGCCACGCAGAGAAGCTTGACCGCACCCGCCGCGTCGTCACCGACACCGAGGGCAACGAGTACCCCTACGACGTGCTGGTTTTCGCAACCGGTTCCCGCGCGGTTCGTATCCCCATTCTTAACTCGGACGCAGCACACGTCTTCCGCACCATCGACGACGTGAAGAACATGGTCTCCGAGGTCAAGCGCCTGCAGTCCACTCTCGGCCGCGCGCCCCGCGGTATCGTCGTCGGTGGCGGTCTGCTCGGCCTCGAAGCGGCTGAGGGTCTGAAGGACCTGGGCGCAGAGCCCACCATCCTGGACGTGGCTCCCTGGCTGCTGTCCGTTGAGGTTGACCAGGGCGGCGGTTACGCCGTGAACGCCCAGATTAAGGCAACCGGCATTGATATTGAGACCGGCGTCTACATCTCCGGCATCAACAAGGATGCTGACGGTAACGTCGTCTCCGTCTCCATCGCAGATTCTCCCTCCGAGGATGCAGAAATCCGCACCCTGCCCGCCGACATGGTGGTCTTCGGTGCCGGTATTCGCCCCAACGACGAGCTGGCACGTGACGCTGACCTGGCACTGGGTGAGCGTGGCGGTATTCTCGTCAACGACGCATGCCACTCCTCCGACGAGCACATTTGGGCTATCGGTGAGGTCGCCTGCGTGCTGGGCCGCACCTGGGGTCTGGTCGCACCGGCTAACGCTATGGCTGACGCTGTGGCAGCTAACCTGCTCAACGACAACGAAGAAGCTCAGGTTGAAGAGTTTGACATCGCAACCAAGCTGAAGTTCTCCGGCGTTCAGGTGGCTGGCTTCGGTGACCGCCGCGGCACCACCGAGGGCTGCCTCGAGGTTCTGTTCGCAGACCCCGCACGCGGCATGTACCAGAAGATTGTGACCAGCGGCGACGCAAAGACCCTGCTCGGTGGCGTGTTCGTTGGTGACACCGCTCCCTTCGACTCCCTCAAGCCCCTGCTCGGTCGCGAACTGCCCGCTGAGCCGAACGTCTACCTGACCGCAGCTGGCGGCGGCGACGGCATCCCCGACACCGAACTGCCCGATGACGCAATCCTGTGTTCCTGCAACAACATCAGCTTCGGTGCTGTCCGTGAGGCAATCGTAGACGGCAACCACGATGTTGCATCCCTGAAGTCCTGCACCACCGCGGGTACCCAGTGTGGTTCCTGTGTGCCGATGCTGCAGAAGACTCTGGAACAGCAGATGAAGAAGATGGGTCTGACCGTCTCCAAGGCACTGTGTGAGCACTTCGACTTCTCCCGTGCAGAGCTGGCTGAGGCTGTGCGCCTGACCAACCTGGACGACTTCGACTCCGTGCTGGCACGCTTCGGTCGCGGCGGCGACGGCTGTGCAATCTGTAAGCCGACCGTTGCGTCGATCCTCTCCTCCTTCCGCAACTCCTACGTCCTGGACGCAGGTCGCGGTGGTATTCAGGAGACCAACGACCGTGCACTGGCAAACATGCAGAAGAACGGTACCTACTCCGTCGTTCCGCGTATTCCCGCAGGTGAGATTCCCGCTAAGAAGCTGGCTGTTATCGCAGAGGTCGCTGACGAATTCGGCCTGTACGTGAAGATTACCGGTGCGCAGCGTATCGGTATGTTCGGTGCTCGCCTGGAGCAGCTGCCCTACATTTGGGAGCGTCTGGTGGATGCCGGCTTCGAGTCCGGTCAGGCATACGGTAAGTCCCTGCGTAACGTGAAGTCCTGCATGGGTTCGACCTGGTGCCGCTTCGGTGTTCAGGACTCCACCGGCATGGCAATCCAGCTGGAGAACCGTTACCGCGGTCTGCGCTCCCCGCACAAGTTCAAGTTCGGTGTTTCCGGTTGTAACCGTGAATGTGCTGAGGCACAGGGCAAGGACGTTGGTCTGATTGCAACCACCAACGGCTGGAACCTGTACCTGGGCGGTAACGGTGGTGCAAACCCCGCTCACGGTCGCCTCTTCGTCAAGGACGCTTCCAGCGAGGACATCATCCGCTACATTGACCGCTACCTGATGTACTACATCCGCACCGCAGACAAGCTGCAGCGTACCGCTCGCTGGCTTGAGGACCTGGATGAGGAGCACGGCGACGGCCTGGCACACCTGCAGTCCGTCCTCATCGAGGACTCCCTGGGCGTGTGCGAGGACCTGGAGCGCGACATGCAGCGTCACGTTGACTCCTACGAGGACGAGTGGGCAGCAACCCTGAAGGACGAGCGCCGCCTGCGCCGCTTCCGTGCCTTCATCAACGAGCCCAACGGCAGCGACGAGGGTTCGCACCTGTACGTGCTGGAGCGCGAGCAGATTCGCCCCGCAACCCCCGAGGAAATTGCGGCGGCAGAAGCTGGCGAGTCCAACACCGTCCTGCTGACCGGTGCCAAGATTCCCGTGGGTAAGCCCAGTGACCTCAACCCGGTCCCGGCAGCATAGTATGTGCCCGAAGATTCCTCCGTTCCCGCCCCGCGAGTTCGCCACTATTGACGAGGTACTCGCGGGCGGGGCGCCCGGGCACACCCTGGACGATAGCGTGACGGAACGCGGCATTCTGCTCCCTGGCGAGCCCGCTGAGAACCCCGGCAAGGTCTACATTGTGGGTGGTGGCCCCGGTGCCGCCGACCTGCTGACCCTGCGTGCGGCACGTGCCCTGAGCGAGGCGGACGTGGTCCTTCTGGATCACCTCGCCCCGCAAGAGTACGGCGAGTACGCACCGAACGCCCTCATCGTTGATGTGGGCAAGGTTCCCGGTAAGCACGCTGTTCCGCAGTCCCGCATTCAGCAGCTCATGATTGATTACGCGCTCTCGGGTAAGACCGTGGTGCGTTTGAAGGGCGGCGACCCGTACGTGTACGGTCGCGGCGCTGAAGAGCTGGATGCGTGCATCGCCGCCGGCCTGGAGGCTGAGGTTATCCCCGGCATTACCAGCGCTATTGCGGTTCCTGCGCGTGCGGCGATTCCGGTGACCCTGCGTAAGGTGTCCTCGATTTTTACCGTCATTTCTGGTCACTCCGGCCTGTCGGAGACCGAAGTGTCGGCTGTTGAGGCAACCCTGCGTGCCCAGGGCACCGTGGTGCTGCTGATGGGCGTTCGTACCCTGCCCGATACGGTGGCGTCTCTGCTCTCTCGTGGGATTGAGGCTGACACGCCGCTGGCAACCATCGAGAACGGTTTCTCTGAGAAGGAGCGCGTGACTGTCACGACCCTTGAGAACGCTCAGGTGGATTGCGCATCGGTCAAGGCGCCGGCTATTACCGTCATCGGTGAGGTCGTGCATTATGCTCGCGATGATCAGAACCGCTTTGTGAGCGAGGTTCACGAGCGTCTGCGTGAGCGTTCCACCTCCTAGAGACGGTGCGCTAGATAGCACGGTGCGTTAGATAATATTGCGCAGCCCCGCATCCTTGGTTTTTCCTAGTTGCCGAGGAGCGGGGCTGTTGCTGTGCCTGCTGGTGTTGCTGTGCCGAGTTGTATTGCTGCACTGGGTTATATTGCTGTGCCGGGAACACCGGGAATGCTGGGAACGCCGGGCAGCGCCGGGAAACGATGCGGCGCAAAAACACTGACATAAAAACAGCGGCACAAAAACATACGAAAGCGGGGCGGGTATCAGTTGATACCCGCCCCGCTTCGTCAGGGGTGTTGCTCTCAGATTCTAGAGCCCCAGAGCCTAGAGTCTCAGAGCCTAGATCTTGAAGTCGTTGCTACTACCGGAGCTAGAGCCACCGGAGCCGCTGGACTTGCTTGCCGAAGCCGATGAGGAGGGGCCCTCAAAGACCTTGCGGAACTGGTCGCTGTACTGCGACACGAAGTACTCACGGCTGGTTACGCGCCACTTGCCCTCGGCGTACACCACGTAGATCACGACATCCAGGGTGCTTGCCTTCTGAGGCTCACCCGTGCCCTTCTGGTAGATGGTGTATTCCTTGACAACATCCCGGCAGGGGAACGCCACAACAGCCAGATCGGTAGAAGCGAGAGCCTTCCCGTCCTTGTCGTCACGGATGCTCAGCTTGCTCTCGTAGTCCTTGGTCCAACCACCCGCGGCGTAGAGCTTAGCAATAGCCTTCAGGTTGTTGACCAGACCGCTGTCAGCGCCGTGGACCAGACCCTTGAGGTACTGCAGATCGCCGCTGTACATCGCGGCAATGTACGCGCTCTGGTAAGCAGCCAGGGTCTTGTAGGCGCCTTCGAGGCTGACGGTACGCTGAGCCACCGTATCAATGACCGGGATCGGAACGTTCTTCGCGGGGGAGGTGTCGGTCGGCTCAACATAGTGCGCAATGGCGGGCTTGTACTCGTACTTGACGTCGCCAATGTACTTCTTATAGTCCTTCAAGAACTCGTCGGACGGAATAATCTTCGCGCTGTTACGGCTTGACGAGGACGAAGACGAAGCAGAGGCGGATGCCGAAGCCGAGGCGGACTCAGAAGGCGAAGCCGAAGCCGAGGGGGATGCGGAGGCGCTCGGGGAGCCGGAGAAAGTATCGCCGGTACCGGTGGGGCGAATATCCTTGTTGAAAGCGCATCCTGCTAGGGCCAGAGCACCGGCGGTCAGACCGCCAAAAAGAACGGTGCGGCGGGTCAATCCGTTTCGGTCGTTAGCAGAGAGGTTGGCGTGTGCACTCGGCCGGAAGGACATGGTATCTCCTGAAAATGGTTGATTGAGGTAGCTCGCTTCACAACGCTGTGATGCGTACGAAAGGATCCGCCTCATCGTTCTTGTATGGTGCGCGGTACAAAGGGTGTACCGGGATACGGGTGTGCCGGAGCGTGAACTGCGGCGGTATAAAGTATCCACTTCCTACTATAGAAGACTGGTTTTAAAACTTCGTCAAAAAACCCTGGACGTTGTCTTTAAGGCACAATAACCCAAAGTCGGTGAGGTGCAGGGGTGATTGTGCCTCAACGACTTTGGGTTATGAGCTATTGGACTGATAAGACGGGGCTACTCTCAACCGGAGATAAGACCGGGGAAGGGGTAGTAGGCCCCTGCGGTGCTAGACCTTAGTGGAGCCGCGACCCGAGGATGAAGAACCGCTAGAACCGGCAGAGCCGGAACCTCCAGAACTAGAAGAACCGGAGCCAGAAGAGCCTGAAGAGCCCTTGCCTCCAGCAAAACGCTCGTCCAGATAGCCGGTACTAATGCGCCACCACTTACCCTCGGTGTAGAGCATGATGTGCGAAACAGATACCTGAGTAATCGCCGGAACCTTGCGTTCGGTGCCATCCGGCTGATGGATGGCGGTGGCAGAATACTGGGAGTCCACCAAGATTTCTACGTAGCCGTCACCGTCCTTCACAGCACTGTCCGGTTCGGTATTCCGCATGGAAATGCTGCATGTGAACTCCATGTACCAGCCGTTCTTCTCGTACAGTTCCTTGACCGCCTTGACCTCATCAATGGCGCTCTTATCAGCCGGGTAGGTCAGCTCAATCGCCTGATCCGCGTAGCGACCGTCCTTGAGTGCGGCGATCTGGGCGCTGTAGTAGGCACGCAACGTCTCGTAGGCACCCTGGAAGGTCGGCTCCTCACGGTGCGGAACGCTCTTGAGGGGCTTGGGTACGTTCTTCGCCGGGGAAGAAGCAGTTGCCGGCTGGTACTCGCCCATGTACTCGCCGGTCAGCTTCAGGGGTCCGGGGTACTTCTGCCAGCCCTCGACCAGCGCATCCTCGGAGACGGGTACGCGTGCCGCGCTGGACGAGCTGCTTGTGGCATGTGCTGAAGCACTTGCCGATGCGCTCGCGGAGGAAGTAGCGGTAGCAGACGGCGAGCTAGATGCAGAGGGCGAAGCGGTCGCGGAAGGGGTGGGGGAGCCTACCTTAGCTTTTGCTTCTTCGCTCAGCGGGCGAATATCGGAGGCGCAACCGGCCATGAGGGTTGCCGCGCCACCGAGCAGCAGGGCGCGGCGGCTTACAAGGCGGGACGTAGCGGAACGGGTGCTCGAAGAGCGGTCGGATGAGAGCATCGGTGAACTCCTTGATCTTTTCCGAGGCGGGCTCGGGGCACCCGGCGGCGGGCGCGTGGTTATATGGCGTGTTAGGTGAGGTCGTGAAAGGGGTAAAAACTTTAGGCAAATGCCGCGGTTTCAGACTCCGTTCCGGAAGTGACCTCGGGTGTACCTCACGCCGTGGGCGAGGGGTACTGGTGAACTCATCGTTGAGACAGCTGTTCTGAGACTGCTGCGTTTACACCCCGGTGAGAGGGTGGATGCTGTCGAATCATCATTGATGTGTTGCACGATTCATTTTAGACTATTTTGAGGTCAAAATGCACGAAAAAGCACCTTAGTAATCCCTGGGAGTCTATAGGGTGCTCAAGATATCAATCACTGTAAAGTATTGCGACCATGCCCTGTTGATGGGGAGTTATTGGATGGAGCCAGGGGCCCGGTGAGGGGTGCATGCGTACGCCAAATTAAGTGATTTCAGTCATATTTATGACTTGAAAAATAAAAGAGCTGCTCCTCGGTGTTCCCAGAAGGTGGGGGAGGGGAAGGTGATTGATTCAGCCTTCTGCCCGCGAGGAAGCCTTCAATACTTCAGGAGAAATACCCGATTCCCAAGGGAAAAACCGCTCGGCAATCCCTAGATATGCGCTCTATTCGCCCACTTATGCATTGCTGGATAATCCAGAAAAACCGGTTCCCACACGGGATGCCGAGGGGAAGAAAACTTGCAGGGGTGAATATCTAGTGGAATTACATCGGTGTTCACCCCATATCTTGTGGTTGCACTGGGGGCAATCCCGCAAGTTCCCCCAAAAAAATCGAAACCCACTTAAAGCAACACGCAAGGAATGTAAAAACATACATCCTTAAACACGCCCGAGCGCGGGGTGAGGCAAGACCCCTTAAGCCCCCTACTCGCTCTAAATATCGCCGAACGAAGAACCATTCTGTTTTACGCCCCCAGCATCGGCGCATCAGAAAAGTGCCGTTTAAACCCACACCCCGCGGGGTTGCATACAGACACAAAAGCCACATAAACTATTAGTGTTTGCAACGACCCGGCCATCACCGGCGAGCAATTCGGAAGAACGGACCGCACCTGCGGACACCCGCCAATCGCTGCGGCGAGGGTGTCTTAGCGGAAGAGATGTAGTCCCAGTAGAACCGGACGGTTAAGCCCGATATAGCTGTAATAAGCGACTGATACCCGCCCAACGCGCCGCTCTTCCGGTGGCTAGGTATCGCGGACATACGCCGCGGCACCCCGTAGCCCCGGGAGGGTTCGGTGCGTTGAGCTGTTAAATCAGTAAGCAAGGTGGTACCGCGCCGCATCCTGCCCCCGGCACAGCCCGGACCGGTCAGCGATGCCCAGGCGTCCTTGCACCCGTCATGTCAATCCTCACCCGCTGAAACGGTGCGGACGACGAGTGCTACGTACCCTGTCGCCCCAACCTCTCAGCGTTGAGAACAACAGATAAGGGCGCACAAACACATGTCCCATGTATATCCCAAGGCGAGCGCCTTCGAAGCCGCAGGAAGCGGCGTCACCGCATCGCCCAAGTTCCCCGCACTTGAAGAAGCAGTCCTCGACTACTGGAAGAAGGACAATACCTTCTCCGCATCCGTCGAGAACCGCCCCGCAGGCGAAAACGGCGAAAACGAATTCGTCTTCTACGACGGCCCTCCCTTCGCTAACGGCCTGCCCCACTACGGCCACCTGCTCACCGGCTACGCCAAGGACCTCGTCGCACGCTACCAGACTCAGCGCGGCCACAAGGTAGAACGCCGCTTCGGCTGGGACACCCACGGCCTGCCCGCAGAACTCGAGGCCATGAAGCAGCTCGGCATGACCGACAAGCGCGAAATCCTCGAAATGGGCATCGACAACTTCAACGACGCTGCCCGCGCATCCGTGCTCAAGTACACCAACGAGTGGGAAAAGTACGTCACCCGCCAGGCACGCTGGGTCGACTTCGAAAACGACTACAAGACCCTGAACGTCGAGTACATGGAGTCCGTCATCTGGGCGTTCAAGCGCCTCTACGACAAGGGCCTGACCTACCAGGGCTTCCGCGTGCTGCCCTACTGCTGGAAGGACGAGACCCCCCTCTCCAACCACGAGCTGCGCATGGACGACGACGTGTACAAGGACCGCCAGGACCAGACCGTCACCGTCGCATTCCGCCTCACCGCAGACACTGCCCTCGGTGCTGACGAGAAGGTCGCCGCAGAACTCGACGGCGTCGAAGCACTCGCATGGACCACCACCCCCTGGACCCTGCCCACCAACCAGGCGCTCGCCGTCGGACCCGAGATCGAATACTCCGTCGTACCCGGCGCAGGCAAGTTCGAGGGCCGCTCCCTCCTGATTGCCTCCGAGCTACTCGGCTCCTACGCCAAGGACCTCGGCTACGAAGGCGACCAGCCCGAACAGGACGCAGCCGCAGCTGTCACCGCACGCTACACCGGCTCCCAGCTCGAGCACGTGCGCTACACCCCGCTCTGGGATTACTTCGCAGACACCGAAAAGTGGGGCACCGAAACCTCCTGGCAGATCCTCGTCGCCGACTACGTCACCACCGGTGACGGTACCGGCATCGTCCACCAGGCACCCGCCTACGGTGAAGACGACCAGAAGGTCTGTGAAAGCTACGGCATCCCCGTGATCCTCTCCCTCGACGAAGGCGCAAAGTTCCTGAACCTCTTCGCCGAGCCCACCGCCTCCGGCTCCACCGCCCTGGCTGAGATTGCAGGCGTGCAGGCATTCGACGCGAACCGCACCATCATCAACGCCCTCAAGGCAGACGATGTGCTGATCCGCGAGAAGTCCTACGTGCACTCCTACCCGCACTGCTGGCGCTGCCGCACCCCGCTCATCTACCGTGCAATCACCTCCTGGTACGTGAAGGTCACCGACTTCAAGGACCGCATGTACGAGCTGAACAAGCAGATCAACTGGATCCCGGAAAACGTGAAGTACGGCCAGTTCGGTAAGTGGGTTGAGAACGCACGCGACTGGTCCATCTCGCGTAACCGCTTCTGGGGCTCTCCGATTCCCGTGTGGGTTTCGGACGACCCGAACTACCCGCGCATGGACGTGTACGGCTCCCTCGAAGAGCTCAAGGCAGACTTCGGTCGCCTGCCCCTGAACAAGGACGGCGAACCCGACCTGCACCGCCCGTACATTGACGAGCTGACCCGCCCGAACCCGGACGACCCGACCGGTAAGTCCACCATGCGCCGCGTGGAAGACGTGCTCGACGTCTGGTTCGACTCCGGCTCGATGCCCTACGCACAGGTGCACTACCCCTTCGAGAACCAGGAATGGTTCGAGAACCACTACCCGGCAGACTTCATCGTCGAGTACATCGGTCAGACCCGCGGCTGGTTCTACGTGCTGCACGTTCTGGCGACCGCGCTCTTCGACCGCCCCGCGTTCAAGAACGTCATCAGCCACGGTATTGTGCTCGGCTCGGACGGTCAGAAGATGTCCAAGTCCCTGCGCAACTACCCGGATGTCTCCGAGGTCCTCGACCGCGACGGCTCCGACGCAATGCGCTGGTTCCTGATGTCCTCCCCGATTCTGCGCGGCGGCAACCTGATCGTGACCGAGCAGGGCATCCGCGAGGGTGTTCGCCAGGTCATGCTACCGCTGTGGAACGTCTACCACTTCTTCGCCCTGTACGCTAACGCCGCCAACAACGGCGAAGGCTACAGCGCAAAGCTCAAGTACGACTCGCAGCACGTGATGGACCGCTTCATCCTCGGCAAGACCCGCGAACTCATCGAGCAGGTCACCGCAGCGATGGACTCCTACGACATCTGGAACGCCTGCGAATCCCTGCGCCAGTACGCCGACGCACTGACCAACTGGTACGTGCGCCGCTCCCGCGAGCGCTTCTTCAACGAAGACACCGACGCATTCGACACCCTCTACACCGCACTGGTGACCGTGTCGAAGGTCGCCGCGTCCCTGCTGCCGCTCAGCAGCGAGGAAATCTACCGCGGCCTCACCGGTGAACGCTCCGTGCACCTGGCTGACTGGCCCGAGGCATCCGCGTTCGCTGACGAGTCCGACCTGCTGGCTCTCATGCAGACCGTGCGTGAAGTCTGCTCCGCCGGTTCGGCACTGCGCAAGGAAAAGAAGATCCGCGTGCGCCAGCCGCTGCAGAAGATGACCGTAGCAATCGCACCCGAGCAGTTCGCAGCCCTGGGCACCGCTTTCGGCGAGAAGGGCGCGGAGTACTTCGCGAACATCGTCGAGGACGAGCTGAACCTGCGCCAGGTAGAGCTGGTCAGCGCCGACACCGTCGACCCCGCCGACTACGGCATCTCCCAGCAGCTGAAGGTCAACGCACGTGCGGCAGGCCCCCGCCTGGGCAAGCAGGTGCAGGTTGCTATTAAGGCATCCAAGTCCGGTGACTGGACCGTGACCGAGGACGGTACCGTCCTGGTCGGCGTGAAGGCTCTGGACGGCGGCCTGGCTCTGGAAGAGGGCGAATACGAGCTGGCAACCGTGGTTGCCGCTGACGCTGAGGGTGCTGAGCACACTGCGGCTGCGGTTCTGCCCGGCGGCTTCCTGGTCCTCAACATTGAGCTGACCGACGAGCTGGTTGCCGAGGGTATCGCTCGCGACACCATCCGCGCTATTCAGCAGGCACGTAAGGACGCCGACCTGAACGTTGCGGACCGCATCAACCTGAGCATCGCGGCACCGGAGGAAACTCTGGCAGCTCTGCGCGCCAACGAAGCGCTGGTGACCGGCGAAACCCTCGCCGTGTCCCTGCAGCTGAGCGAAGCAGCCGAGCTGAGCATTAGCGTAGCCAAGGCATAAAACGCCTGAACCGTACGGCCGTCCCGCCCCCTTGACCGGGCGGGGCGGCCCGTCGTCTATCCCGCCGCACGGTTATCCTGCCGCACGGTGGGCCCCTGCCGGCACCGACCGGCTATCCCAGTGAGGAGAACAATGAGCGAGAAGAATTACCCCGCAATTCCCGACCCCGAGGGCGTGGAGCGGGTCTACGGTGAACTGCTGGCGCGAGCACCCGAAAACAAGATGGCGCCGCGCCTGGACGCCGTAGCGCGCGCCGTCGAAATCCTCGGCGACGTGCACCGTGCCGCGCCGGTCATCCACATCACCGGCACGAACGGCAAGACCAGCACCGCCCGCATGATTGAGGCGCTGCTGCTCGGCCACGACCTGCGCGTGGGCCGCTTTACCAGCCCGCACCTCGAAAGCGTCACCGAACGTATCTGCATTAACGGCGCGCCCGTACCCGATGCCACCTTCGTGCGCATTTGGGAGGAAATCGCCCCCTACCTGCAGATTGTGGACGCGGAGATGACCTCGCGCGGCGAGCCCGCCCTGACCTTCTTCGAGTCCGTTACCGTGCTCGCCTTCGCGATTTTCGCGGACGAGCCGGTGGACGTGGTGGTGCTCGAGGTCGGTATCGGCGGCACCTGGGACTCCACGAACGTTGCCGACGGCGTGGTTTCCGTGGTCACCCCGATCGGTCTGGACCACACCGATATGCTCGGCGAAACCCTCGCCGAGATTGCGACCGAAAAGTCCGGCATTATCAAGCCCGGCGGCTTCCTGATTTCTGCCGCACAGGACTCGGAAGCGGCGGATGTGCTCCTCGCCTCCGCCCGCGAGAAGGAAGCATCCTTCGCCTTCGAGGGCGTGGAGTTCGGCATTGTCTCCCGTGAGCTTGCGGTCGGCGGTCAGCTGCTGACCCTGCGCGGCCTGGCGGGCGAATACCCGGATGTGCCGCTGTCCCTGCACGGTGCGCATCAGGCGCAGAACGCCGTGGTGGCTCTTGCCGCCGTGGAGGCGTTCTTCGGCGGTCAGCGTCAGCTGCCCGAGGACGTGGTGCGTACCGCGTTTGAGACGGTGCGCTCGCCGGGCCGTCTGGAGGTTGTGCGCACCGAGCCGCTGACCATCCTGGATGCGGGCCACAACCCGCACGGCGTGCGCGCGTCCGCGGCTGCGCTGACTGAGGCGTTCAAGCTGTCGCACCTGCACGCTGTGGTCGGCATCCTGGGTGAGAAGGATGCCCTGGGCATGTTTGAGACCATGCGCGAAGAGTACGTGGACGCTTCGGACGGCACGTTCCGCCTGTACTTGGCGGCGTCTGATTCGCCGCGTGCGATTGCGCCGGAGCGTCTGCACGAGCTGGCGCTGGATGCGGGCCTGGACGAAGACTCAATCGAGGTGTTTGAGCACCTGGACGAGGCAATTGCCACCGCCATGGAGAACGCCCTCTTTGAGCAGGAGTCGGCGGGAGTACTGATTACCGGTTCGATTACGGTCATTGGTGAGGCGCGTACCCTGCTGGCGGCGCATGAGGAGGCGAAGACCCCCGGCGCTGAGGCTGAGGAGCTGCCGGATGAGCTGCCCACCGAGGGTGCCTATGCGGGTTCTGCGGGTGCGGCGTCGGCTTCGACTCTGGCTGCCGCGGCGGCTGCGGCTGCCTCTGCTGAGCCGGACGAGTTGCTGAACGACATCATGGCCGAGCTGGGCGGTGAGCCCGCGCCGGGTTCCTCGCTTGAGGACTCGCTGGGCCTGCCGCTGGGTGACTCGTACACCGATGATTTCTTCGGCGATGATGACTCCGAGGACGATGCGGATCACTAAAGTGACCTGTTGAGGTTGCAGACATGAGGCGGGGTGCCGTTCCCCGGCTGGTTTTACCGGCTGGGGGAGCGGCGCCCCGCTTTTTCGTGCCCCGCTTTTTCTGGCGTTGCCCTCATGCTCCCACTCGAACACATGCGCTCTCACGTGTTCCCATGGGCTCTCACCTAACCCCAATCGCTCAAATTCAACCGGCATCGCTCGCCCTCACCCACCCAAAAATCGAAAAGAACGAAAATTTTCGGGCATCGGGGTACAAAACCGGGCACGCCGTCGCGTCCCGGTGCTATATTCGCTGAGGCGCCGGCCCCACTGTCTGAGGCCGCACCAACACACCCGCACACATACGCATACCAGCGACGGTATGCCACATAGTGAAAGGCACCCATCATGCCCGCACCCTTCACCGATTTGATCGGCACCGATTCGTTCACCGAGTCCCTACGCCAGGAGAACCTCGCCACCTGGCTTTCCGCCACGAATCACCGTTTTGTTGCTGAGCTGTTTGACGGCTCGATTGCCCCGCAGGTCATGGCGGGGTACCTGGTGCAGGATTACCGCTTCCTCGATACCTTCCTCGCCCTGATCGGTGGCGCGATTACTAACGCCGATACTCTCGCGGGCCGCCTGCGCCTCTCCAAGTTCGCGGGCGAAATCGCTGGCGATGAGAACACCTACTTCCTGCGCAGCTTTGAGACTCTCGGCGTGACCGAGCATCAGCGTGAATCCATGCCCGATACGGAGGCGACCACCGGCTTCAAGCGCCTCTTCCTGGATGCGGCGGCAAGCGGTAGCTACGCGGCAATCCTGTCGGTGCTGGTGGTGTGCGAGGGCCTGTACCTGGATTGGGCGTCCAAGGCTCCCGCCAAGCGCCCCGATTCTTTTGTGCACCACGAGTGGATCACCCTGCACGACTACCCGGAGTTCCGTGAACTGGTTGATTTCTTGCGCCGCGAACTGGACCGTGTGGGCCCGTCGGATGCGCAGCGCGCCCGCGAGTTCTTTAGCCGCGCGGTGGAGCTGGAGCAGCTGTTCTTTGACGAGTCGTACACCCACCCGCTGCCCTAAGTAATACCCTTGATGAAACCCCCGGAAGGTTCCGCCCGCCGCTACGTTGCGGGCACCTCCCGGGGGGGGGTGCGTGCTGAAGAGGCCCCGAAAGCGTCCCGAAAGCGCGCCCATCTGCGTAAAATAGCGCGTCATAAAACGGAACATATAGGCTTATGGCGTGCCATTTGGTGGTGTGAGAGGCTAGGATAAATGGGGTACCGCTTCCGGGGTGCTGGCTATGCCGCGCCGGTACGTATCACCGTAAAACACTATCTAAAGGAGTCGTATGAGTACCGCCGCATCGAGTACTACCGAGCCCACCCACGCTGAGAAGGAAAAGCAGCACGGGCACGCGGGAACCTGGGGCCGCTACTCAGACCGACAGCTCGGATTCTGGCTGGTTGGCGCCGGCCTGATTGCACTCATTTCTTCAGCGATTCTGGTGTATGAGCGCCTGCAGATTTACATTGATGCCGGCCACTCCACGGTCTGCGATATCAACGCCCTGCTCAGCTGCGGTACGGTGATGCGCACCCCGCAGGCGGAGGCTTTCGGCTTCCCGAACCCGTTCATTGGTCTGGTGGGCTTCTCGATTGTGGTGACTATCGGCGCCGCGATGATGGCGGGTGCACAGTTCAAGAAGTGGTTCTGGGTGTGCATGGACATTGGTTTGGCTGCGGCAACCGCGTTCATCATGTGGCTGTGGTACCAGACGACGTTCCAGATTAACGCCCTGTGCCTGTTCTGCATGATCGTGTGGGTTATGACCATCACGCTTTTTGTGAAGACCACGGTCCGCAACGTCTCGGCGGGGGTCATCCCGGCGTCGCAGTCGATGCGTGAGAGCGCTCGCGGCTGGTCCTGGTTTGCGATTAGCCTGTGGCTGATCCTGATTTTCGGCATTATTGTGATCCGCTTCTTCGAGGTCATTGTGAATATGATGCGCTAAGCGTTCATCTCTGAGCTTGGTTTGAGGGCTGATGCCCCGAACATGCAACGCCCCGGTGCCTGTTGGTGCCGGGGCGTTGCTGTGTCTGCGGGTGGGTGAGGTTGCGCTGGGCTGGGGAGCTGGGCTGGCTGCGTGGGCTTAGTTGTGCTGGCCTAGCCGTTCTGGGGTACCGGGTAGTGGGGGAGGCGCCGGTGACTTTGCCGGTGGCAGTCAGCGGGGAGGCGGCGCGGGTGCGTATAATGGTCAGGTATATTCTTGAGCGGCATCAGTCGGAGCCGTCCGCGGGGTTCACCTGCGGCGTTGACTGCCTGCCGTTCTGCTGGACACTAGATTCTTGATACCCCTTCGAGGAGAACCGTGAAGACTGCCGGAATTGCCGCAATGGGCGTTGCTGCTGTTATTTTTCTGACTGCCCTGCTGTTGCTGACCGCCGGTCACTTCTCGCTGCTGTGGGTGATTCTGCTGGTGGTTTCTCCGTTCGTTTTCATTCTGGGCGTTCCGTTCGCGACCGGTTCCGGTCCGGAGTACCTGCCGACCGACCCGAAGCTTGCTCAGCAGGCTCGTGAGGCGCGCGATGCGGAGCTGGGTCTGGACTAGTTCCTTCTCTGAAAGTTTTTTGAAGCCGGGTGGTGCGTAGTGGCACGCCCGGCTTTGCTGTACCCGCCATGCGCCCGCCGCAATGACGCCTGCCGCACTGTGCCCCGCGCATCCTGCCGGGAAGCCGAGCCCTGATAGGATGGGCGGGGTGGCTTAGAGGCACCCTCTACCGGGTATAATGGAACACGGTGTCTTGTGCGCCCCGCACGCGCATAAAGATCCCCACCAACGCATCGAGGGAGAGTACCCGAAGAGCGCCGGCTATAAGCCGCGGAGCATAACTGTCGCACCGCGCGTGCCGCCCGCCTCGGCGAAGAAACCCGAAGACCGGCAGGGCGCCCAGGAAGGGTGTGAGCGTGCCGTGCTCGAGAGCGAGGTGGCTGTGACCGTCGCGGCGCGCTCTGCGTTCCGCCCGCTCGCCCCCTACGGCAGAAGCACTGAACGAGATAGTGCCCGGTAGCGCCGATGAATGCGCACCGTAGGGTGAGGCTTGAGCCGCGGTGGCAGCAACTAGGCTTTGCGCTGTATGCGCGCTGTTAAAATCCTTGCGGTGCGGAGCAGGGTGTAACGAAAGAAGATTAATGTCTGACGAGAAGAACGTCGAACTTGGGGTTTTTGAGGCGCTGAACGCCCTCGCGGAGGAGAAGAACGCCTCTGCGGAGACCCGTGAGACTCTGCGTAAGAATGTTCGCGAGAGCTCTGACGCCCAGCAGGGTACTGAGCGTCGCCGTCCGGGTCGCCCGAAGAAGGAGAAGGCTCCTGAGGTTCCCCTGGATGAGGCGATTGCTGCTGGCCTGACCAACCTGCGTAACGCTAAGGCTAAGCACGCGCCGGCACCGAAGGTTGCCGCTCCCGTTGTGTCTGAGACCGAGGTTGCTTCTACTCTGGATAGCCTGTTTGAGGCTGCTGAGAAGAAGGCGGCTGAGCCTGCTGTCGTGGAGAAGACCGCGAAGGTTGAGACTGTCGAGAAGACCGCGAAGGTGGAAACCGTCGAGAAAACCGCAAAGGTCGAGGAAGTTGTCGCTCCCGCCGCGGAGTCTGCTGAACCCGCTGCTGAGTCTGCCGTTGAGGTGAAGGAAGAGACCGCCAAGGTTGAGGTCGTAACCCCCGCAAAGGCTGCTGAGAAGACCGAGGTCGCCGCTGAGCAGAAGGCTGAGGGTGCTGTCGTTGCTGAGGAGTCTGTAACCGAGGAATCTGCAACCGAAGAGGCAGCACCTGAGGCACCCGCCGCAGAAGAGCCCGCAGTTGAGGAGCCTGAAGTAGCTCCCGAGCCGGTCAAGACCATTAGCGATCTGCAGCGCGAAAAGCTGCAGGAGCTGCGCTCGCGTACCCCCATGGGTGCGATGCCGCTGTTCATGGCTCCCGAGCCGGAGGAGCTGAGTGAGCTCGCTGTTGCCGCCAAGCTGGAGCGTGAGGCACGCCGCGCCGCTGCCGAGGAGCAGAAGCGTAAGGAGCGCATGGAGCGCCGCCGCGAGGAGGCCGCTGCTGAGGCTGAGGTGACGAGCCACCGTCGCCGTCGCCGTCGCCGCGGTACCGAAGATATTGAGATTGAGGGCGGCGTTGATGATGACGTTGAGACCGTCACCAAGGTGCGTGCACCGCGCCTGGCTGACTCTCACGCATCCAACACTGTGACCGGTGTGCGCGGTTCTACCCGCCTGGAGGCGAAGCGTGTGCGCCGCCGCGAGTCCCGCTCCCTGGGTCGCCGCCGCCACATCGTGACTGAGGCTGAGTTCCTGGCTCGCCGCGAGTCCGTGGACCGTCAGATGCTGGTTCGTCAGAAGGACGGCCGCATCCAGATTGGTGTGCTCGAGGACGGCGTGCTGGCTGAGCACTTCGTGTCCAAGACCCAGCAGGATTCCCTGATTGGCAACGTGTACCTGGGTAAGGTTCAGAACGTTCTGCCGTCCATGGAAGCTGCGTTCGTTGACATTGGACGCGGCCGCAACGCTGTGCTGTACGCGGGCGAGGTCAACTGGGATGTCACCGGTCTGGACGGTGCACCCCGCAAGATTGAGAACGCCCTGAAGCCCGGCGATTCGGTTCTGGTGCAGGTCACCAAGGACCCGATTGGTCACAAGGGTGCCCGCCTGACCAGCCAGGTTTCCCTGCCCGGTCGCTTCCTGGTGTACGTGCCGGGTGGTTCGATGACCGGTATTTCCCGCAAGCTGCCCGACACTGAGCGTGCTCGCCTGAAGAAGATTCTGAAGGACAAGCTGCCCGAGGGCGCTGGCGTGATTGTTCGTACCGCGGCGGAGGGTGCTTCTGAGGAGGAGCTGACCCACGACATTAACCGTCTGCGTGCGCAGTGGGAAGAGATTCAGGAGAAGGCTAACTCCCGCAAGGTGCTGGCTCCGGAGATGCTCTACCAGGAGCCCGACCTGATGATTAAGACCGTGCGTGACGTCTTCAACGAGGACTTCACCGCGATGATCGTTCAGGGCGAGAACGCATGGGATTCCATTGAGGCGTACGTGACCTACGTGGCGCCGGACCTGGTCTCCCGCCTGCAGCAGTGGGATGGCGACGACGACCTCTTCGACCACTACCGCATCAACGAGCAGCTGGCGAAGGCACTGGACCGTAAGGTGTACCTGCCCTCGGGTGGTTCGCTGGTGATTGACCGTACCGAAGCCATGACCGTGGTGGACGTGAACACCGGTAAGTTCACCGGTAGCGGCGGCAACCTGGAAGAGACTGTCACCAAGAACAACCTGGAAGCTGCTGAGGAGATTGTCCGTCAGCTGCGTCTGCGCGATATTGGCGGCATTATCGTCATTGACTTCATTGACATGGTGCTTGAGTCGAACCGTGACCTGGTTCTGCGTCGCCTGATTGAGTGCCTGGGCCGTGACCGCACCAAGCATCAGGTGGCTGAGGTGACTTCGCTGGGTCTGGTTCAGATGACCCGCAAGCGCCTGGGTACCGGTCTGCTTGAGGTCTTCTCGGAGCCCTGTGAGCACTGCGCCGGTCGTGGCCTGGTGGTTCACGATCAGCCGCTGAGCGGTCGTAGCGGTGGCGCGTCGGATTACATCCACCGCCATGAGCGTAATGACCGTAAGCGTAGCCGTGCCGCTGCCCGCGAGGATTCTCGTGACCAGCAGAAGCAGGATGCTCTGGAGTCTAAGAAGGCTGAGCGCCGTAACGCTATGGCTGCGGTGGCTGCCGCATCCGCTCACAGTGAGGAAGCTTCGGAGGAGACCGCTTCGACCCGCAAGAAGCGTAAGCGCCGCAAGCGTTCGCGCCGCGCGGAGACCGCTGAGCTTTCGCTTGAGCAGGAGATTCAGGGTATTGCCGAGGCTGCCAGCGAGCAGGCTCACGCGGAGGTTGCTCAGCGTGAGGACAAGGTCGCTGAGGTCACCGAGGGCAACTGGATTGGTGAGCAGGGCGGTTTCTCCCTGGAGCAGTTGGCGAGCGCGTTCGACCGCGTGGAGGAGGAATCCGCTGAGGATTCTTCGAAGGACTCTGCCGAGGGCCGTTCGGAGGAGCGTCGTTCGTCCAAGCGTGGCGAGAAGAAGTCTTCTCGTAACCGCCAGCGCCGCGAGCTGACCGATGCGGATATTGCCGCTGTGGAGGGTTCCGGCGCGGGTTCGCTGGAGGACGAGCACCACGTTGACCCGGAGCTCGACCCGCGCTTTACCCGCTCTTCGGATCGTTTTGAGGCGATTCGTGCTGGCGAGGCGAAGGCTCGTGCTTCTCAGAAGGCTGGCCGTCTTGCCCGTACTGAGGGTGAGTCGTTCCGTTCGGGCCGTGAGGATCGTTCGGCGAAGCGCCAAAACACTGAGCACAAGGGCGCTGAGGCAACCTCCGCTGAGGTAAACTCGGGTGTGCAGAAGGCTCAGGAGTCCAAGCGCATTGAGCGTGAGGATCTGCGCATTGAGGATGTTCGTGAGACTCCGCGTGCGTCCCGCCGCCGTGCTCGTCGCGCCGCTGATGAGAAGCGCGCTGAGAAGGCAGCTGAGCAGGCAGCCGCAAAGTCTGGTAAGGTTGAGAAGTCTGAGTCTCGTACGGTTGTGACCGGCGTGATTGGTGCTCCGGCTGTGACCGGTGTGGTGGGCGCAGCTCCCGCAGTGGTTGAGGCTGAGGTTCCGGTTGAGGAGGCTCAGAAGCCTGCGGCTCAGGTGCCCGGTTCGACCCCGCGTAAGCGTCGCACTCGCCGTGCGGCTTCGAGTGCCGGTGCCGGTGCTCAGGTCGTGACCGTGGACGTTTCCGAGCGTGCTGAGGGTTCCGTGGTTGCTTCCGCTTCTGTTGCGGATGTGGTTCCGGTGTCTGATGACGCTTCGGCCCCTGTTTTGTTCGGCATTGGCGTTGCTGCTGCCGACATTAAGCGTGAAGGTAAGGACGATTAGTCTTTAGCTTCCGATCATCGGAATTCCGATGGTGTGTTGTATATGAGATAGCCTCGGTAGGGTGAGCCGGAACTTCCCTACCGAGGCTATTTTTCTGTGCGTGTGCTGTGTCATTTTAAAGGCGCTATTAAGAGTGCGGTGCAGTATTAGAGGAGCATCACGTGGTGTCTGCGGATAATCCGTGAAATTATCTATTGCGCGGCGCGTAGATCATGCCGTATCCTTAAGGACTGGTGTTTATCTCAGTGAAGCCCTATCGACGCAGGGCCAGCGGGAGACACCGCTCCCACCCGCATCGTCTTCGGCGCGGTCGAGTGATCGGCTGAGTTTGGAACGTGCGGGAGAGAGACACCACCGGTGAGCCTCGCGTGTTGGCTTCGGCGGGCAATCCCGTCGGAACGCACGGGCCGTTCCTCCTTGTTCGCGGTTATTCGACTGGCGGGGGAGGGCGCACAGCAATGAAAGCGCAGGCTGCTCATTCGTGTGAGATTCAAGAAGCAAGTTGTCGAGAAAAGTGAGTCCCATAGTGGCATACGCGATTGTACGCGCTGGCGGCCGCCAGGAGAAGGTTTCCGTAGGCGACCTCGTTACCCTTGACCGTGTTGCAGGCGAGCCCGGCAGCACCATCGAGCTGCCCGTGCTGCTGCTCGTCGACGGTGACAAGGTCACCGCTGACGCAAAGTCCCTGGCTTCCGCCAAGGTTGTTGCTGAGAAGGTTGAGGACCTGCGCGGTCCGAAGATCGTTATTCAGAAGTACAAGAACAAGACCGGTTACAAGAAGCGTCAGGGCTTCCGCGCCGAGCTGACCACCGTCAAGATTACCGCTATCAACGCGTAATCGAAACGACCGGAATTCAACCCTAAGGTAGGAATACAGAATGGCACACAAGAAGGGCGCAAGCTCCACCCGTAACGGCCGTGACTCGAACCCCCAGTACCTCGGTGTTAAGCGCTACGGCGGCCAGTCCGTCAACGCAGGCGAGATTCTCGTTCGCCAGCGCGGCACCCACTTCCACCCCGGCCTGAACGTTGGCCGCGGTGGCGACGACACCCTGTTCGCTCTGGCAGCAGGCACCGTCGAATTCGGTACCCGCAAGGGCCGCAAGGTCGTTAACATCCTGGCAGCAGCTGAGTAATACTCACCGCTAGGGCAGAGGGGGTAGGCGTTAGTCTACCCCCTCTCGCTATGACCTCGAATGCCGTGGATGCCCGCCTGTGCTGGGCTCCACGATGAGGCGCACCCCAACCCGGTCGCGCCTGCCGCCGCATCCGCAGCATGATTGGTGTGTGCCGTGCGGTGGCGAAGTGAAGATTTTCCAAGATAAGGAGAACCCGTGGCAGAATTCGTGGACCGCGTGGTCTTGCATGTATCTGGCGGTCGCGGAGGTAACGGCTGCGTCTCCGTGCGACGTGAAAAGTTTAAGCCCCTGGGTGGCCCTAACGGCGGTAACGGTGGTAATGGTGGCGCGGTGATTCTGCGCGTGGATAACCAGACCACGACCCTGCTGGAGTACCACCACAGCCCGCATCAGCACGCCCCGAATGGCGATATTGGTCGTGGCGATATGCACCACGGCTTTAACGGTGAGGACCTGGTTCTGACCGTGCCGCAGGGTACTGTGGTGAAGGACCGCGAGGGTAATGTTTTGGCTGACCTGCTGCGTGTGGGCGACGAGTATGTTGCTGCCCGCGGCGGTATGGGTGGTCTGGGTAACGCTGCGTTGGCTTCGGCTAAGCGTAAGGCTCCCGGTTTTGCTCTGTTGGGCACCTCCGGTGAAGAGGCTGATATTGTTCTGGAGCTCAAGTCCATTGCGGATGTGGCTTTGGTGGGTTACCCCTCGGCGGGTAAGTCTTCGTTGATTGCTGCGATTTCTGCGGCGCGTCCGAAGATTGCTGACTACCCGTTCACCACGTTGATCCCGAACCTGGGTGTGGTGCAGGCAGGCGATGTTCGCTACACCGTCGCGGATGTTCCGGGTCTGATTGAGGGCGCTTCGGAGGGCCGCGGTCTGGGTCACCGCTTCCTGCGCCATGTTGAGCGTTCCTCGGCTCTGGTGCACGTGATTGACTGCGCTACTTTGGAGCCGGGCCGCGACCCGATCAGTGACTTTGAGGTGATTCGCGGTGAGCTGCAGAACTATGAGGTTGACCCGACTGCGGGTGTGACCGTGCCGCTGCATGAGCGTCCGCAGATTGTGGTGCTCAATAAGATTGACGTTCCTGAGGCTCGTGAGCTGGCTGAGTTTGTTCGCCCCGAGTTTGAGGAGATGGGCTTCAAGGTCTTCGAGATTTCGACGGCTTCCCATGAGGGTCTGAAGCCCCTGATCTTTGCGATGGCAAAGCTCGTTGAGGAAGACCGCGAGGCTCGTGCCGCTGCCGAGAAGGAAGCGGAGCGCGTGGTTGTTGAGGCTCCTGTGGTTCGCCCGAAGGGCTTCCGCGGTAAGAAGAAGCAGGAGTTCATTATTCGCCGCGAGGAGCGTAACCTTGAGCCGCTGTTCCGCGTGATTGGTGAGAAGCCTGAGCGTTGGATTCAGCAGACTGACTTCAATAATGATGAGGCTGTCGGCTACCTGGCAGACCGCCTGGCACGCCTGGGTGTTGAGGATGAGCTGTTCAAGGCTGGTGCTCGTGCCGGTGACGCCGTGGTGATTGGCGAGAACGACAACTCGGTGATCTTCGATTGGGAGCCGACCATGGTCGGTGGCGCTGAGCTGCTGTCCTCCCCGCGTGGTACGGACGCTCGTCTGGAAGAGATTATTCGCCCGACTCGTGCGCAGAAGCGTGTGGAGTACAAGGAGCGTATGGACGCAAAGGCGGAGGCTCGTGCCGAGCTGGAGTCTGAGCGTGTTGCAGGCGTGTGGACCGAGTCGGTGGAGTACCGCAAGAAGTTGAAGGAAGGCAAGGTCGACGAGAATATCGACATGCCGAACGTCGACGACTAGTAGCTAGGCGTTGGCTGTTGCCTAGACAGCTTTTTCTTAGACGATGAATGGTGCCGCGCACCGGGGTTTGCTCCGGTGCGCGGCGCTTTCTTATGTACTCTGCGGTTGCCCCTCACGCAGGATGTGCGCGTCGGAATATGCGGGCGATTATGCGGGTGAGCCTGCGGTGAACTTGTGGTCGGGCGTGCTGGCTGGGTATTCCACTGGCGGCTTAGCTCACCCCCGTCATTTCGGTTTTTTTGACCGCAAGCAGGTAGCATAGAGGGGAATGTACGCGGGCACCATTTTCGGTGTTGCGTACCTTCTGTGTACCTGCCCGCATCCGCACCTGTGGTGGCTCCTTAAGCTGCTGTGGCGCGGTCTCTGTCCCCAGCAAGGACGGCATTTGTGACTGACCAGCCTGTTCACCTTGATTTTGGTGCTCCGAGCACCGAGTCGATTCCCCCGCGCATTCCCGGTCGGGTGCGTCTGGGCGTGATGGGTGGAACTTTCGACCCGATTCACCACGGACACCTGGTGGCGGCTAGTGAGGTTGCCGCCGTGTTCGATCTGGACGAGGTCGTGTTTGTTCCGACCGGTCAGCCCTGGCAGAAGGTGGGGGAGCGGCACGTGAGTGACGCTGAGCATCGCTACCTGATGACGGTGATTGCGACCGCGTCGAACCCGCGTTTTACGGTGAGCCGTATTGATATTGACCGTGGCGGCGCCACCTACACCTTTGATACGCTTAACGAGCTGCGTGCCCTGCGCCCGGATGCTGACCTGTTCTTCATTACCGGTGCGGACGCGATTAGCCAGATTATGACCTGGCGCAATGCTCATAAGCTGTGGGATTTGGCGACTTTTGTGGGCGTGACCCGCCCCGATCATGAGCTGGATCCGCCGATGGCTGAGGGTCGTCATATTACGACCCTGAAGATTCCTGCGATGGCGATTTCTTCGACCGATATTCGTCGCCGCGCAGCTGAAGGCGCCCCCATCTGGTACCTGGTGCCGGATGGTGTGGTGCAGTACATTGCTAAGTACGGCCTGTACAAGAAGGACGCCTTGACGGCGTACCGTGACGGCTTGCCCCGCGTGAAGGATGAGTCTGGGCAGGCACCCCAATCGACGAATAATGAGGGAACACATGAGTGAAGCTACGGGTTCGAAGCCCTATAGCGAGGACGAAGCGTACCTCTACGAGACGTACGTGACCGAGGACGGCATTGAGGTGCCGCCGCCTACTAAGGTGATGGGTCCGCGCCGTCTTGCCCGCTACCGTGAAGAAGTTGCCGAGTACCTGCGTGCGGCCCGCCGCGGTGAGCCCGCGAAGCCTGTTGAGAACATGGGCTCCGTGGTTTATACGAACGCTATTGACCCGCAGGTTCTGGCTGTTCAGCGTCGTTTTGCGGCGCTGGCGGCTCAGGGCAAGATCGACACTGAGGCGAACGATGAGGAGAAGCTGCACGAGCCTGCTCCTCTGACCAGTAGCCTGCGTGTTCTGCGCCCCGAAGAGATTGCGCAGAACCGTGTGGATGCGACCAGCCCCTCCGCGGTGGATAACCCGATGACTTCTTCAATCCCGGTCATTGCCGTGGTCAAGGAGGAGAAGCCTGAACCCGAGCTGCACCAGTACCTGGTGCGCGATGAGCCGAAGGTTGAGGAGCTGGACAGCTCTGACATTGAGGCTGAGCAGACCGAGGTTGCTTCCGTTGAGGAAGAGACCGTTGAGGTTACTGAGGTTGAAGAGTCCGCTGACGAGCTGCCCACCCGCGTGAGCGCGGTGAACGCTCAGGGTCTTGACCTGAGCGTGCTGGATAGCGCCTCCGCAGGGGATACCGTAGATTCGGTGGACGGCGACCCGACTGTTGCTCTGAGCCCGGATGAGGTTGAGGAGCTGCTGCAGCGCATGGTGGATCGTCAGGGTCCCGACGAGGCACTGGTCGAGGAAACCGCTGAGGAGTCCGACAAGGATTCTGAGGATGAAGAGTCTAAGTCGGCTGAGTCGAAGTCTGCTTCGGCTGCATCTGCTGAGGCTTCGAAGGATGCTGAATCCAAGGAAGCTGCGTCGAAGGAAGCTGGGGAAGACTCTGCTTCTGAGAGTGCTGTTGAGAAGGCTGAAAAGGTTCTGCAACCTGCACAGAAGCCCTCCCTGGCGTGGCTGTGGATTGTGCTGCTGATCGCCCTGGTCGTTGTCGGTCTGATTATGATTTTTGGCCCTAAGTAGGCCGTGAACAATGCACCCCTGTTGCGGGTGCTGCCGGCGGGTGTTCTGCCGGCAAGGAAGGAAAATATGACTGCTGCACAGTCCTCGATTGAGGCTCTGCGCATTGCCGCCCGCGCTGCGGAGGAGAAGCAGGGAACTAACCTGTTCGCTGTGGATGCTTCCGACGCGATGGGTCTGATTGATGGCTTCCTGGTGGTTTCTGCCCACAACGAGCGCCTCGTGAACGCTGTTGCGGATGAGGTTGAGGATGCTCTGCGTGAGCAGGCTGACCTGAAGCCGGTTCGCCGTGAGGGCCGTTCCTCGGGTCGTTGGATTCTGTTGGACTTCGGCGATATTGTCGTGCACGTTCAGCATGAGGAGGACCGCGAGTTCTACGCTCTGGATCGTCTGTGGGCTGAGGCTCCGCGTATTGAGCTGGGCGTTGAGAACGAGGCTCCCTTCGATATCGAGGGTGAGACTGAGGAGGATGCTGCACGCATCATTCCCGCTCAGGATGAGGCGTAGGCTTCCGCTTGATTTTTAGTTGATGAGGGGTGGGCCCTGTTGGCGCCATATGGTGCCGCGGGGTCCGCCCCTTTTCTGCGTATTTCGAGAGTGTTTCTGCCCGCCTGGTTGCCCTTTCTGATGACCTGGGTGCCTCTTCTGCCTGCCCGGTTGCCCCGGAACTTTTTTAGATTTTTGTGTGCGCTGGTTTGCATCGTTGTCCGTGGTGTGTGTAATATATTCATGTTGCCTCGTTGAGGTCACTAACAGAATATGGGGATATGGCGCAGCTGGTAGCGCACCTGCATGGCATGCAGGGGGTCAGGGGTTCGAGTCCCCTTATCTCCACGTTTTCCTCGGTTGAGGAGCTTTTCGCCCGGTTCTTGTGAATCGGGCGATTTTGCTATCTGCCGATAACTCTCGATAGTCAACAACGCAGTTCATAGTTGAGGAGAAGCGCATGGGAGCGCACGCACATCACGGCCACCACGGGCATCACCACGACCATTCGCATGCCCCGAGTCCGGAGGATGCCGCCTCGATGCGTCCGCGCCTGCTGATTGCGTTCAGCTTGGCGGCCGTTATTGTGTTGGCGCAGGCGATTGGTTCGTTGGTTACGGGAAGTCTTGCGCTGCTGACCGATACGGCGCACGCCATTACGGACGCGTCCGGCCTGCTGGTGGCGCTCACAGCGGCTTCGCTGATGACGCGCCCGGCAACCTCCCGCCGCACGTGGGGTTTCCGCCGCATTGAGGTGCTTGCCGCCCTCGGGCAGTCGGTGCTGCTGCTGGCGGTGGGTATCTACACGGCGGTGGAGGGCGTGCATCGCCTGTTCGCCCCTCCGGAGGTGCCCGGCGTCGAACTGCTGATCTTTGGTGTGGTGGGCCTGGTCGCGAACGCTATTGGCATTGCGGTGCTGGCGACGGCAAGGAACGCGAACTTCAATATGCGTGCCGCGTTCCTGGAGGTGCTCAATGACGCCCTGGGTTCGCTGGGTGTGATTGTGGCGGCTATCGTGATTTGGTTGACCGGCTTTTACCAGGCGGACGCCCTGGCGGGTCTGCTGATTGCGGCGCTGATTGTGCCGCGTGCGGCGCGTCTGATGAAGCAGACTACGGCGGTGCTTATGGAGTTCACCCCGGACGGCCTGGACCTGGATGCGATGCGTGAGCATATCTTGAGTGTTGACGGTGTGGTGGAGGTGCACGATGTGCATGCTTCGACGGTGGCGACCGGCCTGCCGGTGGTGACCGCGCATGTGGTGGTTGCCGATTCTTGTTTCCGTGACGGTTCTGCGGTGGCGATTCTGGACCGTATCCGTTCGTGCGTGGCTCACCATTTTGAGGTGTCGGTGGAGCACTCGACCTTCCAGCTGGAGACCGCCGAGTTGGGCGGTCGTGAGCCGGATTCGGTTCGCCACCCGTAGGCCACCTGAACCTAGGCCACCTGAAACCCTTGCGTGTGTGATTTCTGCGTGCCGAAATAGCGGGGGGAGAGGCGACCGTGATATTTGGCGGCTTATATTTGGTCGCTTCAACACGCAAAAGATACACTCTTTAGGGAGCAAAAGGCGCTTGCCACCCACACACTTTGACAGGCTCGCTGGCAGACTCTTTAGTTTGGTAGCCGCGGTAGCCTGCAACGATGAGCGCCTCAGCCTGGCCGAAACGGAACAGTGGGCGGGCGCATCCTGAAATTTTTGACGAGAACAACCACGATTAGCAGCAGATACGGAACACTATGCATTCACCTATTGCCACTTACCTGACCGAGACCCTCGAGTCGGTCGCTTCTGATACCTCCGGTGAGTTGGCAAACTACATTCCGGAACTTGCCGCCGTGGACCCGGACAAGCTTGCCGCGTCCATCGCCATGGTTGATGGTGAGCAGTACGCCGCCGGTGACTCCGATGTGGAGTTCACGATCCAGTCGATTTCTAAGCCGTTCGTGTACGCCCTGGCGCTCGCGGACCGCGGCTATGATGATGTGCTTGCGAAGGTGGGCGTGGAGCCTTCCGGTGAGCCGTTCAACGAGCTGTCCCTGGAGGACGGCTCCGGTAAGCCGCTGAACCCGATGATTAACGCCGGCGCGATTACCACCCATTCGCTGGTGGGCCCTCCCGGTGCGACTCAGGGCGAGCGCATGGAGCGCGTCATCTCCGGTCTGTCTGCGTTTGCGGGCCGCCGCCTGTCGGTGAACGAGCGCGTGTATGAGTCTGAGCTGGAGCACGCGCACCGCAACTACGCGATTGCGCACATGCTGCGCGGCCACGGCATCCTGACCGGTGACCCGACCGTGGCGGTGCAGGGTTACACCCGCCAGTGCTCGCTGATGGTGACGGTCAAGGATTTGGCGTTGATGGCGGCAACTCTGGCGAACTATGGTGTGCATCCGGTGACGGGTGAGCAGGTGGTTCCTAAGACGGTGGTGCGTCAGGTGCTGAGCGTCATGTTCACGTGCGGTATGTATAACGCGGCGGGCGACTGGGCGACCCAGGTGGGTGTTCCGGCGAAGAGCGGCGTGGGCGGCGGCATTATTGGTGCAGTGCCCGGTCAGCTGGGTGTGGCGACGTTCTCGCCGCGCCTGGACGGTCACGGTAACAGTGTGCGCGGCGTGGAGCTGTTTGAGCAGTTCTCTGATGACATGGGCATGCACGTGATGAATGTTCCGACGGTGGCTCGTTCGGCGTTGCGCGCGAACTACCAGATTGGTTCGGGGGACGAGTCGATGCGCCTGATTCAGCTGCAGGGCCGTATCCGTTTTGCGGGTGTGGAGCGCGTGATTCGTGAGATTGTGGAATCCCCGATGGAGGGTTCGAAGGTCGCCCTGGATGTGACGCGCGTGTACGCGGTGGATGAGGTCGCTCAGAGCATGCTCCTGGAGCTGATGCGTCGCCTGCGGAATGACGGGTATAAGGTGTACCTGATTGATAATGACGAGACGATCACGAACACGGATGCGCTGCGCAGCATGGGCGTGAAGGTTCTGACGAACCCGGCGGCGGTGACTTCTGCCGAGTCGGACGCTGAGCGTGTGGCTGAGGCTGACGCCGAAGAGGCTGCGGAGGCGGCGGCACTGGAGGCACTGAACGCGTTAGAATCTGCTGCGGTGGAACAGCCCGCTGAGGCGCAGCAGCCGGAAGCTTCGGATTCCGAGTAGGTTTCTCTTCGCGTGTTTGGTCGTACCCGCGTACTTGGCCGTTTCTGCGTACTTGGTCGTACGGTTGCGTGAACTTATGTATTGAGGCCCCTTTCCCGGGCGCGTTGTGAACGCGTTCTGGGGGAGGGGCCTTGCTGTACTTAGACTTGCGCCTGTGCTGTAGTTGGAGCTGTAGCTGGATTGCCTGGGCTACTTGGAATACCCGGATTACCTGGCCTGCGGGTAGTTTAGTGTGCTGAGCGTGGTCTTCGGTGAGCTTCAGCGAGTGAGTGGAACGAATGCGTGTAAAGGTTATTTTATTGCGGCGTTATTACTCATTACGTAATATTTTGAATTTTTCGATATCTAACAGTGGTCTCATCATACACTCATAATATGAACACTGTTCCACACTCAGAAACACCTATCGCTCCTCGTCAATCCGCTATCGTCAACCCCGCTACCGACCAGACGATATCGGGCGACTCTGCCCACGCCTCCATAGGGCGACGGGAACTGTTGCACCATATTGGTACCTTTGGTCTGGGCGCGGTGAGCTTCGGCGTGCTGGGTCTTGGCATGACCGGCTGCACCCCGTCCGCGGCGGAAGGCGCCCACGGAGCGTCGGCTGGCGGGTCAGCCTCGGGTAGCGCGTCGGGTAGTGCCTCTGCGACTGCTTCGGCAAGCTCGGCGGCTACCCCCTCCGCATCTGCGACTGCAACCTCGTCGAACCCGGTTCCCGCAGCGCGTGCCTGGACTGGCCCGCAGACCGGCCTGCCGGGTGAGGGCAAGTATATTGCGTGGACGGTTGATGACGGTGCCGACCCGGAGGTGGTGCGCGCCTACGCGGAGTTTGCCCACCGTACCGGCACGCGCCTCACCTTCTTTATTAATGGTCAGTACCCGGCGTTTAAGCAGCATCGTGACCTGTTGTTGCCGCTGGTGAAGAGCGGTCAGCTGCAGATTGCGAACCATACGTATAGTCATGCGGCGTTGACGAGCCTGACGGATGAGCAGATTGTGCATGAGCTGACCCGTAATGATGAGGAGATTATGCGGCTTTTTGGGGTGTCTTCGAAGCCGTATTTCCGCCCGCCGTACGGGTATTATGATGAGCGTGTGTTGGCGGCTGCGGCGTCGTGTGGTTTTACGCGCCCGGTGCTGTGGTACGGGTCGTTGGCGGATTCGTCTAATATTTCTTCGGCTGAGGTGTATGCCTATGCGGAGAAGTATGCTTTGGCTCAGCATATTGTGATTGGGCATTTGAATTATCGGGGTGTGGTGTCTGAGCTGGACCGTATTCGGGCGTTGTTGGATCGGCGCGGTTTGACGACGGTGACGATTCGTGACTATTACGGGTAGTGCGGGGGAGTCCTGGCGGGGGGTTCCGGTGGGTATACTGGGAGGCATGATGAAGCTTCCTCAGAACCCTCTCCTTCGGCAGGTGTACCGCTTCCGTGAGTCGCTGCTGCTTCTGCTGTATTATTCGCTGTCTTTTCTGGGTGTGCGGTGGATGCGCACGGGGCATCCGCGTGTGGCGGCGGTGTGGTCTGTGGGTTTGTGGCTGAATTTGGTGCTGCGTGGCATGGGCCAGCTGGTGCGTATGCTGGTGCCGGTTCTGCAGGATGCGGAGGCGCGCCGTGCTCGCGCTGAGCGTGCCCGCGCCTACCAGCCGCGCTAGCCCTGCTTCCGCAGGTTCTTACCCCGCGCGGATTCTAGGCTGATGTGACGAAGCCCCCTCGTACTAGAAATAGTACGAGGGGGCTTCGCCATAAGAACGGGCAGAAGCCTAGTGCTTCTTCTTCGGCTCGCACGCCACGCCGTCACCATCGGAATCAAGACCAGGACGGTAACCGGGCTCGCCACGATGCAACGGTGCCGCACCAGCTGCACGTACCGCATCACAATTCTTGTAATAAACACTCGACTGCGCCGGAGCCTGCTGAACAGGCTGAGCCGGTGCCTGCTGAGCAGGAGCCTCAGCCGCCGGAGCCTGCGCGGGCACCTGCTGGGCGGGCGCCTCCGTAGCTACCGGTGCCTGCTGAACAGGCTCAGCCTGCTGCGCGGGAGCCTCAGAAACCGGAGCCGCCGGCGCCTGCGCGGAAGGTACCTCAGCAGCCGGAGCCTGCGCGGGAGCCTCAGTCGTCGGCACCGGAGACGGGGTTACCGTCGGAGAAGGAGACTCCGAAGGAGTCGCAGACACACTCGGCGTCGGAGAAGAACTAGGGGTAGCCGAAACAGAAGCGGACGCAGAAGCAGACGTTGACGAAGACGAAGCGGAGGGCGTGGCCTTCGGAGCACGAATAGACGAAGAGCAACCAGTCAGCAGCAGAGCACCCGCAAGAACACCAGCGGTCGCGGCGTGAATTTTCAACACAATATTCCTTTATAAAGTGAGTGGACAAGGGTGTTCACCGTAGAACACACACTCAAGTGTAAAGGAAAACTACCTCACCCGCAGGCACTATTGAGCCTTTCAAACATTCCGACAAGGGAAGAAACGCCAACCCGGCACGGCAAAGCCCCCTCGTACCGGTTCATACAAGAACCGGCACAAGAGGGCCTCGCTATATATTCGCTATATCTGGGGGGCACCAGCCAGGGACGCTAGGGGAGTAGCGCCCCCACTGGGATAGCTCTAGCGGGCAGCACTAGCCAGAACCGTTGCCCAGAACCATTGCCCAGAGCCGCCGCTAGGAGCAGTTGCCGTTCATATCGCAGGACGGACCCGCCTCCGAGGCACCCGCCAGCGGGTTCAACAACTCAACCTGATGGGTCTGCTCCCACACCTGACGCAGCGCCTGCACCAGCGCCTCCGCAGGCTGCGCACCACTGACCGCCCACTTCGACTCAATCAAGAAGAACGGCACACCGTTAATGCCCAGCTGGCGCGCCAACTGCTCATCAGCACGCACGTGCTCCGCGTAACGGTCGCTCTTCAACACTGCCTCAACCTCGGCGGTGTCCAAACCAATCTCAGAGGCAATATCCAGAATCGACTCGTGATCCTGCACCGAACGGCCCTGGGTAAAGTACGCCTTCTTAAACGCCTCCTGCGCCGCCGACGCCAAGCCCTGCTCCGCCGCATACTGAATCACGCGGTGCGCATCAAACGTGTTACCGTAGCGTGCCTGCCGCCACTTGAAATCCAAACCCACCTCGCGGGCACGAGACGCCAGCGACTCCTGGCTCGCAATCGCCTGCTCCAACGGCATGGAGTACTTCTTAGCAATCAGCTCAGGCAGCGAACCAGCCGGATGCTCCGTAGCCGACGGGTCCAGCTCAAAGCTATGCCACACCACCTCAACCTCATCACGGTGCTCAAACTCGGCGAGCGCCTGCTCCAGGTTACGCTTGCCCACGTAGCAGAAGGGGCACACAATATCGGACCAAATATCAATACGCACGGTATCTATTTCTTTCACACTCGGATGCGGCAGCCGCCGCGACTGTACGCTCACCTAACGCCGCGGCCGCCGAGGTTATTCCCCGGCGTTTATTCCCGCCGCTAGTTTCAAGCCCTGCCGTGTGCCGTTCCTATAGAAGGCGCACGGATAAGAAGCCCCGGCGGGGGACAACGCCCAAAATGCCAGCAGAGTTGGCGCGTTTTGCAGATTCCTGGCGCGAATTGCTGTATCACTGGCGCTTTTTGCCCCGTATAGTTGTAACCACAAGGCAACGGAAACCACCGAGAAACCCGGCGGAATCCACACAAGTAAGCTTCAAAAACTCAAGGAGAACATCTCATGGCAACCGCACTCATCACCGGTTCTTACGGCGGCCTCGGCACCGAATTCGTCAACATCCACGCAGCAGCAGGCGGCGACGTCATCCTGGTTGGCCGCAGCCAGAGCAAGCTCGACGCACAGGCAGCGCAGGTCGAAAAGGACTACGGCGTGAAGGCATACACCATCGCCGCTGACCTCTCCACCGAAGAATCCTCCCAGCAGATCTTCGACGCGTGCCAGAAGCTCGGCATCCTGCCCGACTACTTCATCAACAACGCAGGCTTCGGCGGTCAGGGCGACTTCGCCCGCGAGCGTTCCATGGAAGATGACATGTCCATGATCGCCGTGAACATCGAATCCCCCACCCGCCTGCTCAAGCTCTTCCTGCCCGAAATGATCAAGCGCGGCTCCGGTAAGGTCCTCAACGTCTCCTCCACCGCAGCTACCATCCCCGGCCCGCTGCAGGCAGTCTACTACGCTACCAAGGCGTACATCACCAGCTGGTCCAACGCTCTGTGGCGTGAGGTTCAGGGCACCGGTGTGACCGTCTCCTGCCTGATGCCCGGCGCTATGGCAACCGGCTTCGCGGCGGCAGGCGGCCTGGACGACACCAAGCTCTTCGCTAACGCTGTCTCCCCGGCACAGGTTGCCAAGGACGGCTACGACGGCATGCTCGCAGGCAAGCTCAACGTTGTCTCCGGCCTGGTCGCATGGCAGAAGCCCCTCATTTCCCTCTCCCCGATGATGCCGCGCAAGGCAATGCTGAACTTTGTCTACGACCAGCAGATTGCAGGTAGTGCAAAGTAACCCCCTATGAAAACCTACATACTGGATTCCCAGTTCTCACAGCTCTTCACCGCCTTCGGCATTAATCCCGGCGAAGTGCTCCGCAAAGCAGGCCTGGCAGAAGACCTCTTCAGCCGTGCAACACCAGCCCTGTCCGGGTCCGACTATCTAGCTCTCATGGAAGCAGTAGGGCAGTTGGCTCCCTCCGAGGACCTCGCTATCCGCCTGGCAACATCTGACGGTGTTGAGCGTTTCAGCCCGCCCATATTCGCGGCGTACTGTGCTCAAAACGGTCAGCGGTGCATCGAACGGTTAGCCCAGTACAAGCCCCTCATCGGGCCGATTCGCTACCGCCTCGAAACCCTGGGGCAGGAAAGCACCCTCTACATTGAGGCAGATGAACCCGGAACCCATGTCCCCGCTTTCGTGGCTGAAGGTGAACTCGCTTTTATCCTGCACATTATCCGCTCAGCAACCAAAGAGCAGGTACAGCCGCTTCGCGTAGAAAGTGTCTACCCGGTCAGCTCCTCCCTCGAGAAGCTGCTCGGTGCGCCGGTAGAAGTGACCGGAGTCAACGCCATCACTTTCAAACTCTTGGATCTGCAGATTCCCTTCATCTCCCATAATGAGAGCATGTGGTCCTACTTTGAGCCGGAGCTCTCACGCAGGCTCTCGCAATTGGACGTGGACGACAGCACCTCGGCTCGAGTGCGTGCCGCCCTGGTGGAACTTCTCCCGGCGGGGGAGAGCACCATCGAAGACGTAGCCCGCAAGCTCGTCACCAGCGTCCGAACCCTGCAGCGGCAGCTCTCTGAGGAAGGCACCACCTTCCGCAAGCAGCTCAACCATGTGCGTCTGCTCCTTGCCAAGCAGTACCTGTCCACCACGGATATGAGCATGGACTCTATCGCGTTCATGCTCGGCTACCTTGAAGCTAATAGCTTCGTGCGCGCCTTCACCCTCTGGACAGGTACCACGCCCTCCGCATACCGTACCGAACAGCGTCACGCGTAACCCCACGCATCAAGGTGCGGGTGCCATACGAATGAATGCCTTGTGATGTGGATGCCTTGTGATGATACAAAAGCCCCCTCGAACCGGTTCTTCCGGTACGAGGGGGCTTTTACTGTATCTAGAGCTTTAGCCGAAGCGGCTAGCGGCGGGCAGTTGCCGAAGCGCTCGTCGTAGCAGCCGGCGCGGTCGTCGCCGCCGGAGCCGCCGTCGCACGAGCAGGCGGAGCAGTCGTTGCCGCCGGAGCCGTAGTAGCCTGCTGGCTAGCCGCTGCTTCATCCTCATAGCGAGTGGTCGGAGCCTGAGTCGGAGCCTCAGTAGTGGGCTCCGGGGTAGGGGCCTCGGTAGTCGCCTCGGGTGACGGGGTGTGCTCCTCCGGGGTAGGGGTCGGCGAAGGAGCCGCCGCCTTAATCTCTTCCTCGGACGCGTCACCGTAGTAGTCACGAATCGTCACCGCAGTCAGGCCGCGGTCATCGAGCAGACCCTTCACCTTATCCAGGATCGGGATGATCGTCTCGTAGTTCAGGTGACCCAGCACAATCTGCTGCGGCAGCATGTAGCGGATGCAACGCATGTAAATCACGCGGTCGCTCGTCTTCGCCTCATCACCGGTAGTGCCGTTCCACATGACCGGGCGGGTAAAACCAATCTCGCCGGCAGCCTTCAGCACCGCATCGTTATAGCGGCCGTAAGGCGGGCGGAAATACGGCTTCGACGAGACACCGAACATGCTCATAATCTCGTCCTCGTTACGCTGCAGCTCTTCCTTCACACCCTCAGCATCCAGGGTGGTCAGGTCGGCGTGGTTGTACGTGTGGTTCGCAACCTGAATCTGGCCGCTCTGAACCAGCGGACGCAGCAACGACACATGCTCCTTAAAACCGGTGTACGAAGCGTTAATGAAGAACGTCAGGCGAGTATTCGTGCGCTTCGAGAACTCAGCGTAGCCGCGAATCGCCTCCGGGCTCGCGCCGTCATCAACAGTCCACGCAATATACTTACCCTCACCAACGAGAGAGTTGCCGATACCGGGCCATTCGCGCGGCTTATCAACCGGGTTGCCAGCAGCGGCAACCGTCGGCGAATTCGTAGGTGCGGGGCGAGTAGCAGCAGTAGTCTCGCCGCCAGCCTGATACGGAGTGAAATTACCGCTGGTGCCGTCGTAGTCATTCGACTTCTTCGAGCAGGCAGCAATCAGCGGAAGCATAGCGGTGCCGAGCACAAAAAGTCGGCGGTTAGGCTGTGAGTGGGTCATACTTTCCAGGATAACGCCCCCACCTGCAAGGAACGAATCTGAACAGCGAATACACCCTAAATAATGTGCACATCACACCGCACGCTCAGCACCACAGTATTAATAGGTATAAAAACTAGGTATAAGAACACAAAATCAAGAAGCCTCAAGCCGGTAACGCTCCGCTACACTAGTGGGATGGAGAATTTGGGCACTCACGAACTGCGCAACCTTGTGAACGATGCTGCCGACGAGGCAGTCAACATCGGCTACCGTGTTGCAGACCGGCTGCACAGGTGGCGTGAAAAGCGCGCCATCGCCGCCGGCCGCGAACCCATCCTCGTGCCCTCCGAAGGCTACGGACGCACACCCTCCGACGGCAACCCCGGCTGGGTCCGCATCATCGCCCGCGCACTCTACAAGACGGTCAGCCTCGAACGCCTGCTGCAGGTCGTAGAAGGCACCCAAGACACCGCCAACCCCATGCGCGGCTGGCGCTCCTTCACCGCAATCGCAATGGCCGATGCGCCCGTCACCATCGTCATCGACGGCACCAAGTACGAGGCGTACACCGACCGCGGCGGCGTGCTCGACGTCAAACTCAGCATCGACCTGGAACCCGGCATGCACGAAGTCATCATGTACGTGCCCGGCTCCCGCGCCGCAGCAACCAGCGTCTACATCGTTCCCGAAAGCCAGAAGCTCGGCGTCATCATGGACGTCGACGACACCGTCATGGTCACCATGCTGCCGCGCCCCCTGGTTGCCGCCTGGAACTCCTTCATCCTCGACGAGCACGCCCGCATCCCCACTCCCGGCATGGCGGTCATGACCGACCGTATCCGCCGCAGCCACCCGGATGCGCCGTTCATGTACCTGTCCACCGGCGCCTGGAACATCACCCCGACCCTGCGCCGCTTCCTCAGCCGCAACGGCTACCCGCGCGGCACGTTCCTGCTCACCGACTGGGGCCCCACCCCCGACCGCTGGTTCCGCTCCGGCACCAACCACAAGGTCGAGTCCCTGCGCCGCCTCGCCGAGGAATTCCCGCAGATGAAGTGGATCCTCGTCGGCGACGACGGGCAGCGCGACCCGTACATCTACAACGGCTTCGCGGTACGCTACCCGGACAACGTGGCGGCAATCGTCATCCGCAACCTGACGGTGGGGGAGACCATGCTCGCCTCCGGCCGCGTGTGGAGCGACTACCGCGCCGAACAGATGATGCGCTCGCCGCTGTGGATTGAAGCCACCGACGGCGTAACGCTGAGTAAGAAGCTGCGTGAGCTGGGCCTGATCGATTTCTAGCCGGTTGCGCCTCACCGGTTGCTAAAACCAGTGCCGATACTCAGTAAACCCACCGCAAATACCGCGAAATACCGGTATATGCGGTGGGTTTTGCTGTTTCAGTGGAATTAACCAACTTAAACCCACGACACACCGGCTCATCAAAAAGAGTTAAAAATCTTTTCTACAGCTTTAATCACACAGCTTAAAGCCGCTCGAAGGGGGTTAACCCTCGCCTTTAAGAAAGTCCGTTCTGCTTTAAAACCGCGCCGTTCCGCGCAAGAACGCCTGAGAGTTAAGATCTCTTTAAAATCAAGCCCGAATCTGCCGGGTTTTATGCCCCCGAAAGCATACATGAGGTTAACTGAACCTCAACTTGGCGGGCGAATGAACCCTTAAAAATCCTGACCAACTTAAACCCCACCTGTGGATAACCCGGCGCACCCCGCGAAAATCCAACGAACTAGCCCCGCGGCAGGGTGTGGATAAGCTGTAGACACCCCCTCTTAAGTGGGTTCAGCTGTGGGTTTATCGAACGAAACACGCCCCTCACACCACATCATCTTGTGGTGCAGAAAAATCTCGACACTAGATGTAGTATTAATACTCGGTTCCACCACTACGGCATTTTTGAGCGTCCTGCCCCCGCGCAGGAAACCGCCACACCCCACTAGGAGGGGTAGCGGACGGCACCGCGCTCACCGTCAACACCACGTGGTGAACCGCAGACGAAACACGCCAGATTCATTCACGAGATAACCCCGCCTGAGCGGGAGAAAGTAAGAGGCATTCCCATGGTAGTGACCGTGTACACCAAGCCGCAGTGCGTCCAGTGCAACATGACCTACCGCGCCCTCGACGCGAAGGGTATCAGCTACACCAAGGTTGATATCACCGAAGACGCTCAGGCCCTCGAAATGGTCAAGTCCCTCGGCTACATGCAGGCACCCGTCGTCATCGCAGGCGACGAGCACTGGTCCGGCTTCCAGCCCGACAAGATCAACGCTCTGGCAGCGTAACAACCCAGCCGAAACCCGCATAAACGGGAATCGGCACGGAACTCACACCGGCACACGAGAATAAGGAGTACACGTTGAGTACCACCCTCACGCCCAACCCCGTCGACGAGCACGCAGAAATCCGCAAGATTCTTATGGATGCACGCAATGCCTCTGAGGGTCGAGCGACCGAGGTCCTGGACGACTCAGCGCCGCTCATCGTGTACTTCTCCTCCATCTCCGGTAACACCCACAAGTTCGTGGAGAAGATCCGTGCCCGCCGCCTCCGCCTGCCGCTGCGCACCGGCGAAGACACCCTCATTCTTGATGAGCCGTTCGTGCTCATCGTCCCCACCTACGGCAAGCCTGAAGGCGCCGGTAACGTTCCCCCGCAGGTGGTTAAATTCCTGAACGTGGAGCAAAATCGCAACCACATGATCGGTGTGATTGGCTCCGGCAACACCAACTTTGGTCCGCTCTTCGGTATCGCGGCAGACATTGTCGCCAAGAAGTGCGATGTGCCCGTGCTCTTCAAGTTTGAGCTCATGGGCACCGATTCAGATGTAGAAAAAGTCAACGAAGGATTGGAAGCATTTTGGACGCAAAACTGCCCTCAGCACTAGAAACTCTCGGTGCGAGCCACAGCGGCAAGAGCGTGCCCGAGAAGTTCAAGGGTATGAGCTACCACGAACTGAACGCACTGCTGAACCTCTACGATGAGAACGGCCAGATTCAGTTCGATGCAGACCGTCAGGCTGCACGTCAGTACTTCCTGCAGCACGTCAACAACAACACCGTCTTCTTCCACGACCTGGAAGAGAAGATCGAGTACCTGATCGAGAACCAGTACTACGAGCCGGAACTCTTCGACAAGTACAACTTCCAGTTCATTAAGAACCTGTTCAAGCGTGCCTACGCCGTGAAGTTCCGCTTCCCGACCTTCCTGGGTGCCTTCAAGTTCTACACCTCCTACGCGCTCAAGACCTTCGACGGTCAGCGCTACCTGGAGCGTTTTGAAGACCGCGTCTGCATGGTCGCGCTGCTGCTGGCAGAAGGCAACGAGAAGCTTGCCGAAGACATCGTGGACGAGATTATCTCCGGCCGTTTCCAGCCGGCAACCCCGACCTTCCTCAACGCAGGTAAGAAGCAGCGCGGCGAGCTCGTCTCCTGCTTCCTGCTGCGCATGGAAGACAACATGGAGTCCATCGGCCGCTCCATCAACTCTGCACTGCAGCTCTCCAAGCGCGGCGGCGGCGTGGCATTCGCCCTGACCAACCTGCGCGAATCCGGTGCGCCCATTAAGAAGATTGAGAACCAGTCCTCGGGCGTTATCCCCGTCATGAAGCTGCTGGAAGACGCCTTCTCCTACGCAAACCAGCTCGGCGCACGTCAGGGTGCCGGTGCCGTGTACCTGCACGCACACCACCCCGACATCTACGCCTTCCTGGACACCAAGCGTGAGAACGCTGACGAGAAGATCCGCATCAAGACCCTCTCCCTGGGCGTTGTCATCCCCGACATCACCTTCGAGCTGGCGAAGAAGAACGAGGACATGTACCTCTTCTCCCCGTACGATGTGGAACGCATCTACGGCGTGCCCTTCTCCGACATCAACGTCTCCGAGAAGTACTACGAGATGGTCGACGATGCACGCATCACCAAGACCAAGATCAACGCACGCGAGTTCTTCCAGACCATCGCAGAGATCCAGTTCGAGTCCGGCTACCCGTACGTGATGTTCGAAGACACCGTCAACCGCGCGAACCCCATCGCCGGTAAGGTCATCATGTCCAACCTGTGCTCCGAGATCCTGCAGGTTTCTGAGCCGTCCACCTACCACGCTGACCTCGGCTACGAGACCGTCGGTAAGGACATCTCCTGCAACCTCGGTTCGCTGAACATTGCACTGACCATGGACGGCGACGACTTCGGCAAGACCGTGGAAACCGCGATTCGTTCGCTGACCTCCGTCTCCGACCAGTCCGACATCCGCTCCGTACCCTCCATCGAGCGCGGCAACAACATGAGCCACGCCGTGGGTCTGGGCCAGATGAACCTGCACGGCTACCTGGCACGCGAGCACGTCTACTACGGTTCCGAAGAAGCACTGGACTTCACCAACATGTACTTCTACACCGTCGCCTACCACGCAATCCGCGCCTCCATGCAGATCGCTAAGGAACGCGGCCAGCGTTTCGAGGGCTTCGAGAACTCGAAGTACGCATCCGGTGAGTTCTTCGCCAAGTACATTGAGAAGGAATGGGAACCGCAGACCGAGCGTACCCGCGAACTGTTCGCTAAGCACCACATCCCCACCCGTGAAGAGTGGATTCAGTTGGCTGCTGACGTGGCACAGTACGGCATGTACAACCAGAACCTGCAGGCTGTTCCGCCGACCGGCTCCATCTCCTACATCAACGGTTCGACCTCTTCGATTCACCCGATCGCTTCGAAGATTGAGATCCGCAAGGAAGGCAAACTCGGCCGCGTCTACTACCCGGCGCCGTACATGACCAACGACAACCTGGAGTACTACCAGGACTCCTACGAAATTGGTTACGAGAAGATCATCGACACCTACGCTGTGGCAACCCAGCACGTGGACCAGGGCCTGTCGCTGACCCTCTTCTTCCGCGATACCGCAACCACCCGCGATATCAACCGCGCCCAGATTTACGCATGGCGTAAGGGCATCAAGACCATCTACTACATCCGTCTGCGTCAGATGGCTCTTGAGGGTACCGAGGTTGAAGGCTGCGTATCCTGCATGCTCTAGCCCGAATGCTGTGACGCATTCAGCTTGAGCTGGCACACTATAACTAAAGACTGGAAGGGGCGGTTACGGTGAACACGCAAACCGCCTGCGCGACTGGCTGGGCGCGCGTGGGACCGTAACCGCCCCTTAAGAATCGGAGAATTACTAATGAGCGAAAAGGTGAAGCTCGTCGACCACGTGATCGAGGCTATCAACTGGAACCGTATTGAGGACGAGAAGGACCTTGAGGTTTGGGATCGTCTGACCGGTAACTTCTGGCTGCCGGAAAAGGTGCCGCTGAGCAACGACGTGCCTTCCTGGAAGACCCTGACTGAGGAAGAGAAGCAGCTGACCATGCGCGTCTTCACCGGTCTGACCCTGCTGGACACCATCCAGGGTACCGTTGGTGCTGTGTCCCTGCTGCCGGACGCTGTGACCGCGCACGAAGAGGCCGTGTACACCAACATTGCGTTCATGGAGTCCGTGCACGCAAAGTCGTACTCCTCGATCTTCTCGACCCTCGCCTCCACCAAGGAGATTGACGAGGCGTTCCGCTGGGCTTCTGAGAACGAGCACCTGCAGAAGAAGGCGAAGATCGTTCTGTCCTACTACACCGGTGACGACCCGCTGAAGAAGAAGGTTGCCTCCACTCTGCTGGAGTCCTTCCTGTTCTACTCGGGCTTCTACCTGCCCATGTACTGGTCTTCGCACGCGAAGCTGACCAACACCGCTGACCTGATTCGTCTGATTATTCGTGACGAGGCAGTGCACGGCTACTACATTGGCTACAAGTTCCAGCGCGGCCTGGCGAAGGAATCCCCGGAGCGTCAGGCAGAGCTGAAGGAGTACACCTTCAACCTGCTGTACGAACTGTACGAGAACGAGGTGGCGTACACCCACTCCCTGTATGACGGTGTGGGTTGGAGCGAGGACGTGAAGAAGTTCCTGCACTACAACGCTAACAAGGCTCTGATGAACCTAGGCTACGAGCCGATGTTCCCGGCGACCGTGACTAACGTGTCCCCGGCGATCCTGTCGGCGCTGTCCCCGAACGCCGATGAGAACCACGACTTCTTCTCCGGCTCCGGCTCTTCCTACGTCATTGGTAAGGCTGTGAACACCGAGGACGAAGACTGGGACTTCTAAGCCCCCTCTCGCCCTGCGATATAAGGCTGAGATAAACCGTGCGGAACCCCCGCGTATCCACTGTGGATGCGCGGGGGTTCCGCCGTTTAACCGGCTGCGGAAGCGGGGGAGCGGCGGCGGAGAATCGGCGCAGAAGCAGGGGAGCGGGAGCGGTTTTGCCGGTCCCTGCGGTTCCAACTGCCGGAATTTTTGCCTTCACCCCGTAGCATAAAAAATTATTGATATATCGGGGTGCGGGGCGTACTGTTGGACTACTACCCCACAACCCCGGAAGGAACACCCATGCGTTCAGTAATCATGGAAGCCCCCGGCAAGGTCGTCGTCAACGAAGTCGACAAGCCGACCCTCCTCGAACCCACCGACGCCATCATCAAGCTCGCAGCATCCTGCATCTGCGGCTCCGACCTGTGGCCCTACCGCGGCGCACAGCCCGTTGAGCACCGAGCAATGGGCCACGAATACATCGGCGAGGTCGTAGAAGTAGGCTCCGAGGTCACCACCGTAGCCCCCGGCGACTTCGTCGTAGGCTCCTTCTGCATCTCCTGCGGAGAGTGCGAAACCTGCACCGCAGGCTACCCCTCCCGCTGCCTCAAGGCAATCGCAGCAGGCGACGCCTTCATCGGCGCACGCTCCAACGGCACCCAGGCAGAATACGCCCGCGTACCCTTCGCAGACGGCACCCTCGTCAAGACCCCTGCAGCACCCACCGCAGAGCAGATCCCGCACCTGATGGCGGCATCCGACGTGCTCGGCACCGGCTGGTACGCAGCAGACGCAGCGCAGGCAGGCCCCGGCAAGACCATCGTCGTTGTTGGCGATGGCGCAGTCGGCCTGAGCGCAGTCATCGGCGCTAAGCAGCTCGGCGCGGAGAAGATCATCATCATGTCCCGCAACCCCGAACGTCAGGCGCTCGCTAAGGCATTCGGCGCAACCCACATCGTGGAAGAGCGCGGCGAAGAGGGCATCGCCAAGGTCATGGAGCTCACCGACGGCGTGGGCGCACACGGCGTCGCGGAGGCTGTTGGCACCCAGCAGTCCTTCGACCAGGCACTCGGCTGCGTACGCCACGGCGGCTACATCGGCTTCGTGGGCGTGCCGCACGACAGCTCCATCGGCACCGATAAGCTCTTCGGCAAGCAGGTTCACCTGGAGGGTGGCCCCGCCCCCGTGCGCAAGTACCTGCCGACCCTCATCGACCTGATTTACAAGGGCGAAATTGAGCCCGGCAAGGTATTCGACCTGGTTCTGCCCATCGACGAGGCCGCTAAGGGTTACGAGGCAATGGACCAGCGTACCGCCACCAAGGTTCTGCTGACCATGCCGTAATAGCCGGTCGTATCGCCGGTTATTGTGCTGATTTCTGGGCCGGCTCCTGCACCGGCAATCCGGCGTGTATGCGCTACTGATCCCCGCACCGACCCTGTCCGTTCCACGTGAGCTTAGGACACCGGTTGCGGGGATTAGTGCATTAAAAATTGGGTTTATTTGCCACCTTCCGGCGAGGTGGGGGACAAATGCGTGAGCTAAGGCATAGAATGAAAGAGCATGATTCGTACAACTCGAAGGATGATAATGACGAAGAAGCCTTTCCCTTCCGACCTCGAAATCGCACTTGCCGCCGATCTTTGGCCCATTAACAAGATCGCAGCGGACAACGGCATCAGCGAAGATCGCCTTGAACCCTACGGCAAGTACGTCGCTAAGGTCCTCCTCGACGAAACCACCAACGCAGAGACCGCCCGCAAGCGCGGCTCCAAGTACATTGTGGTTACCGCAGTCACCCCCACCCCGCTCGGTGAAGGTAAGACCGCAACCTCCGTCTCCCTCGCACAGGGTTTCGCACAGACCGGCCGCAAGGCAATTCTGGCTCTGCGTCAGCCCGCAATGGGTCCGACCTTCGGCATCAAGGGCGGCGCAGCAGGCGGCGGCTACTCCCAGATCGTTCCCATGGAGAAGCTGAACCTGCACCTGACCGGCGATTTCCATGCCGTCACCGCAGCACACAACCTGCTTGCCGCAATGATCGACAACCACCTGCACCACGGTAACGAGTTGCGCATCGATCCGCGCGCAATCGAGTGGCGCCGCGTTATCGACATGAACGACCGCTCCCTGCGCAACATTGTCGTGGGCCTGGGCGAACGCATGGACGGCGTGGTCCGTGAGACTGGTTTCGACATCACCAGCGCCTCCGAAATCATGGTGATTCTCTCGCTGGCAACCTCCTTCAAGGACCTGCGCGAGCGCCTGGCAAAGATCGTGATCGGCCTGAACTACGACGGCGAGCCCGTCACCGCGGCCGACCTGAAGGCTGACGGTGCAATGTCCGTCATCCTGGCAGACGCAATCAACCCGAACCTGCTGCAGACCCTGGAGCACACCCCCGCACTGATTCACGCGGGCCCCTTCGGCAACATCGCAACCGGTAACTCCTCCGTGGTCGCCGACTACGTTGGCCTGGAGTACTCCGACTACGTGATTACCGAGGCTGGCTTCGGCGCCGACATGGGTGCGGAGCGTTTCTTCAACGTCAAGTGCCGCGTCTCCGGCCTGAAGCCCGACGCAGCAGTGCTCGTCGTGACCGTGCGCTCCCTGAAGTCCCACTCCGGTCTGTACAAGATCGTTCCGGGCAAGCCCCTGCCCGAGGGCATGTTGCAGGAAAGCCCCTCCGACGTGGAGAAGGGCGCAGAGAACCTGAAGAAGCACATCGAGATTGTGCGCAACTTCGGTGTTCAGCCGGTCGTGGCAATCAACGCGTTCCCGACCGACTTCGAGTCCGAGCACGAGACCATCCGCCGTATCGCTGAGGAAGCTGGCGCTCGCGTCGCTATCCACCGCGGTGTGGCTGAGGGCGGTAAGGGTACCACCGACCTGGCAAACGTAGTTGCTGAGGCATGTGATGACGTTTCGGATCTGAAGTACACCTACGATCTTGAGGACTCCATCGAGACCAAGATCGAGAAGGTTGCCACCAAGGTCTACGGTGCGGACGGCATCTCCATTGCTCCCGCTGCCGCTAAGCAGCTGAAGCGTTTCGCTGAGCTGGGCTACTCGCACCTGCCCGTGGTCATTGCGAAGACCCACCTGTCCATCTCTTCGGATGCAACTCTGAAGGGCGCACCGACCGGCTGGACCCTGCCCGTGCGCGAGGTTCGCCTGGCTGCAGGTGCTGGCTACGTCTACGCTATCTGCGGCACCATGCGCACCATGCCGGGCCTGAGCAAGAGCCCCGCAGCTGAGCGCATTGGCTTCGACGAGAACGGCGTGATGGTCGGCCTGTCCTAAGGCGACTATTCCGGCTGATCTATAAGCTAGTGGAGGCGGCGTTCCTTCCCCACAGCGGGGGAGGGGCGCCGCTTTCCTGTGCTCCAGTGGTGGCAGGTACCGGGCGGCAGATGGGGTGAATGCCGGTGTGATTGCCAGTGAAAAGGCTGAGCATTGGGGTTTTGGGTGCTGAACGGTGCTGAATGGCGGGGGAGTGAAGGATAGTGGAACCCCTAGTGGAGGGGTCTTTCACCCTTTCCTTGAAGGCTTCCCGAGTGCCCCTCCGGAGGGCGGAATTGGTACGTGCTGGTTAATAATTGGGCTCTATTTATGCTTGAAAGTCAGTTTTTATTAAACAATCTGTAGAGATTGATTTTTTAGTGACACACTGTCTTGCATTTTGTGAAAATATGATATTGACTAGGTGTTTTATTTTTTGACAGGGGTTTCAATGGGTGTACTCAGTGAACCTGAAGGTGGGGCTGCTGTTATCGTTTTGTTATAAAAGTTCTACTTTAGGGGGTGCCTAATGGGATCAAACAGACCAATTGATTTTTCCCTCGCGTGTATACCTGAACATGTTTTGAACAGTGTGCGGCACATTTTTTCCGTTTCATGAAGTTGCAAGAGCTTGAAGATAGTTTGACCTTAACCCTCTACTTCCGCGGAATACCGGGTTGAAACCGGGTATTAAGCCTTCAAAATTACTGAGTGTGAAGCTCAGGTTAAAGGTGCACTGAAGTGCCAAATGAGGGAAAATCTAAAATTATTTTGAGTGAAATAAGTCACGCTAAAACTCGAAAAAAATGAAATTGGTACGTATGGATAGCCTAAAAAACAGCTATTTTTATTACAGAACGATTACATTGAGGCGCGGGTCACTAAAACCGGCTCTCCGTACCAAATTGAGCGGTAAAACAGCCCCCAAAAAGTTCGCTACTATTGAGTCATCAAGTAATCGTGAGATTTCCAAAGTCCTCGGGTTGCTTGTGTTTGAGTGAGTGATAGATACCCCTGGGTGTCATGAGAAGCGACTGCGTATCGATGCGCAGTCGCTTCTCTGTTTAACTTTTGAATTTCGCTGCTTGAATTTCAATGGAGCCTCAGATAGGCGGGACCTTGGCTAGAGCCTGTACCGAACGTGCTCCAGAGTCTGTTCCGAAGGCGCCCTGAACATGCATCCCGAACATGCATCCCGCACATTCAACGCCGAATGCGCTCGGAATGCGCTCATAGGGAAGTGCTCTAGATGGGTGCCTGCCGCATCATGGGAGCCCCTACACTGGAACTATGACTACTTACCCCGAACCCACCCTCATCTTTGAGAACCCCGAACTGACTGTCCGCGCGTTCAGTGTCTCCGAGATGGACAACAGCGTCTACCTCATCACCATGCGCGCCACCGGTGAGCAGGTGCTTATCGATCCCGCGGACGATGCAGAAGAACTCTACGCCTTCACTCTCGATGCGCTCCTGAGTGACTGCCCGCAGCTCGAACTGGCAGACGGTGAAGAGCGCCGTGTGCGCGTTATGGAGCGAGAAGAGGACTTCAACTCTATTAGGCCCCGCGCAATTGGTCTGACCGGTATCCTGGTCACCCACGGTCACTGGGACCACATTCGCGCTATTAAGGAGCTTGACCGCCTCACCGGTGCTGTCACCTCCGCGGGTGCAGCTGACGCAGCCGCCATTAAGGAACAGGAAGACTACACTGTCGAAGAGGAGCTGACCGGTGGTGAAAGCTTCGACTTCTATCTCTCTGACACCGTCATTCGTGCCCTGCACGTGCCCGGCCACACCCCCGGATCCATCGTCTACACCCTCGAAACCACCTGGGAAGACGGCACTCCCGCAACCCTGCTGTTCACCGGCGATACCCTCTTCCCCGGCGGCGTGGGTAAGACCGACTCCCCGCAGCAGTTCGGTGAGCTCTTCTCCAACGTGCTCGAAAAGCTCTTCGGCGGCTTCGACGATGACGCAATCGTGCTGCCCGGTCACGGCCGTTCCACCACCCTCGGTGATGAGCGCCCCCACCTGGAAGAGTGGGGCACCCGCGGCTGGTAAACCGCGCCTGACAGCCTACCTCATATATCCGCCTCATATAAGTACTGCACCCTCATGCCTTCACCTGCCGCATAATCCCGCAGGTGAAAGGCGTGAGGGTGTAGAATTTAAGTTCGAAGATAAGACGAAAGGATTTTCGATGACACCCCGCCCGGCACACGGTAGCACCGCACTCAAAGCGAACGATCTGACCAGCATCCGGGTTCAGGGTGCCCGCGAAAACAACCTCAAGAACGTAGACCTCACCATTCCGCGTGATGCGATGGTCGTCTTCACCGGCCTCTCCGGCTCCGGTAAGTCCTCCCTCGCCTTCGACACCATCTTTGCCGAAGGTCAGCGCCGCTACGTCGAGTCGCTGTCCTCCTACGCGCGTATGTTCCTCGGACAGGTCGATAAGCCCGACGTAGACTTCATCGAGGGCCTCTCCCCGGCGGTGTCTATCGACCAGAAATCCACCTCCAAGAACCCGCGCTCAACCGTCGGCACCATCACCGAAATCTACGACTACATGCGTCTGCTCTGGGCACGAGTTGGCCACCCGCACTGTCCCGTCTGCGGCGAAGAAATCACCCAGCAGACCCCGCAGCAGATCGTGGACACTCTGCAGGAGTACCCCGAACGCACCCGCCTGCAGATCCTCGCGCCCGTCGTCAGTGCACGCAAGGGCGAGTTCGTGGACCTCTTCAAGGACCTGCTGACCCAGGGCTACTCGCGTGCCCGCGTGGACGGCGAAACCGTGCAGCTCTCCGACCCGCCCAAGCTCGCCAAGCAGTACAAGCACACCATTGAGGTGGTTGTCGACCGCATCGTCATTAAGGACGGTATTCACCAGCGCCTCACCGACTCCATCGAAACCGCGCTCAAGCTCGCCGACGGCCGCGTGCTCATCGACTTCGTGGACCGCGAGCAGGACGACCCCGAACGCACCCGCTCCTTCAGTGAAAACCTCGCCTGCCCCAACAACCACCCGCTGCAGATCGACACCATCGAGCCGCGCGCCTTCTCCTTCAACTCGCCGTTTGGCGCATGTAGCGCCTGCGACGGCATCGGCTCGCGCCTGGAAGTAGACACCGAACTGCTCGTGCCCAACCCCGACCTGACCCTCGGCGAGGGCGCTATCGCCCCCTGGTCACAGGGCAAAGCAACCACCGAATACTGGCTGCGCCTGCTCGCAGGCCTGGGGGAGGAGCTCGGCTTCGACCTGAACACCCCCTTCAAGGACCTGCCCGCCAAGACCCGCGCCGCCATCCTGGACGGCAAGGACTACAAAGTTGAGGTGTCCTACCGCAACCGATTCGGCCGCGAACGCCGCTACACCTCCGGATTCGAGGGCGTGAAGGCGTACATCAAGCGCAAGCACGAAGAAACCGAATCGGACTTCGCCCGCGACCGCTACGAACAGTACATGCGCCAGGTCGCCTGCCCCTCCTGCGGTGGCGCGCGCCTGAACCCGACCATCCTGGGCGTGAAGGTCGGCGGCAAGTCCATCGCAGACATTACCGACCTGTCCCTGGCTGACGCACTTAGCTTTGTGCGCGGCCTGCAGCTGACCGCCCGCGAAGCCAAGATTGGTGAGCAGGTCCTCAAAGAAATTGATGCCCGCCTGCAATTCCTGCTGGACGTGGGTCTGGACTACCTGACCCTCTCACGCTCCGCCGGCACGCTCTCCGGCGGTGAGGCGCAGCGCATCCGCCTCGCAACCCAGATTGGATCGGGTCTGGTCGGCGTGCTCTACGTGCTCGACGAACCCTCCATCGGCCTGCACCAGCGCGATAACCGCCGCCTCATCGAAACCCTGACCAAGCTGCGCGATATGGGCAACACCCTCATTGTGGTTGAACACGACGAAGACACCATGCGCGAAGCCGACTGGATCGTGGACGTAGGACCCGGCGCCGGCGAGCACGGCGGCGAAATCGTGCACTCCGGCAGCTTTGAGGAGCTGCTGAAGAACACCAAGTCCATTACCGGCGACTACATGGCTGGCCGCCGCAGCATTGAGGTGCCCGCATCCCGCCGCCCCGTGGACAAGAAGCGTCAGCTGACCGTGCGCGGCGCCCGCGAAAACAACCTCAAGAACGTGACCGTATCCTTCCCGCTGGGCGTATTCACGGCGGTGACCGGTGTATCCGGCTCGGGTAAGTCCACCCTCGTCAACGACATTCTGTACACCTCCCTGGCGAACAAGCTCAACGGCGCCAAGCAGGTACCCGGCCGCCACAAGAGCATCGACGGCCTGGAACACCTGGACAAGGTCATTCACGTGGACCAGTCGCCCATCGGCCGCACCCCGCGCTCGAACCCCGCCACCTACACCGGCGTGTTCGACCACATCCGCAAGCTGTTCGCAGAGACCAGCGAAGCGAAAATGCGCGGCTACACCCCGGGTCGCTTCTCCTTCAATGTCAAGGGTGGCCGCTGCGAGGACTGCTCCGGCGACGGCACCCTGAAGATTGAAATGAACTTCCTGCCGGACGTTTACGTGCCCTGCGAAACCTGCCACGGCAAGCGCTACAACCGCGAAACCCTCGAGGTGCACTACAAGGGCAAGACCATCGCCGACGTGCTCGAAATGCCCGTGGAGGAGGCCGCAGAGTTCTTCGCCGCATTCACCCCGATTGCGCGCCACCTGAACACCCTCGTGGACGTGGGCCTGGGCTACATTCGCCTGGGTCAGCCCGCAACCACCCTCTCCGGCGGTGAAGCGCAGCGCGTGAAGCTCGCAACCGAACTGCAGAAGCGCTCCAACGGCCGCTCCATCTACGTGCTGGACGAGCCGACCACCGGCCTGCACTTTGAGGACATCCGCAAGCTGCTCGCCGTGCTGCAATCGCTGGTCGACAAGGGCAATAGCGTCATCACCATCGAGCACAACCTGGACGTCATCAAGTGCGCCGACTGGATTATCGACATGGGCCCCGAAGGCGGTAGCGGCGGCGGCACCGTCATCGCCGAGGGCACCCCGGAGCATGTGGCGACCGTCAAGGGCTCGCACACCGGTGCGTTCCTTGCTGAGATTTTGAGCTAGCCGAGATCCTGAACTAGTCGAGAACTTGAACTAAAGGAAAGTTACGTGACCGACACTCAAGGAACCGCACCTGCCCGGGAAGCTCAGGCTATCCGTGGCGCTGTGAACCGTAGCGCCGTGAATCGTGGCGCTGTAACCACCGTGGACCGTGCGCGGCACATCCTGCATACCCAGCTGGAGGCGGACTTCTGCCAGGCGCCCGGCTCGATTAGCCGCGCCCTCGAAGAGCTACGCGACTACCCGGAAGCCGAAAGCCTGCCGCTGCTCGCCACCGTGCAGCCGCCCTCCGAGAAGATGGGCGCCGCACGCCGCCGCAACGACGACATCTGGGAGTTGCGCGTCGCCAACTACGCGAGCGTCGGCATTCTCTGCGCCAAGCATCCGCGCGTGCTGGACAAGGCGATTGATTACATGCTCGGCGACCAGTCGAACTGGCTCGGCGACTACGCACAACTCCGCCAGCTCAACGAACTGCTCACCCCCTACACCCAGCAGGTCAGCGGCACGAGCATCTACTACACGCCCGGCCGCGCCCTGCTGAACTCGGTCGTACCCGAGGGCGTGCAGGCGCAGGAGGTCAAGTGCGCCGTGCCCGGTGTGGGCATGATGCGCCGCGTTGACCCCGCCGAGCTGAAGGCGGCGCTGCTTGCTGAAATTACCGGCGAGCGCACCATCCGCAGGGAGGCAAACGCTTCCGCGGGTGCGATTGAGGTTGCCCCGGAGGATACGGAGGCGCGCGTAACCCGCCTGCGCGTGGACCTGCTGAGCGAAGAGCAGGTCGAATCGTTCCGCGGGGATAAGCGCTACTCGAACGCGCTGGGCTTTAGCACGACCCGCCCGGATGTGTTGGTGCTTGCCGCATACCCGGTGGAGGAGAACGCATCTAAGGCATCTGAAGTAGCCGCAGCGGGGGAGAGCATCCCCGCAAATGCCGACCCGGTAGCCATGGTGGGTATGAGCGACGACTCGCCGATTATGCGCCAGATCGGTATCGATGTGCTGCCCGCCTTCCGAGGTGCCGGCATCGCCAGCGCCCTGGTGCGCGATGCCGCCCGACTCACCCTGGCGGAGGGTTACCTGCCGTTCTACGGTACGAGCCCGTCGCACATGCTGTCGCAGCGGGTTGCGATGAACGCGGGGCTGGTGCCGACCTGGTGGGAGTACGTTTCCACCAGCATGAACGACCTGCCCATGGACTAGATTTGCCTACAAACTAGAGCCGCCCGCGCTAGGCATAACGGACATGCGCAAAAGCCCCCGAGATTCAGAGTCTCGGGGGCTTTTAGCTGCTGAGTTTCGCGTGTTAGCCGCGCGGGGTTCAGCGTGCCGGGATCTTCGCGGAGTTCAGCGTCTAGAGTCGCCGCATAAGGAAGAACGTCTAGAGCCTTACCAGTTACAGTTCCGCGCCGTTGCTGGCAATCACCTCGCGGTACCAGTGGAAAGACTTCTTGCGGTAGCGCGCCAGGGTGCCGGTGCCGTCGTCGTTGCGGTCCACGT
>ERZ773011.17-NODE-17-length-60700-cov-12.8114_pt1 | contig 60700 bp, 41 predicted proteins | sample MGYA00580662_ERZ773011 | MGnify/ENA primary metagenome ERZ773011 (study PRJEB29015, sample SAMEA2738118) | human oral metagenome | biome: human oral; feature: human-associated habitat; material: saliva | place: China | collected 2169 ... | reverse complement strand
AAAAGTGCCCGATAGGTGAGATAACACCTATCGGGCACTCTTCAACACCCCTCACAAGGGGCTAAAACAGCTTAGGCTTCGTAACCGTTGGGGTTGTTCTTCTGCCAGTTCCAGTGGTCGCGAACCATGGTCTTAATGTCGCGGCTAGCGCTCCAACCCAGATCCGCCAGAGCAGAGGAAGGATCAGCGTAAGAGACCGCAACGTCACCGGGGCGACGATCCACAATCTTGTACGGCAGCTCCTTACCGCACGCCTCCTCGAACGCGTGCAGAACCTGCAGAACCGAGTAGCCGTTACCGGTACCCAAGTTCCAAGTGTGCAGGCCGCCGTGCTCAGTAATGTAGTTCAGCGCCTTCAGGTGACCGTCAGCCAGGTCAACCACGTGGATGTAGTCGCGCACGCCGGTACCGTCGACGGTCGGGTAGTCGTTACCGAAGACGTTCAGGTGCTCGCGGCGACCCACAGCAACCTGCGCGATGAAGGGCACTAGGTTGTTCGGGATGCCCGCCGGGTCCTCACCGATACGGCCGGACTCGTGCGCACCAACGGGGTTGAAGTAACGCAGCAGAGCGATGTTCCACTTGGAGTCGGACGCAGCCAGGTCGACCAGCATGTCCTCGATGTGCTCCTTGGTGCGGCCGTAGCAGGACTGCGCATCCATGTTCATCTTCTCAATCAGAGGCATGGACTCGGGCTCACCGTACACGGTAGCGGAGGAGGAGAACACGATGGAGTGGCAGTCAGCCTCGTCCATTGCGTACAGCAGGTTCAGGGTGCCAGCCACGTTGGTCTGGTAGTACCACAGCGGCTTCTCTGCGGACTCGCCCACAGCCTTCAGGCCCGCAAAGTGAATCACAGCGTCGGGGCGAACCTGCTTGAAGAGAGCCTTCATACCTTCGAGGTCGAGCAGGTCAACCTTGTGGAACTCGGGGGCGCGGCCAGCGAGTTCAGCGACGCGCTTGAGGGACTCCTCGGAAGAGTTCGCGAGGTTATCCATGACGACGACGTCGTGGCCTGCCTTGAGCAGTTCAAGTACAGTGTGGGAGCCGATGTAGCCGGCGCCGCCGGTAACGAGTACCTTCATGATGTCCTTTCGGGCTTTATATATCCGGAAAAAGTGCTCCGGATGGGGGACAAAAGCTGTTGAGCTGTATCTAATGGTACAGCCGCGCACGGGGTGTAAGTACTGCGGGACACTGTGCGCTTGTGCACTCTGGTGTGAGCATGTGGGAGGCGTTATTTAGGTGTGTCGACACTCGCCTTCGCTTAGCGTCTGGACCCGACGCTCAGCTGATTTCTGAGCCGACCTCTAATCCCACCGGAAATACCACTGGCGGCTCTGGTGAATAAACTCCGTCAGCTGCTCAAAATCTTCAAACACCTGGAACGGAAGATCGGAACAGAACGCGAACTGCTCGACCGCCACCTTCTTCGCCTCCAACGGATCGGCAACGGGGTGTTCCACCAGAAACTCCAGACAATCAGCACCGTCAAGAGCCGCCGGGATTGCGCCGTACTTTTCACGCCAATAGTGGGTGAACGCCAGCTGTGTTTCGGCGTTCGGGCAGTCATTCCAGCCGCCGAAGGGCAAGTATGCGGGAACATCGGCGGGGTCATCGGTCGGAATCTGCAGCAGGAGCATCTCGCCCTGCTCCTCATCCAGGAGCTCGTAGCAGAGCAGAGCAGAAAGAATCGGGGCGTCATCTTCGGGCTCCTCATCGGGCAGAAAATCGGAGCCCATAAACTCGTCAACAAGCTCATTGAGGTTGAACTCGTCAGGGCCGTCCTCGTCAGAGCCGTCCTCGTGAGCATCTTCGCCGTCACCGGTAACCCTGCGCAGCTGCTGGGCAATGGCGGCGCTGCCGTACTCTTCAGCGGAGGCACCGCCCCGGGCGGTACGGTAACGTTGCAGGACAGCACGAGTGTAGGCGCTCACCTGCTCCGGGGTCAGAGTCTCAACATCGTCAATGATGTCGTGCTCAAGGGACACCGCAATGACCATGCTTTCAAGCACCGTATCGTTCAGATTCAGGAAGAAGGGGACGAACCCCTCCGCGCGTCCCAGCTTAGCTAGCTCATCGTAACGGGCCATGGCATCAGTAGCCGCAGTGCCCATCGGAATACGCTCGTGCGGGTAGGGGAGGAGGCGCGTGAAGTGTTGGTAGGTTTCGCTCATCGTCGATTCGGGCATCTGAGTTCCTCTCTGAACTGTACAGGTGGTCAGTCATGGCGGGTACGCTATACCCGGTACTACAAGCCTAGCGAAAGCTCGAGCGGCCCGCCCTGAAAATGGTCATCGTAGCCGCCATGTCTCCGCGCCCAGCCTATGAGAGCAGCGGAGAGGGAATAAAGAGCATAAAAAGGGGCCGGGATGCTTCACACATCCCGACCCCCAAAGTTCACGGGCCGACCCGTACTAGTCCAGGTACAGACTAGTTTAGGTGCAGTGCCTCGTTCAGCTCCACGGTGTTCTTCGCACGCGGCAGAACCTCAATCGCACCGCTGACCGAATTGCGGCGGAACAGCAGGTTCGACACACCCGACAGCTCCGCAGCCTTCACCACGCGCGCCTCCTGACCGGGCAGCAGAACGCTCACGCGCGAACCAGCGGTCACGTACAGGCCAGCCTCAACCACGCAGTCATCACCCAGGGCAATACCGATACCGGACTCCGCACCCAGCAAGGAACGCTCACCAATAGACACGCGCTCAGTGCCGCCACCGGAGAGAGTACCCATCGTGGAGGCGCCGCCACCCACATCCGAGCCGTCGCCCACCACAACGCCCTGAGAAATACGGCCCTCAACCATGGAGGTGCCCAGGGTACCGGCGTTGAAGTTCACGAAGCCCTCGTGCATCACGGTCGTGCCGGACGCCAGGTGCGCACCCAGGCGCAGGCGGTCACCGTCACCAATACGCACGCCGGCGGGAACCACGTAATCCACCAGGCGGGGGAACTTATCAATGTGGCTTACGCTCAAGTGGCCCAGCTTGCGCAGACCAATCGCAAGCTTCTGGAACTCGGCGGCAAGCACCGGGCCGTGGTTGGTCCACGCAACATTCGCCAGGGTGCCGAACAGGCCGTCCAGGTTCAGCTCGTTGGGGCGAACCAGGGTGTGCGAGAGCAGGTGCAGACGCAGGTACGCGTCCAGGGCGTCTTCGGGTGCCTCATCCAGGTTGATGGAGGCGGTACGCACCTCGGTGCGGGCATTGCGCGCCGGGTGCTCAGCGACCAGTTCCTCCAACTCGTCAGCGATGGACAGATCGGGGGTCTGGGTGAGGGAGGGCGCGGGGAACCAGGCATCTAGGACGGTGCCGGCGTGCTCGCCAGAGACAACAACATTGACCAGTGCAACGCCGGAGGCGTAACGGGGAGTGTTTTCAGACATGCCTTCCATTATAGTTTTGGGGGTGAGAGCCCCTTCAAGACCGTCTCAAATGCTCGATGTGGGCGTTGTGGGCGCGGGCGAGCCTGTAAGGTGGAAGGATGAGCGTTTCCCCTAATAACTCTGAGCCTCACGAGGTCCCGCAGCCACCGCTGAACCTGGACGTGTCCATGCCCGAGCTGACCCGTGCCCTGCTGGATTACGAGTCGGTTTCCGGCAATGAACGAACGATTGCTGACGCCGTGCACACGGCGCTGTCGTTCTGCCCGCACCTGCACCTGACCCGTGACGGGGACGCCATCATTGCCCGCACCGAATTCCCGCCGCTGCCTGGAGCTGAGGGGGAGAGGGCTGAGGGGGAGCGCACCCGCATTATCCTTGCCGGCCACCTGGACACCGTGCCCCTGCCCACTGTTGAGGGCTCCCTGGGTACCGTGCCGTCCACGGTGCGTGAAGAGGAGGACGGGTGCGTGCTCTACGGCCGCGGCGCCACCGATATGAAGGGCGGCGTGGCGGTTCAGCTGAAGCTTGCCGCCGAGCTGACCGCGCAGGACACCGACTACAACCTGACCTACATCTTCTACGACAACGAAGAGGTCGCCAGCGAGCTTTCCGGCCTGGCGCGTCTGATTCGCAACCACGGCGAACTCATCACCGACGCAGACTTCGGTGTGCTGCTCGAACCGACCAACGGCACCATCGAGGGCGGCTGCAACGGCACCATGCGTTTCTTCGTGCGCACCCGCGGCCTTGCCGCCCACTCGGGTCGTGCCTGGCGCGGTGAGAACGCGATTCACGCCCTGGCACCGGCGTTGGCGGCGCTCGCTTCCTACGAGCCGAAAACGATTGCCGTGGAGGGCCTGGATTATCGTGAGGGCCTGAATGCGGTGCAGATTTCTGGTGGCGTTGCCGGTAACGTGATTCCTGATGCGGCGGCAATGCACGTGAACTACCGGTTCGCGCCCGATAAGACCCTGGATGAGGCGGTCGCCCACGTGCGTGAGGTCTTCGCCGGCTACGAGCTGGATTTTGTGGATCTTTCCCCGGCGGCTCGCCCCGGCCTGGACACCCCGCTGGCTGCTTCTCTGATCGAGGCGGTGGGCGAGGAACCTCAGCCGAAGTACGGTTGGACGGACGTGGCGCGCCTGAGCGAGATCGGTATTCCTGCCGTGAACTTCGGCCCCGGTGACGCCCTGCTGGCTCACACCGATAATGAGCACGTGAGCTTTAGCCAGCTGACCCGCTGCCACGCGGATTTGCGTGCCTGGCTGCTCAGCGACCGCGACGAGGACTAGGCACAGTGCTGATTCTGCCGGTGCTGGCGCTACTATTTGAATTTAGGTGACTGTCAGGGGTTGACGGTCCTGCATGATATGAGATTGACATGAACTTTCTTCTGATTCTGCTTGCCCTGCTGATTGTGGGCATTACGGCGCTCTCTGTTGTGGCGCTCGGTGGTGAGCGTGCCGTGCCCGGTGCCGCGTTCTTTAGCGGCGTGGGCCGTGACGGTTTGGGTACTTTCGACCGCGTGGAGGATTTGACGACTGCGGTTCGTTTCTTCGGTGCTTCCGAGGACGAGAAGGCACGTGAGAATGTGCACGGTGCGGAGGATTCTTCTGCCGCGCCGACCGCAGAATCTGCTGACGCTAACGTGGCTGCCGCTGAGCCGGTGCGCCGCGTCGCGGTTCCGCTGGCTGATGATGCGGAGAGCACCTTGAGTGCGCATGACTTTGTGGAGAAGCGGAAGAACCCGCAGGCTGAGGGTGTGTCTTCGGCGGCTGAGGGGAGCTAAGGTCGGTGAGTGTTCCTTCTCAGCACACTAGTCCTGTTCCGCCCGCCCGCGCTAACTCTGCCGCTAACCCCACCACTGGCTCTGCCCCTAACTCTGCCCCTGGCACCGCCTCCGCGAAAGAGCAGAGCGAGTCCTTTGACGAGTTACTGACCTGGGCGTACACCGCCGCCGGTGAGCGCCTGCACCGGGTGGGGGCGCGTCTGCGTGCCCTGCCCGCGTGGCTGTCGGTGCTGCTGATTTATGGTCTGTCCCGCGTGTGGGGCTTCATCGTTTTTGCCGTGGTCGGTCAGCAGCAGTTGCGCAGCCCGTGGGGTCAGCACCTGGATTATTTGTCGTTCATTAGCATCTGGGATGCCGGCTGGTACGAGCAGATTGCGGTACAGGGCTACCCGAGCCAGCTACCGGTGGATGCAACGGGTGCGGTTCAGCAGAATCAGTGGGCTTTTTACCCGATTTTTCCGCAGCTTTCCGGTGCTATTAGTCATGCGACGGGCATCGGGTACTACCCGGTGGCGGCGACGGTTGCTCTGCTTGCCGGTTTCGCGGCGGCGTGGGTGATTTACCTGCTGTTTGAGGCGTCGTTGAAGGTGACCGGTTTTACCAGTGAGGAGTCGCCTTCTGCGCTGTCCATGTGGGCTGTAGCGTTGGTGTCCTTCTTGCCGGTGGCGCCGGTGCTTCAGGTGCCGTATGCGGAGTCGCTGAACCTGGTGTTCCTTGCCGGTGCCCTGCTGTGCCTGGTTCAGGGACGCTACGGTCTGCTGGTTCCTGTGGCGGCTTTGGCGTGCCTGTCCCGCCCGGTGGGTGTGCCCCTGGGTGCGGCTGCCGGTCTGTGGTGGTTTGCGTGCTGGGTTCGTTCGAGCCGCCAGTCGGGTATGGGTACGGCGTTTGTGCGTCATCTGGGGCAGCTGGTGAGCGCCCTGGTGGTGTGTGCGTGTGCGCTGGTGTGGCCTGCGGTTGCGTGGTGGGCTACGGGCCGTGTGGATGCGTATACCGCCACGGAGACGGCGTGGCGCGGCACCCATTTGGCGCCGATTGAGCCGTGGCTTTCGCAGGGTTACCTGTATTTTGGGTATGCGGCTCCGGTGCTGCTGACCCTGCTGATTTTGGGCTTTATTGCTCTGTGTTTGAGCCCTTTGGCGCGTAGGGTTTTGGCGGCTCCGTTGAACCTGTGGTGCCTGAGCTATTTTGCGTATTTGATTCTGTTTTTGAATCCGCAGTCCTCGACGTTCCGCCTGTTGTTGCCGTTGTTCCCGCTGGTGATTGTGGTGGCGGCGGCGAGCCGTTCGCGGGCGTATCGTTGGGCGTTGCTGGTGGCGGGTGCGTGCACGCAGTGGGGCTGGGTGGGCTGGCTGTGGCATTGGAAGCAGCTCCCCGGCGGCGGAGATTACCCGCCGTAAACCGAATATTGTGTCGGGAGACCGCCGGTGTGCTGCCGGCGGTCTTTTGTGTTCGGGAGGCGGGCGTGCCTGCGGTTGGAGCCGCAGCGTTTAACCCGGCGGTGGGGATTATCCGCCGTAAACCGCTGATGTGGCGTTCTTAGCCGTGGGCGCAATGCCCCTCCGCGGTGCTGTAGCGTACGCCTTCTGCTTGTCCAGAGCTTAAAGACACGTCCAGAAAGCGCCGCGGGTTCGGCGGTGCTGGCTCGGAACTGATAATCTATATTCTGTGTTTGGTATTAGTGGCACCGAGTTGATTATTTTGGCCATCATCACGTTCGTGGTGATTGGTCCCGAACGCATGCCCGAATACGCCCGACAGATTCGTGAATTTGTCAAGATGGTGCGCCGCATGGCGTTCGACGCGAAGGACGACTTCAAGGAAGCCCTGGGCGAGACGGGTCTGGAAGATATTAACTGGCGCCAGTACGACCCCCGCCAGTACGATCCGCGCGTGATTGTGAAGCAGGCATTCGCTGAGGATGACGCCGAGCGTGAGCGTGAGGCACGTGAACGTGAAGAGGCGCTGCTGAAGGAGAAGGAAAAGGCTGAGAGCCGTGCTCTTCCGCGAGGCGCATACGCCCCCTTCGATGTGGACGCCACCTAAGATTTTGAAACGAAAGAACCCCGCACCGTGATGGTGCGGGGTTCTTTCTGTATCAGCTGTTTGCCGTCAGCTTCTAGACGCTTGGTTCTAGACGGCTACATCTCTTAGACAAAGAGCGGCAGGCTCTGACCCGCCCTCGACTCGCCCGAGTGTAGTAGCTGCGAGGCGATGGACTGAATCTCTTCGGCGGTGGGGGAGTCCGGGTGGCTCCAGACCACCGGGGTGCCCTCGTCGCCGCCGGTACGCAGGTTCACATCCAGCGGGACAGAACCGAGCAGCGGTACCGGGTAGGAGAGCGCCTCCGAAAGACGCTCAGCGAGCACCTGACCGCCGCCAGAACCGAACATGTCGAGCACGGTACCGTCCGGCAGGGTCATGGCAGCCATGTTCTCCACCACGCCCACGACCTTCTGACCGGTCTGCAGGCTCAGGGTGCCGGCACGCTCCGCCACATCCACCGCGGCGTGCTGTGGGGTGGAAATGAGCACCAGCTCCGCATTCGGCAGCAGCTGAGCCATGGAGATAGCAATATCGCCGGTGCCGGGCGGCAAATCGAGCAGCAGCACATCCAGGGCACCGAAGTGCACGTCCATGATGAACTGCTCCAGGGCGCGGTGCAGCATGGGGCCGCGCCACGCCACCGGCTCGTTGCCCTTGAGGAACATGCCGATAGAAATCACGCGAATAAAGCCGCCGCTGACCTTCTGCTCACCCCAACGCTGGGCGGGGGCGGGGACATCCACGGTCGGCGGAAGAATCAGGTCATCCAGGCGGGTCGGGGCATCGGTAATACCCAGCAGACCCGGGATGGAGAAGCCATGCACATCCGCGTCAATAATGCCCACCGCAAGCCCGCGCGAAGCGAACGCGGCGGCAAGATTCGCGGTCATGGAGGACTTACCCACGCCGCCCTTACCGGACACCACACCGAACACGCGGGTCAGCGAACCGGGGGCGGTGAACGGGTTGGAACGCTCCGGCTTGAGCATCGAACGCAGGGCGGAACGCTGCTGCGGGTTCATCGCACCCACCTGCAGCTGCACGCGCTCAATGCCCTCAACGGTGGCGGCGGCGTCACGAACCTGCTGCTCGATGGTGTTCTTCAGCGGGCAGCCCTCAATGGTGAGTAGCACCGTGACCTCAGCCCAGTGGCGACCGGGAATCGGCTCACCGCGCTCATCCAGTTCAGGATGCACGAGCGCAGTCTCAACCATGCCCAGCTCCGTAATGGGGCGGCGCAGTTCGGGGTCCTCGACGCGGGAAAGTGCCGCGTAGAGCGCATCTTGCAGGGGTGAATTAGCGGTCACGGGAGCCTCCCTCACGGGCGCGCTCTGCCTGCTGCTGTGCCTGCTGGGATTCGCGGCTCTGAGGCTGGCTCAAATCGCCGCGGTGGGAATCCTGTGCGGAGTCCTTCGCGGCGCGTTTAGCATTGTCAGAGGCCTGCTTGGTACCGTTCTCGGAGCCCTCAGCGTTCTGGCCCTCAGAGCCCTGCTCCTCAGCGTCCTTTTCCTCGCCCTCGGAGATATCGATATCGTCGATAGCCTCCTCCAGGTCCTCAATGTCCTCACTGATGTCCTGCAGCTGCTCGGCGTGACGCTCCTGCTCCTGCGCAATGTTCTGCAGCTCCTCAAGAATGTCACGCAGCTCGCTACGAACGAAGTCACGGGTCGCAACCTCACGCAGAGCAATACGCAGCGAAGCAATCTCGCGGGTCAGGTACTGGGTCTCCTCCAGGTTCTGCTGGTCACGCTTACGGTCCTCAGAGGCCACCACGCGGTCGCGGTCATCCTGACGGTTCTGCGCCAACAGCAGCAGGGGAGCAGCGTAAGAAGCCTGCAGGGACAGCATCAGGGTCAGCAGGGTGAAGTTCAGGCTACGCGGGTCGAACTGCATCTCCTCCGGCGCCAGGGAGTTCCACGCCAGCCACACGCCACAGAAAATGGTCATCCACATCAGGAACTGCGGGGTACCCATGTAGCGCGCAAAACCCTCGGTCATGCGGCCGAAAGCGTCCGGGTTGGGGCTTGAGAACAGCTTCGGCTTGCGGGTGCCGGGGGTGCTCAGCTGCGAGTCGCTACGCTGCGGGCGGGAGTCGCCGCGCTCGCGGTTGCGTTCAGCGTACTTCTTCTCCAGGCGGTCCTTGAGGATGCGCGCCTTATCGATGCGGGGGTTCTCTTCGGTACGGTTTGCGTCGCGGCGGTTCGAATCAGGCAAAGCGTCGTCCTACCTTTCGTACGGGAGTTCCATCATCGTAAGTGCGCCAGTCTTCGGGCAGGAGCGCATCGAGCACGTCGTCGATGGTCACTGCGCCTACCAGGCGGTGCGATTCGTTCACAATGGGAACGATGGTCAGGTCATAGGTCGCCAGCACGCGTGCCAGCTCTTCCAAACTTGCCTGGTCAGAGACAGGCTCAGTGTCGGTATCGAGGATGTGACCAATCGGCTCACTCGGCGGCACACGCAGCAACTTCTGCATGTGCACCAGACCCAGGTACTTGCCGGTCGGCGTTTCCAGGGGCGGGCGGGTCACCATGACGGCAGCCGCCATCGCCGGAGGGATCTCCTCGGCGCGGATGTGCGCGAGCGCCTCCGCAACGGTCGCCTCCGGGGAGAGGATGATCGGCACCGGGTTCATGAGCGAACCAGCGGTACCCTCGTCATATTCGAGCAGTCGACGCACGTCGTCTGCTTCGTCGGGTTCCATGAGTTCGAGCAGCTTTTCACGCTGGGCGTCGTCCAGCTCGATGAGAAGGTCGGCGGCGTCGTCCGGTTCCATCTCTTCGAGGACCTGCGCGGCACGCTCGTCGTCCAGGTGCGAGAGAATCTGCACCTGGTCCTCGGCGGGCAGCTCCTGCAGAACGTCCGCGAGGCGTTCATCCTGCAGCTCGGCGGCGATTTCGACCATGCGCTTATCGCTCATCTCGTGGATAGCATCCGCAAGGTCGGCGGGCTTGGAGTTCTCGTGGTTCGCCACGAACGCGGTTGCCGCCTGCGGTTCCACGTCGGTGGAGAGCACCGCCTCGTCCCAGTCGACGATGAGGGTCTCCTTGGAACGGCGGCGCCACGTGCTGGAGGAGGAGCTAACGCGGGAGACGAACAGCTCGGTCACGCCCCAGTCGCCGTTGCGGCGCTGCTCAATGGCGACGTCCTCAATGACGGCGTCGCCGCTGCCGTCGAGCAGGCGCACGCGGCGGTCAAAGAGCTCACCCACGATGAGAGTCTCAGAGTTGCGCTGTTCGAAGCGGCGCAGGTTCACCAGGCCGGTTGAAATGATCTGTGAAGCGTCGATACTTCGCACACGGGTCATGGGCATGAACACGCGTTTCTTGCCGAGCACCTCAACGATGATGCCGACAACAATGGGTTCGGTGCCCTTGGCGGGGCGGGCGCCCGCAATGGATGCGCCCAGGCCACGTTTGAGTACGACGACGTCTCGGAGACGGCCGAGGCGGTCACCGAAGGGGTCAAAAACGTCGAGGCCCAGAAGGCGGGCAATATAAATCTTGCTGGGGGTGCTGAACTTCGAATTGCTCACCTCTCTAGGGTACGCTCCGCCGCGGGGATTCGCACTTTGAGAAGCCGAATTGAACAGGCGTTTGCTACGCCTGTAGAGGAGCTGACTGCCCACCGGGTCCAGGGGTGGGGTGGGCGGTAGAATAGGAGCCATGACTTCTAACCTGCCGAATATTCCCTCGACCCCGCCTTCTTCATATCTGGCGTCGCGCCTGGCGCAGGCTCAGGGCAAGCCCCTGCCCGCCGGTGAGGCAATCGCCTCCTTCGTCCGTCACGATGATGCGCTCGCCGCTTTTGATGTGCTCAGCGAGCAGGATTATCCGGTCACGGCGCTGTACCTGGTCAACGACGGTATCCGCCAGGTGGAGTACCCGGTACAGCCCGGTTATGGTCGTGCCCTGATTTCTTCTGCGATTCAGGGCACGTCGATGGGTCTGGTATTTTCGGTGCTGTTGACGCTGACCGGTGACTCTTTTACGTCGGTGGCGCTAAAGTACGTGCCGCTGTCGGTGGTAGTGTTTGTGCTGTGGCAGATGTTCATTCTGCGCCGCGGCAGGGGTGTTCGTTACCCGATGCGTACCGAGGCGATTCCTTCGCGTACCGTGATGTACGCTCTGCCGGAGTACGCTCAGGATGCGCGCCGCGTGCTGGGCGCGCATCCTCGCTTCTCGGCGGCGGTTGCGGCTGCGCGTGCGGCGGCTGCTCCGGAAGCTTCGCAGGCTCGTGCGGCTCAGAGCACCGTTTCGATGAATGGTGCACCGGTTCCGACCGGCGCACCTAAGGCTCCCTCGTACCGTGCGCAGGCGGGTAGCCAGCCGGCACCGAACCAGAACCTGCCCGAGCGTGATACGACCGCGCAGAACGCGGTGGCTCAGAGTGCGGCGCAGAACATGCCGGCACCGGTTACTCCCGCTCAGCCCACTCAGCCCACTCAGCCCGCTCAGACTTTTCAGCCTGCTAGCCAGGAGCCGGCAAACACTGAGCCGGCAAACAGCGTGCAGGCGACCGGTCAGAAGTCAGATACGCAGAAGCGCCCGGCACAGCGGTACGGTCTGCGCGTGGACGACCCGGAAGAATACGCGAAGCTGATTCAACCCAAGCCGCAGCGTCCGACTCCGCGCCCGCAGGGCCTGCACGATAAGTCCTCGCACGGTAATTCCTCGAAGGACTCCGAATAACCGAACCTGCAACGGCGGTAACCGCCCACCACGGCGGGAAACAGGCATAGAAGATACGCAGCGTAGAAGACACGCGAAAGCCCCTCACCGAACGAATCGGTGAGGGGCTTTCGCTACGCACATACAACCGGAGCTAACCGGTGTTAGCGGCGTGAAGAGTCAGGCTTACTTCGCCAGCTTCGCCATCCACTCCTCAATGCCCTCAACGGTGCGCGGCAGTGCAGCGGAGAGGTTCACGTTGCCGTCCTCGGTGCAGAGCACGTCGTCCTCCAGGCGGATACCGATACCGCGGTACTCCTCAGGAATGGACATGTCCTCTTCCTTGAAGTACAGCGCCGGCTCAATGGTGAAGACCATGCCCGGCTCCAGCTCAGCCCACATGTACAGTTCAGCCTTTGCCTGCGCGCAGTCGTGCACGTCCAGGCCCAGGTGGTGGCTGGTGCCGTGCGGCATCCAGCGGCGGTGCTGACCGCCCTCAATGGTGAGGGAAACCTCGGCAGAAACCGGCAGCAGGCCCCACTCTTCCAGACGGTGAGCCAGAACCTCCATCGCGGCGTCGTGCAGTTCGTGGAACTTACGGCCCGGCTTAGCCACAGCGAATGCGGCGTCAGCAGCCTCCAGCACAGCGTTGTAGACCTTCGCCTGAACCTCAGTGAACTTACCGTTCACGGGGAAGGTGCGGGTCACGTCTGCGGTGTACAGGGTGTCGTCCTCAACGCCTGCGTCCAGCAGCAGCAGCTTGCCGTCGTCGACGGTGCCGTTGTTGCGGATCCAGTGCAGGATGGTTGCGTTGTTACCGCACGCTGCGATGGTGTCGTAGCCCAGGTCGTTACCGTCGGTACGTGCCACGGAGAAGAACGCGGTCTCAACGACGCGCTCACCGCGGTGGTGCTCCTTAGCCTTCGGCAGGGAGCGAATGACCTCTTCGAAGCCCTTGACGGTCATGTCAACGGAACGCTGCAGGTTCTCAACCTCGATAGCGTCCTTAATCAGGCGAGCCTCGGAGAGCGCCACAGCCAGTTCGGAGTCCAGCTTGTCAGCCTGCTCCAGCTCCACGCCGGTGTTGTAGCGGGAGGTGTCAACCAGCGCGTCAACAGCCGGGTCAACGTTGCGGACCAGGCGGATGTTCACGCCGCCCAGTCCCTGGTTGCCGGCGTTCTTAGTGATAGCAACCTCAAGCTCGGACAGGTCGCGGGTACGCAGACCGTAACGCTCGGAGAACTCCTTCAGGGTCGGGCGGGGGCCAACCCAGAACTCGCCGTAGCGTGCATCCGCGTAGAACTCTGCGGTGTCGCGGCCAGCCAGCGGACGGAAGTACAGGGTGACCTCGTGGTTGGAGCCGTTGTCGCCGGTACCCTCTTCGACGGGCTCGAAAATCAGCACGGCGTCGGGCTCGTGGTCGATGCCCAGACCGGTCTGGTGCGCAAACGCCGAGTGGGGGCGGAAGCGGTAGTCGCAGTCGTTAGAGCGAACCTTCAGCGGGCCTGCGGGCAGGACGAGGCGCTCGCCGGGGAATGCCTTGGAGATCTTGGCGCGGCGCTCAGCTGCGTAGTCTGCTACGGGCTCGCGGGTGTAGCCGTCATCTTCGGCAGGTGCCCAGTTTGCGGCAATGAATTCGGTGAACGCAGACGCCTTAGGGGTGCTGCGGTGGTCAGTCTTCTGAGCTTCGGTGCTCTTCTCGTTGTTCTCAGTCATGGGTTAATCATATCGCCTTCACCACAGGTGGGCAGGTGTTTTAGCGCTTTTGACCATAAGAGAGGGTGCAGTGGGACAGAATATATCTTTGACCTGCGACCGGGCGCCTGATATTGCGCCGCCGATATTGGTAGGGTTGAATCAGAAGAGTAGATGACATGCCTTAAAACCCCGCTGAGGTGGCGACGAACTAGCGGGGGCGGGGAAGGAGAGAAGATGACACAGACAGAACACCGAAATAGTGCACCGCAAAATACTGCGCAGCAGGTACCGCAGCCCGCTGAATCGGGCGCGCCTGAAAACCTGAACCGTGCCGGGCGCTACGATCTGCATATTCACTCCTCTATTTCTGACGGCACGCAGAGCCTGACCGAGCTGGTGCCGCTGATTGCTCACTCCGGGTTGGCGGGTTTCGCGCTGACTGATCACGATACGACGGCTGGTTGGGCGCAGGCGGCTCAGCTGGCGGATGAGCATGGCTTGGATTTTCTGCCGGGTGCCGAGTTCTCTTGCCGTTACCGGTACACCGATGGTGAGGGTCGCGCGCGTACGAAGACTATTCACCTGCTCGCTTATGGTTTTGACCCGGTGGATTCGGAGCTTGCGCGCCGTGTGGAGGCGATTCGTGCCAGCCGTGCGGGCCGTGCGCAGGCTATTGTGGACCGCCTTGCCGCCGACTACCCGCTGACCTGGGATGACGTGTTAGCGCAGGTGGGGGAGGGGAACGCGGCGGTGGGCCGCCCCCATATTGCTGATGCGCTGGTTGCTGCCGGTGTGGTTGCTGATCGTTCTGAGGCTTTTGCGAAGCTGCTGTACACGGGTAGCCCCTACTATGTGCCGCAGGATGCGCTGGATCCGTTGGAGGCGGTGCGTCTGGTGCGTGAGGCTGGGGGCGTGCCGGTGATTGCGCATCCGATGAGTACGATGCGTGGGCCTGCGTTGAGCCTGGAGTACCTGGGTTTGATGGTGGACGCTGGCCTGGCGGGTGTGGAGGTGTATCACCGTGAGAACTCCTCGGAGGACCGGGCGCGTCTGCTGGAGTTCATTGAGCGTCAGCGTGCGGCGGGCCGTGAGATGCTGGTGACGGGTTCGAGTGATTATCACGGTGCGGGCAAGCCGAACCTGCTGGGTGAGAACACGACGGATGCGGTGACGGTGGCGCGTATCCGTGAGCTACTGGCAACTCAGTAGTAAGACGAAAGAGTGCGGGGCGGGTTTCTTGATGAGGAACCCGCCCCACACTCTTTTGTTTTCACCCCATTGCATATTCTCTAAATCTCTACCTGAAGGTTAGGATTTTTGATACGCTGAGAACGTTCTACTCATGAGGGTGCACAAAGATTGTGTCCCTCTGTTCATGAAGGAGCTAGGATGCTTCGACAATTATTCGCCCGTCCTACGAAGCGGGCTATCCAGGCTGGCGGCACGGTACTGCTGGCTGGCGCCATGGTGTGCGGCAGTGTTCCGGCGTATGCCACCGGGCATTTGAAGCCTCACGAGGTGACCCCTATTGTGCAACCGGACGAACCGGCAGTGACCTGTAACGACCGCGCAGAATATGAGTATTATCGGCAAGATGGCGAGTTGGGGCGTCGCGTTATCTTTAGTTGGGCACAGTGTGTTGGTCTGATTTCTGAGCGTCAGAAGTACAAAATGGTCAAGAAAGATAGTGTTATTTCTCGCGGCCAGTTTGTGGAGTATCTATACCGTCTGTCAGGTTCTCCCGAGGTGAAGAATCTTCCGACTCAGTCTCCATATGGTGATATTAAGACTGATGATCCGCGTTTTCCTGTGGTGATGTGGGCTCGTGAGCGGGGCATTACCTGGGGTTGGAGTGATGGGAATTTCCATTACGATACCCCTGCTAGTGAGGCTGCTACTGCCTTGATGGTGTATCGATTGGCGGGTAGTCCAAACGTAACGGTAGAAGTAGACGATCCTAATGCCTATTTCCTATATACTCCTTGGAAGGAAAAATGGCCGAATATGCCCTATAATTCGGAGCTTCATAAGGCATACACCTGGTTATACTATGGTCTTCAGAATCCAAATAATAAAGATTCTGTCGAGAACGTATCGTATCGACAGCATGGTATCGTATCACCTAATGATGAATTTGAGTGGTTGACTTACGCTACGTATGAGCAGGCCTTTGAAGTGATTCGTCTGGCAGATAAATCTTTCAAATTTAAATAAGAAACGTATCCCCGCTTATGTATCAATACATAAGCGGGGATATGTTTATGAATTTATTCCACAACTATATATTCTTTTTTATTGGAAGTTCCCACTGGAGTCTCAGTAGATTTATAGACATACTGATTAATTTCAATCTTGTAGGGTGGGTTCAGGGAATTTTTAATAGAAAACTTCCATTTATCGTTCAGAACCTTGGGTTTAGGTTTGTTATTGTCTTCGTAGTTCATGTGGCATTGATCGTATACGTTTGCTCCAATAATATTCAGACGCCTAACGCTACCTTCAAGATAGAAGCCCCACAGTGAAGCAAGAATTGTTTCTAGGGGTACTTCTTGGCTTGGCCCGTAAGGATTGTCTGAGCGTACTCCTGTAAAGGTGCAGTCACTAGCCCATGAGCTGATATACCAGTTTGCTGCCTCATGGTTATGTGCTGGCTTTGAGACTGCGTCATGCCAGCTGGAGGATTCACCGATACAACCCACATAGTTATTCCGAGGCATTAGAGCGAACCATCCGTGGCCGCCATTCTCTTGAGCCGTGTACTCCTTCCTCTGCCAAGGTGCAGAGCAAACCGACATAGTTCCATTCCTTCCTTCTGCTTTAGTGCAATGTTAAAAATCTTTAAAGCAATAGATTTTACATATCTCATTAATGCATTGAAGAAAATTAAAATATTTACGTAAAACTTGAAATGAATTTATGTAAAAATCATAAATTTTCTTGCAAAGAGAAGAAAAAGCGATACACACTAGAAGGTATCTTCTGCACGCAGCACGGTGCTACGTGCAGAAAGTATCCGCCCACTAACATCACTTCGTCGTGATGAAGGGCGAATAATTCACTCACCTCTAGGAGACATCGATGTCTGAATATCATGCGCCATCGCGGCGCGCCCTTTTGGCAGGAGGAGCTCTTGCCGCAACCACTGCAGGGGTCTCAGCTTTCTCCCCAGCCCATGCGGAGCAAGCAAATAAGACTGAAGAGTTCATGACTCGCGCCCCAGAATGGGTAAAAAATACCCAGAAGCGGCTAGACGAGTTCAATAAGCGTCTGCAATATCTCACGTACACTGATACTGCGAGGGAGTACACAGCCCATAATCTTGCGAAGAACGGCCTTCACGTTAATGTTCTGGATTACTGCGTAGACCCCACGGGCGGAGTGGACTGCACCGATCAGCTGAATAAGCTGGCAGAGCGCCTGTATTGGCTCGGTGGAGGGTCAATTGAGCTACCTGCCGGTATTTACAAGGTGTCGCACCCCTTCATTCACTTGCTCGATAAGGTGGAGTTTTTCGGCCATGGAATGTCCACCAGAATTATTGCGACGTCCACGGATGCGCTTACCAAGGCAGCGGGTACCTCTGATGAATGTTTCGGCGTTTTTCATACGGGAACTTATCAAAATCCGATATCTAATGCGACAAATAATCGTCCGATGCGCTTCGGAGTGCGTGACATGTGGATTCGCACAAGTACCAAGAAAGGGGATATCAACGTAGATCAGCTTAGGGATAATATGCATGCTGGGGCGCCACTAGCTCATGTTGCAGGGGTTATTCTGCATACTGAGTTTAAGGGTAAGCCTAATGACCCTGAGGCTGTTCCTTCCCTCTCTAACCTAGAAATTTGGGATGTAGATATGGGTGTTGCGATTTTGGGACTTCATGACCGCGGTATGAAAGTTGATAAAATCCGTGTCCGTAAGTCATTGCGCCAAGGTTTGCTGGTTGGCAAACCTGTAGGTCATCCGTTGCGCCGCATAGATGACAATAATCCTGGTGGCGCAGATAATAAGTTCCTTACAGTAGATATCTCTGATGCCAATCTTTCAAATAAAAACTATGCCGGAATTGAAATCTACGCCTCCCAATGCAAATTCTTTGGGTCAACCAGTTGGTACAACCGTCGCTCTATACAAAAAGATTCTATCTACGTAACACGGAAAAAGGACCAGTCCGACGATCAATACACCGCCAAAGCTGGCGCAGGGTGGTACGTAGCTGGAACACGTAACCTATTCCAAGGATGCACGGCTCAAGAGAATGGTGGCCACGGATGGTTCGCCCTCATGCCACGGAATAACTATGTAGGCTGTATCGGTGAATCCTCCAGCTGGCATGACGCAGTCTCAGGTACAGCAAGTAATCACGAGGCAGCAAACTGGTATATCAGCTCATGGGCTAGCGACTGCACCTTCACAGGAGTACGCTCAGACAACCCCTACGGGCCAAGCAAAGAAGTACCCCTAAAAACAATCCTCGCTTCACTGTGGGGCTTCTATCTTGAAGGTGGAGCCGGACGTCTTAATATCATTGGAGCCAATGCACACGATGAATGCCAAACACTATATGAGGGAAAGACAAATAAGCCAAAAATTCTGGAAGATCCATGGAAAATTTTCATTAAATCTCAAATATATAATCCATACAGAATTGAAATTAATGAGCATGTGCGCAAATCAATAATTATTGAGAAGCCCATAGTCGTGGGAGATAAAGGTTTTAATCTCTAGATAGAGAACGGCTCCCTCCATATGAACATAGTGGAGGGAGCCATCTTTTTAGATTAGAACGCACCTCGAATATCAGCTAGGCGCAATACCTCAAAAGCCTGTGTATGAGTGGCTTTAAAAGTCCAAGCATTGAACCACAAATCGTCGACAGTTGCAACGCCACTAGGTAAATACGTTCGGCCAGCCCCGGTAAATTCCAGCCAGACATATGCCCGATGCAGTTCTGAACCATAGGGGAGGTTGTGATGACGCTCCTCCCACGGATATACAGCGTCAGGAGGGTTCTTATCGGGCAGGTTCACTTTCGGGCTACCAGCTAGGCGGTATGCCATGATTACTGTCGTCGTATCATTCGCGGGGGTATCGTAATGGAAATTCCCATCACTCCAACCCCACGTAATGCCCCGCTCACGAGCCCACATCACCACAGGAAAACGCGGATCATCAGTCTTAATATCACCATACGGAGACTGAGCCGGAAGATTCTTCACCTCGGGAGAACCCGACAGGCGATACAAATACTCCACAAACTGGCCGCGAGAAACAACACTGTCATTCTTGAAAAGCACATGCTTCTGGTATTCGGTAATTAGGCCTGCACATTGAGCCCATTCGAAGACAAGCTTACGGCTAGGTCCGCTACTCTCGTATCCGTAATCTGCTCGGTCGCTGCAGGTTACTGCGGGTTCGTTTGGTTGCGCGATAGGTGTAGCCTGACGGGGCTTAACCGCCCCAATGGCATACGCCGGAACACTGCCGCACACCATGGCGCCAGCCAAGAGTACAGCGCCGCCAGTCTGGACGACCCGCTTCGTGGGGCGGGCGAATAATTGTCGAAGCATCATAGCTCCTTCACAAACAGGGTAGGGGCACAATCTTTGTGCACCCCAATGAGTAGAACGTTCTCAGCGTATCAAAAATCCTAACCTTCAGGTAGAGATTTAGAGAACATGCAATGAGGTGAAAACAAAAGAATGGGGCGGGTTCCCGGTAAAGGAACCCGCCCCACACTCTTAACACGTGCTCTCACGAACGCGCAGACAAGGCAGCCTAGACGCTCTCACGCGACGCATGATGCTGCAACACCGCACCCGCAGCAACCGCATCCCGCTGAGCCCGCGCCGCACGAGCCTTAGCCCGCGCCTGATGCTGACGCTGACGACGCAACTCATCACGACCATCAATACGCATCTTCTTATCCACCGCATCCATCGACCGGTGACGCACAAACCGGCAGGACGCGCCCTCAACCGGCTGCGTAGTCTCCGTGAGCGTATCCAACACAGCCTTCAGCGCATGACGGCTCGCCGCGGTCAACGCATCACGACTCGTACCGCCACGAACACCCACCGTACGTTTCGGCGTGAACAACACACTCGCCCCACGCGGCACACCGCGATACTCAGCGAACGACACCGGATCCACACCCAGGCGCTTAGCCATCACCTCAATAGCCGGCGGATTCTGATCCACACACACGAACTTACGACCCAGCTGAGCTGCCGCCGCACCCGTAGAACCAGAACCAGCGAAGAAATCCAACACCCAATCACCCGGGCGGGAACTCGCCGCAATCATACGACGCAACAAACCCGTAGGCTTCTGCGTGGGATAACCCGTCTTCTCCTTACCCGTCGGCGACACAATAGTATGCCACCACACATCCGTAGGGAGCTTACCGCGAGAAGCCTTCTCCTCAGTCACCAAACCGGGAGCCATATACGGTTCACGATCAACCTCCGCAGTATTGAAGTAATAGCTGCGGTGATCCTTCGCGTACACCAAAATATTGTCGTGCTTCGTCGGCCAGCGGCGCGTAGACTTCGCACCGTAGTCATAAGCCCAAATCAGCTCATTAATGAAGTTCTCACGACCAAAAATCATGTCGCACATAATCTTCACATAATGAACCTCACGCCAATCCAGGTGCAGGTACAAGGTGCCGTCCTGCGCAAGCAGACGATGCGCCTGCTCAATACGCGGCGCTAGGAACGCCCAATAATCCTCGAACGAATCGTTATAGCTCGCCAGAGTCTGCAGGGTGCTCGAATAGCTCTTGCCCTTAAAACCGGTGCGGTCACCCTTCTCAGAAGCCTCCGCGCTCAAAGTGCGGCGCGTCTGCTTCTTGCCCGTATTGAACGGCGGGTCAATGTAAATCACGGTGAACGCACCATCGGGCAGCTCACGCAGATACTCCAGGTTATCTGCCTGCACCAGCAGCGATGGGCCCTGCGGATCGAAAACAGCCGAATCCGCGGGGTGTGCCTCAGTGGCAGGGGAGGGCGCGGCAGGCGTCGGGGATGCTGAAATACCCAACCCCGGCCCTAGCCTTCAGAACCAGCACGGTCAGCGCCACGGCCCTTACCGCGAGAGCCCTCAGCACGGGAGCCTTCAGTACGCGAGCCTTCAGAGCGGCGGCGGGTGCGGCGGCGGCCCTCACCCTCCACGGGCTGACCCTCAACACGGCGGGTACGGCGACGCTGACGAGGCGCACGCTCAGAACGCTCAGAAGAACGCTCAGATGCGCCCTGCTCGTTACGCTCTGCACGCTCGGCAGAACGCTCGGAGCGCTCAGCAGAACGTTCAGTGCGCTTGCGGCCCTCGGAGCGGCTACGGCGCTCGCCGCGGCCCTCACCGGAACGACCGCCGGAACGACCTTCATGGCCACCGTCACGGGAGCCGCGGGAACGGCGCGAGCCCTTCTCACCGTCACGACCGCCAGAACGACCACCGTCGCGGCCACCGCGAGAACGAGCCGGACGGCCATCACGAGAATCACGGGCGCTCTCAAAGAACTCATCGCCCATGCCCTCAGCCACACGCTCCTCACGCGGCAGACGGCCCTTGGTGCCAAGCGGAATGTTCAGGTCGTAAAACAGGTGCTCAGAGGAAGAATAGGTCTCAACCGGCTCGGGAACACCCAGCTCCAGGGCGTCGTTAATGACCTTCCAGCGCGGCAGGTCATCCCAGTCAACCAGGGTCACAGCGGTACCCTCATTGCCCGCACGGCCGGTACGGCCGGTACGGTGCAGGTAGGTCTTCTCATCCTCGGGCACACGGTGGTTAATCACGTGGGTCACGTCTTCAACGTCAATACCGCGAGCCGCCACGTCGGTCGCGACCAGAATATCGACCTTGCCGGTGCGGAACGCCTTCAACGCCTGCTCACGCGCAACCTGGTTCAGGTCACCGTGCAGGGGAGCGGCAGCGAAGCCGCGGTTCACCAGCTCCTCCGCCACGCGGGCAGCGTCACGCTTGGTCTTGGTGAAGATGACGGTGCGGCCGCGACCGGTAGCGCGCAGAATACGGCCAATCATCTCGTCCTTATCCAGGTGGTGCGCACGGTAGACGACCTGGCGAATTGACGCCTTAGTCTTCGAGGCGTCCTCGGGGTCAGCAGCGCTAATGCGCATGGGCTTGGTCATGTACTGGCGTGCCATCGCAATGACCGGGCCGGGCATGGTTGCGGAGAACAGCATGGTCTGGCGGTCCTCGGGCAGGTAGCTGAGGATCTTCTCAACCGACGGCTGGAAACCCAAATCCAGCATCTCGTCAGCCTCATCGAGGACCACGATCTTGACCTGCTTCAGGTTCAGGAAGCCCTGCTGGTACAGATCGATAATGCGGCCGGGGGTACCCACCGCAACCTCCAGGCCGCGGCGCAGCAGCTCAGCCTGAGGCTCAATCGGCACACCGCCGTACAGGGTGGCGACGCGGGCGTTGCGCAGCTTCGCAGCAATCGCCAGGTCCTCACCCACCTGAATAGCAAGCTCGCGAGTCGGAACCAGAATCAGCGCCTGAGGTGCGCCGGGGTGCTCCAAATCAGCCCAACCCTCATCGTCGCGGCCGACCACGCGCTGAATGGTGGGCAGACCGAAGCCGAGGGTCTTACCGGTACCGGTCTTCGCCTGACCGATGATGTCCTGGCCAGACAGAGCCACGGGAAGAGTCAGCTCCTGGATGGGGAAGGGGGAGGTAATGCCAACCGCCGCGAGGGCGTCGCTAATATCCTGGCGAACGCCGAAGTCGGTGAAGGACTTTGCAGTCTGAGTGGTTTCCTGCGTGTTCGTTTCAGTCACTGGACCGTATCTTTCTACCCCTGCTCGGGGTGTGTTTCTCCCCGAAACGGGGTGTACCAGCCAGCGCCTCAATGGTGGAGGCGGTGACGGGCGGGCGTCGAAAGCCGGCCGCGGGAAATTCTTACACGGGAAATTCTTACCGAGACGCCGCCTGCACGCATGGTTATTACTCATGGTTCATTCATGATGAGAAGGCGGTGCAGCCTCGGGGTCTTGAAAGGGATACGACCGGTCATTCACTTAACCCCTCAATATTAACCCGGATTTGCTTCCGGCGCACCCCCGACCGGTTGTGGTGTGCGCCCGTGATGGGCGATATACCGCCCCAAAACCGGGTGCCGCGAAGTTTTTGTGCGGGCGGTGTAAAACGCAAAACCCCGCATTCGGCACGGCGTAACCACGTGGCGCATACAGCGCACGCACACAGCGCATAAAGCGCGGTTACGCATCGTGACGGATGCGGGGAAAGCTCAAGCTAAAGGGGGAAGCAGCTACCGAACTAATTAGGCGCCGATACCGAAACCAACGTGACGCTTAGCGTCGGAACCCAGCTCAACGTAGCCAATCTGAGCACCAGGAATCAGAGTGGTGTTGCCCTTATCATCCATAATCTGCAGCAGTGAGCCGTCCTCAATCGCCTTAGCGACCTTCTCCATGAGGATTTCCTTAGCCTCACTGGTCTCAACAATAATTTCACGAGCAATGTGGCGAATGCCAATCTTGATTTCCATGAGTCTCCTCGCAGAATAGTCCGGCGCAACCAAACGTGCGCCGGGTATGGGAACTATCTTATCTAGCATCTACTCTAGCGTGAATGCGCCCATCGGCACCGTGAACGGGCGGTACTTCGCCGGGGGCTAATAAAATACTCCACCGACGAACACCAGCAGCAAACGCAAAACACAGAAAAACGTGGCGGGGGAGAGAATGCTCTTAAGAGTCCTCCACCTGAATACCGTAGAGAGTCTCCAGCGCCTGCACGTAATCCTCCGTGCGGCCCTCAGCCGCAAGCTTCTTGGCGCGCACCGTCGGGGTGTGCAGCAGAGACTTCACCATGCGGCGCATCGCCAGCTCAAACTGCTCCGTCGCCGCACCGCAACCAAACTGGCTACGCACCTTCTCCAGCTCGGAATCCAGCACAGCCATAGTGTGCGAGCGCAGCGCAACAATCGCGGAGTCAATCGTGCGGGAACGCTGACGGGACAGGAACGCCACCAGCTCAGACTCCACGATGCGCGTAGCCGTCGCCACGGACTCTTCGGTTTCCTCGGGCGCGGCAAGGCGCACCGATTCGAGGGTGATTAGCTCAACGTTCGGCAGGTCAGCGACCGAGGGGTCAAAGTCACGCGAAAGCGCCAGGTCGAGGATCGTGTGGTGACCGCCCGGAATCTGCTCGGGAAGCAGCGGATCGGAGCCGCCGGAGCAACCAATAATGACGTCGGCAGAAGCCATCGCCTGCTCCATGCCGTCCACCGGCACCGCAGAAACCTCGCGCTTTGCCGCGAACTCGGCGGCACGACCCGAACGGGAATTGACCCAAATATCGGTGCAACCGCGCTCGCGCAGCGCCGCAATGGTCGCGCCTGCGTAAGCACCCGTACCAAAAATCAGGGCGCGGCGGGTCGACCAATCCTTTTCGGCAACCTCATCCGCAAGATCGAGGGCAACAGACACAATCGAGCGGCCCTGAGCGCCAAGCGCCGTATGCTGACCCACCTGACGAGCGGTATGCGCCGCATGCTCAAATAGCTGAACCAGCTCACCGGGAAGGGGCACGCCATCCTCTTGTGCCTTCGCCTGCGCGGCAGCCAGGGCGCGGCGCACCTGACCGGCGATTTCACGCTCGCCAACCACGGCAGATTCCAGGCCGGAGGCGACCGTCAGCAGGTGGCGTGCGGCCTCATCATCGGCGTACACATCGAAGCTGGAATTGACCAGTTCTTTGTCCAGCCCGGAGGCGCGCGCAATAGAGTCGACAATCAGCTCACGAACCATGGGCACATGCGCGGATACGTGTAGCTGAACATACATTTCAAGACGGTTACAGGTGGCAAGAACGACTGCACCCTTCACGCCCAGCTGACGCGCCATATCGCTCGCCAGAACATCGGGTACGCCGGAGGCACCGGCGCTCAACGCAGCGACGGTGGTCAGATCAACGGTGTGGTGCGATGCCACAAATGCATAAGTACTCATCTAGGGGTTAATCATAACCACGCCGACTAAGCCCCTGTAAAGCTCACAGAACCTAAGTTCACGGCTCCACGTGGCTTAGTGGGTGCCACATAGCGGACAGGAGGCGGGGGTATTCGCCGGGGTGTTGGTGTGGTGTTATCGGAGTGCTGGCGGTAATTCAAAAGCGCAAGTAGGGGAGAGCTCACCGGAATGCGAAGGGGTGCATTTGGTGCTTCACTTGCGTATTCGCCGCGCAAATCTCCGCGCAAACGGGCGCAAACAGGAAGCAGGCGGGGGTCTAACGGGTGTGAACTAAGGTGTCCCTCACCACTAAGGAAACCACCTTTAGGTAAAAGTCGCCATGACATAGTGTCGCAAAAACGCCCTCATAAACCTGTCACACTAGACACTATGAGCGAAAACCAGCACACCACCCTCGCATCGGATAAAGGCCCCGCATCGGCTGCCGCACAGGCACCCGCCCTGCCCGCACACCCCACCGAGGCCCAGCGACCCCTGCTCACCGACGAGCAGCTCGCACACCTACCCGCCAACCACCCCCTGCGCGCAGGCACCACCGCCGACTCGCCCATGCTCCGCGCCCTCACCGGCCGCCCCTCCAGCCACCGACCCGTCTGGTTCATGCGCCAGGCAGGCCGCTCCCTGCCCGAATACCGCGAAGCACGCGAAGGCATTCCCATGCTGGACGCATGCCTCACCCCCGACCTCGCCGCAGAAATCACCGTGCAGCCCGTCCGCCGCCACAAGGTCGACGCCGGCATCTTCTTCTCCGACATCGTCATCCCCATGAAGCTCGCGGGCGTCAACGTCGACATCGTGCCCGGTAGGGGCCCCGTACTCGACCAGCCCGTCCGCACCCTCGACGAGGTGCGCGCCCTGCCCGAACTCAAAGACAGCGACCTCGACCCCATCCGCGAAGCCGTCGCCGCCACCGTAGAAATGCTCGGCGACACCCCGCTCATCGGCTTCGCCGGAGCCCCCTTCACCGTCGCCGCCTACATGGTCGAAGGCGGACCCTCCCGCGACCACCTGCGCCCGCGCACCATGATGCACGCCGACCCCGCCGCCTGGCACGAACTCGCCGCCTGGGCAGCCCGCACCGCAGGCCAGTTCCTGCGCGCACAAATCGAGGCGGGCGCATCCGCCGTGCAGCTCTTCGACTCCTGGGCAGGCTCCCTCGGCGAAAGCGACTACCGCCGCTACGTGCAGGCACACTCCGCAACCGCCCTCGACATGGTGCGTGAATACGGTGTGCCGCGCATCCACTTCGGCACCGGCACCACCGCCCTGCTGCCCGCCATGCACGAAGCCGGCGCAGACGTCATCGGCGTGGACTACCGCCTGCCGCTGTCCGCAGCGAACACCCTGCTCAACGGCGCCGTACCCCTGCAGGGCAACATCGACCCGGCACTGCTCGCCGCAGGTAGCGAAAACCTCTACGCCCACGTAGACGAAGTGCTCGCCGAAGGCAACGCCGCCCCCTCGCACGTGGTCAACCTCGGCCACGGCGTACCCCCGACCACCGACCCGCAGGTGCTCACCGACCTCGTGGCATACATCCACGAGAAAACGGCACGCTAAGGCAACGGACCCGCGGGGCTAACACATATCAGCGCCGCGGGACCCCCCCCAACAACCACCGCGCCCGCTGATAAAGTCAACACCGCAGGGCAGACCCGCTGACAGACCAAAGGAGAACCACCATGGGCCAGCACACCAACCAGGCACCGCACCGGACCGCACAGGCCAGCTCCTTCACCGCGCCCCAGACCGCACGAGCATTCACCCGCAACGAGAAGGTGCCCACCGCCATCGTGATCGGTGGCGGCCCCTCCGGCCTCATCTCCGCACGCCGCCTTGCCGCAGCCGGCATGCGCGTCACCCTGCTCGAACAGAACCACCACCTCGGCGGTGCCGTCGGCGCCCACGAAGTTGGCGGCCTGCTCCTAGACTCCGGTGCCGAATCCTTCGCAACCCGCAGCCCCATCGTCAGCGATCTTGTCAAAGAACTCGGCCTGGGCGACCAGATCGTTACCCCCAACTCCTACGGCTCCTGGCTGTACCTGCCGCAAGGTGCTCGCCGCACCCCCAGCACCGGCATCATGGGCATCCCCGGCAACGTCAACGACAAGTCCCTCATTCCCGTCATCGGCAAGAACGGCCTGCGCCGCGCCCAGGTGGACAAGTTCCTGCCCGTCTCTGCCAGTGAAAACGCGAAGACCCTCGGCGAGCTCGTGCGCATCCGCATGGGTCAGAAGGTCCTGGACAACCTGGTTGCCCCCGTCGTCTCCGGCGTGTACTCCACCCACCCCGACAAGCTCGACGTGGACGCCACCATCCCCGGCCTGCGCGCGGCACTGCGTAAGCACCGCTCCCTCTCCGCAGCAGCAGCAGCCTTCCGCTCCGCAGCACCGGCAGGCTCTCAGGTGGCAGGTATCGTCGGCGGCATGAACCAGCTCTCCGAACGCCTCGTCGAGGAGCTCTACGCCGCCGGTGTTCGCATCGTCACCGGATTTGACGTCATCGCCGTAGACCGCGATGAATCCACCGGCCAGTGGTTCATCATCCAGCGCCACACCACCGACGGCGAAAACACCCCCCTCTACGCCGACTACCTGGTAGTCGCCACCGACGGCCCGACCGTAGCCCGACTCATCGGCCCGCACGTCTCCACCGCGCTACCCGCCCTGGAACCCGGCCCCGAAGTCGCCCTCGTCACCCTCGTCGTTGACGCACCCGATTTGAACAAGCACCCGCGCGGCACCGGCCTGCTCGTCTCCGAAGAAGCAACCGCCGTCCGCGCCAAGGCACTCACCCACGCCACCGCCAAGTGGCAGTGGGTCGCCGACGCAGCAGGACCCGGCCGCCACGTCGTACGCCTCTCCTACGGCCGCGGCGGCGAAGACTCCCGCTTCTCCGAAGTCGCACTCGCCGACGAGCAGCTCATCACCCTCGCCCTGCGCGACGCCACCCGCATGATGGGCGTCGCCCTCACCCACCGCAACCTTATCGACGCGGACGTGGTGCGTTGGCGCGGCGTACTGCCCTCCTCCACCCCCGGCCACCGCAAGCGCGTGCAGGACTTCCGCGACCGCGCCAGCGAACTGGGCACCCTCAGCACCGTCGGCTCCTGGGCGGCAGGCTCCGGCCTAGTCCTCACCGTCAAAGACACCTACGAGCAGATGGACCAGCTGATCTACCACGCCGCACAAGACTGGGAAGGCATCACCTCCCCGAAGGTCGCAACCGCGAAGTAGACGGCACCGCAACGGCAGAAGCTCAGCCAACAACTCAGCTCAGCCAACAACAAAGCCAAAAATTGAGAAAACGCGCAGCTACGGAAGCCGCGCCTCCAGCACAGCGAACCCTCGCTGAAGAAAGGAACACACAATGTCTCACGATCACGCAGCACACGGCCACGGCGGCGCACACGGTGCACAGGGCCAGGGCGGCTACACCCACCCCGGCCACGGCTACGGCGGCGCACCCAAGGGCTACGCAGTCCAGCACTCCGCAGCTGACGAAAACCGCCGCGGCCGCGAAGAAGGCGAAACCCTGCACTACGCCCTCTACACCGTGTTCGCACGCTCCGGCGCACGCCCCGCAGAAGCAAACACCGACGAAGCACGCGCAGAATTCGAGAAGGTCGCCGAGCAGCTCGCAGCCGACGGCGTGACCCTGCGCGGCATCTACGACGTCTCCGCAATGCGCGACAATGCAGACATCATGATCTGGACCCACGGCGAGAGCCCCGAAAAGCTGCAGGCAGCAGTCCGCAAGATCCGCCGCACCGCACTCTTCGCAGGCACCACCATCGTCTGGTCCACCATGGGCGTACACCGCGAAGCAGAATTCACCCGCAACCACGCACCCGCCTACGCACGCGGCAAGGCACCCGAAGCGTGGGTCTGCGTCTACCCCTTCGTACGCTCCTACGACTGGTACTACATGAACCCCGAACGCCGCGCAGAAATGCTCAAGAACCACGGCATGAAGGCAATCGACTTCCCGCAGATTCTGGCAAACACCGTGGCAACCTTCGGCATGAACGACTACGAGTGGGTCCTCGCCCTCGAAGCACCCCAGCTCGTTGACCTGGTCGACATGATGCGCCACTTCCGCAACACCGAAGCACGCCTGCACGTGCGCGAGGAAACCCCCTTCTACACCGGCCGCCGCATCGGCGCAGACGAAGTGGCAGAGGTTCTGGCGTGAGCCATCAGCCGAACAACGGCGTAACCCTCAACGGCACGCTCCTGCCGGACGATGTGGTACCCAACCGCACCGACCCGGCGAACACCGCCTCCAACGGCCCCGCCGCGCTCAACGAGCAGACCCTCGGCGACTACCGAAGCGAACGTAGCATCACCCGTGAACGTGCCGAAGAGGCACGCCCCTACGACCTGGTGATTCTCTCCTCCTTCGGTGGCCCCGAGGGGCAGGAGGACGTCATCCCGTTCCTGCGCAACGTAACCGCTGGCCGCGGCATTCCGGATGAGCGCCTCGAAGAGGTCGCCACCCACTACCGCGCCAACGGTGGCGTCTCGCCCATTAACGAGCAGAACCGTGCCCTGCTCGCCGCACTGCAGCAGGCGCTCGCCGAACGCGGCCCGCACATCCCGATCACTTGGGCGAACCGCAACTGGAAGCCCTACGTGAAGGACGTACTCGCCGAAGCCTACGAAAACGGCCACCGCAACGTGCTCGTACTGGCGACCAGCGCCTACCCCGGCTACTCAAGTTGCCGCCAGTACCGTGAAGACTACGGTGTGGCGATCGAGCAGCTCGGCCTGGAAGGCCGCGTGCACGTGGGTAAGATTCGTCAGTTCTTTGACGTGCCCGGCTTCTCCCGCGCTTTTGCCGACGGGCTGAAGGACGGGCTCGCCACGGTGCGTGAGCAGCTTGCCGCACGCGATAGCGGTTCGCTGAACCCGCGCCTGCGCATCATGTTCTGCACCCACTCGGTGCCGACCTCCGCGGCGAACGAGGCAGGCCCGCGCGGCGTGAACTACGAGGGCGGCTCCGCCTACGTGGAGAAGCACCTGCAGGTGGCCCGCGCCGTGCTTTCGCTGGTTCGTGATGAGGCTCCGCAGCTTCTGCAGAACGTCGAGTGGGAGCTGGTGTACCAGTCCCGTTCCGGCCCGCCGTCCATGCCGTGGCTGGAACCGGACGTCAACGACGCACTGGAGGCGCTACCCACCCCCGCCAACCCGGCGGAGGACGGCGAAGCCCCCGTGGAAGGCGTCGTGCTGGTGCCCCTCGGGTTTGTCTCCGACCACATGGAAGTCAAGTGGGACCTGGACACCGAGGCGCTGGACACCTGCGAGCGCCTGGGCGTGGTCGCCGTGCGCACCCCCACCCCCGGCACGCATCCGGCGTACGTTGAGTCGCTGCGCCGCCTGATTGAGGAGCGCGTGGAGAACGGCGTTTCAGCCGACCTGCGCCCCGAACGTGAGAGCGTCCTCGCCCCGAGCGCGAGCGGTCAGTACGGCTGGTTCGACGAGTGCGAACCCGACTGCTGCAAGCCCGGTCGTGGCGCGCCGAAGCCGGTGGTTGCAGAATACGCGCCCGCCGTTTCTGAGGACGCTACCTCTGCCTCAACCGTTGCTGAAACCTCTGCCCGCCGCTCCGGTGGCTGCGGATCCGGTGGATGTTGCTCCCACTAACACCACCCCTGTAGCTCCGGCTCGCCCCAACACCCCCTAACCGGGATGTACGGGCGGGTCGGAGCGCACGTGCCTACGGGCTATCACACACATCGCCGACAAGGAGAGATATGAGCCATCACGAGTACATCTTGGGCACCCGCGGGTCTGCTCTCGCCCTGACCCAAAGTCGTATTGCTGCTGAAACCGTCACCTCCCTCTACACCGAACACCAGGCACACCACGGCGCCGCAGATGCCGAGGTCGTGGACTTCACCCTGCGCACCGTCAAGACCGAAGGTGACGTGCTCACCGGACCCCTGGCGACCCTCGGCGGCACCGGCGTATTCGCGGCGGCACTGCGTCAGCGTCTGCTCGACGGTGAGAACGCCTCCGAAGAAAACCGCGTGGACATGGCAGTACACTCCCTCAAGGACCTGCCCTCCGCGCCCTGCCCGGGCCTGGTCATCGCCGCAACCCTCAAACGTGAAGACCCCCGCGACGCCCTCGTAGCACGCGACGGCCTGACCCTCGACACCCTGCCCACCGGCTCCCGCGTGGGCACTGGCTCACCCCGCCGCGCCGCCCAGCTACGTGCACTGCGCCCCGACCTTGAAATCGTGGACATTCGCGGTAACGTGGGCACCCGCATCGGCCGCGTGAAGGGCCTCGAAGAGCACGCCGGCAAACAGGTCGTGCTCCGCCAGAACACCGAAACTTCCGAACGAGCCGACCACGGTGTAGGCACCGAACGCAGCGGCGACTGCGACGCCGTGGTGCTCGCCGTCTCCGGTCTGAAGCGCCTGGGCAAGGAAGAACTCATTACCGAGTACATGGACCCCACCCGCATGCTGCCCGCCCCCGGCCAGGGTGCGCTCGCCCTGGAAGTGCGTGAAAGCGAGTTCGAGAACCCGGACCCCGCCGCGCTCACCGACCCCGAGGTGGCACGCCCGGTCCGTGCCCTGGGTCGTGCCCTGCTCGCCGCAAACCACCACGAAACCCGCCTCGCCGTCAGCGCCGAACGTGCCCTGCTACGCCGCCTCGAAGCCGGATGCGCCGCCCCCATCGGTGCGTACGCGCAGGTGGTTGAGGGCGACCTGGTGCTCAACGTTGTGGTGGCCTCCCCGGACGGCACCGACATGCTGCGCCACACCTCGGCAACCGCCGAACTGGATGTGCCCGGCGCCGAACGCCTGGGCGTGCGCGTGGCGGAAGACCTGCTGCAGATGGGCGCCGCCGCACTGGCCGGATTGGATCTGAAGTAGGCATCATGTCTGCCTCGTGTTCTGAACCTCGGCTGGCTGATGCCCCGCAGGTTGATGCCCCGCCTTCTGAATCCCTGCAGGTTGATACCCCGCAAGCTGAATCCCCGCGCACGGTTCTGCTGACCCGCTCCGCCGCCCAGGGCGCCGCCTTCGCACGCGCCCTCGCCGAAGAAAGCGCACAGAACGGGTTGGGGGAGTGCCGGGTACTCTTCGCCCCGCTACAGCAGGCACGCACCGTCGAGCCGGGCGAAGACCACGCCGCCGCGCTGGAGGCGCTCGCCTCCGGTCACTATGCGTGGGTGAGCTTCACGAGCGCCAACACGGTTCGCGCCTGCGCCGAGCTGTGGGGCGAGCAGTTCGCCCGCGCCTGCGCGAGTGGGGGAGTGCGCATCGCCTGCGTAGGGGCGGCAACCGCCCGCGCCGTGCACACCCAGCTGGGGTTGGGCACGGATTTTCAGCCGCAGGTGCAGAGCGCCGCCGGTATGCTCGCGGAGTTCGAACAGCCAGCGACTGATGCCGCCGCCGTGCTGGTCCTGGAAGGCTCCAACGCCCGCCCGACCCTGCGCGAAGGCCTCAAAAACCTGGGCTGGGAGAGCCGCCGCTGCGTGCTCTACGACATGGTGCCCGCCGAGCAGGTGGCGCCCGGCGAGCTGAGCCTCAGCGCCGCCCGCGCACTCGTGCAGGGGAACACCATAGATGCACCCGCGCCGGATGTGCTGGTGGTGACCGCCCCCTCCCGCCTGCACGCCCTGCTGGACAGCGCACCCGCGCTAGCGTCTGAATCCGTGCCGCTTGAGTCCGTGCCTCCGGTGGTGGCGATTGGGGCGAGTACCGCCTCCGCATGCCGCGCCCTGAACCTGCGTTATGTGCAGGCCGATTCGCCCTCCCCTCAGGATTTGGCGCGCGCCGCCGCATCCCTCATCTAGGCCTCATTAAGACACATCTAAGACCACATATTTTTATCGAGTTTTCAGGAGAGATCATGAACCTCACCCGCCGCCCGCGCCGCCTGCGCACCACCGCAGCCATGCGCTCCCTCGTCGCTGAAACCACCCTGCGCCCCGCGCAGCTGATTCAGGTGTTCTTCGTTCGCGACGGCATCGACGAGCCGCAGCCGATTCGTTCCATGCCCGGCCAGTACCAGCACACCCTGGAGAGCATCATCCCCGCCGTGCGTGAGGCGTACGAGGCGGGCATCCGTTGCATCGACCTGTTCGGTATTCCCCGCGATGAGGATAAGGACGAGGTCGGTTCGACCGCCTGGGATCCGCAGGGCATCCTGAACCGTGCGATTGCGGTGTGCCGTGAGGAGTTTGGCGATGACCTGGTGGTTATGGCTGATACGTGCCTGGATGAGTTCACGAGCCACGGCCACTGCGGTGTGCTGGTTGATAACGGCCACGGAACTCTCGTGGTTGATAATGACGAGACTGTGGAGCTGTACTGCAAGATGGCGGTTTCGCAGGCTCGTGCGGGTGCGCACACGGTGTCCCCGTCGGGCATGATGGACGGCCAGATTGCGGCGATGCGTGCCGCCCTGGACGAGGCTGGCTTTGAGGATGTTTCGATTCTGGCGTATTCGGCGAAGTACGCTTCGGCGTTCTTTGGCCCGTTCCGTGACGCGGTGGAGTCCAGCTTCACGGGTGACCGTAAGACCTATCAGCAGGATCCGGCGAACCGCCGCGAGTCGCTGCTGGAGGTGCGCGCTGACTTGGAGGAGGGCGCGGATATGGTGATGGTGAAGCCTGCCGGTAGTTACCTGGATATTGTGCGTGAGGTGGCGGAGTTTTCGCCGGTGCCGGTGGCGGCGTATCAGGTGTCGGGTGAGTACGCGATGATTGAGGCTGCTGCGGCGAACGGCTGGATTGACCGTAAGGCTGTGGTGTTGGAGTCGCTGCGTTCGATTCACCGCGCCGGTGCGGACGTCATCTTGACCTACTACGGTACGGAGGCGGCACGCTGGCTCCGCGAGCAGGACGCCTAACCCCTCCTTCTAGAGGCTGAGAAGCCACATGTGTTTCGAAAAGCCACATCTTTGGTGGCTTCTCGAAACACATGTGGCTTTTCGCCATTTATGCTAATTAGCCGCTAATCCACTGCCCGGAAGGAGGCGATACGCGCCGCCTTCTTCGTCAGCTCATTCGCCGGCTTGTAACCCAGCGTGAGACAGATAGCGCGCCCCTCCACAAAATACAGGGGTAGTTTCTCGCGGTCCGCCGGGGAATCCACATCCGCCCAGCGTTCCTGTTCCAAATTGAACGCAATATGCGCCACCAAACAATCGATACGGTAATCCCCGAACCCAAAAGTCTCCAGGGAACCGTTAGAGAAAGTGACGGCAAGACGCCAATCACTGGGCATCTGCTTATCAGGGTCTATATCCTCGGGATCGCCCGTGTACCAGGGGTAAACCTTGAACCGGTCAATATCGGAGTACTGGTAGACCCTGGGCGAACGGAAAATACGCCCACGCTTCACCACGGTCGGCGTGAACTGGTAGTACGAACGCACCGTACACCACAGGTACGGAATGGCTAGCGCGTAGACAATAAGAAACGCTATTGACGTCTTACCGATGTAGGTGGGCTCATAACCGAGCAGCTCAGTGTTCGCGAGCGAATGAAGGTAACAGAGCAGAAAGAAACCACCCACAGGAATCGCCACAAAGAGGAAGATTCCCTGCCCCTTCCAATCAACATGGATAGGCTCACTACTGGGCATAGCGGTTGTGGTGCGGAACGGGGCGCTGAGCCGACCCAGCGTCCTGGTGTAGATAGCGGGCATGCCCAGGTGACGTTCATTGGGGCTGAAACCGCGTGCGACGCGCCAGCCGCGGCGACCCCAACGCGCCGCCCAATACACCATGAGAAACGGCAGAAGCAGCCCCGGAATTAGGATCCCGTCGTACGCCATATCCCAGTACAGAACGAACGTCGAATAGACGATGACACACGCCCAGCCGTACACGAGGATATGCCCAAAATCCATAATGACGTTCGAGCCCTTGATGCTTTCCAGCTGGGCTTCAGCCCTGCGGAATGCCGCTTCTTCCTGCTCGGAGGTGAGGTAAGTGCCAGCATCCGCGAGCTCTGTAATTGCCTCTTTCACATCCTCGACGGGCGAACCCATCACCGAGGTGTAGACTTTGCGCGCCCGCGAGGCGCCAATGAGCGTAGGGTAGGCGACTTCCACCAGCAGGCAGCATGCCAGGTAGATGAAGAACGCCACCAGCCACACGTTGCGCACCTGCTCCATGGGCAGGCCCAGGGCTGCAAGGTCCATGAGTTGTCCTCTCTACGGTGTCTCTCTACGGGTGTCGGTGATGGTGTGTCTATGGTGCTCAGAAGCCACATGTGTTTCGAAAAGCCACGTCTTATGTGGCTTTTCGAAACACATGTGGCTTCTCGCGGTATAAGAGCGGTATAGGAGCCTTTTACTTGTACTGCGCCTTCTGGAAGGATGCGCGGCGTGCCGCCTCCTCCGCATGCTTACCGGCAGGCTTGTACCCCATGGTCGTGCAGATGACGCGGCCGTCCACGAAGTACTTCGCCAACATTTCACGGTCCGCCGGCGAATCCAGCTGCGCCCAGCGTTCCTGCTCAATCTTGAACGCAATCTGCGCCACCAAACAATCAATCTGGTGATTATTGAGCGCATAGTTGTGCTTGCGGCCGCCGGGAAGCAGAATCTCCAGCCGCCACTGGCTCGCGTCCTTCGGGTTCAGCTTGATAGCGTCCGGGTTCTTCGGGTACACACGGAACGCGCGAATCTCAGAGTAGGGGCGGGACTTCGCCGGAAGGAGCAGGCGCCCAGCCTGGAACGAATCCGGGTTGTACAGCACGTAATCGCGGTTGTACATCAGCAGCATGATGATCAGCGGAATGTACGCCGCCGCCAAGAACCAGGAGGCGTGACCGATATAGATCGCTTCCCAATCCTCGTCGATGCTCCAACCCGCCAGCGACGTCAAAAAGACAGCGGCGAGCAGGAACGCAATACCGTTGAGCCCCCAGTAGACGGTGCGGTCCTCACGAATCGGCTCCACACCCGGAACGGTGCCGCGCACACGGAACGGTGCGCTCAGCTTACCCAGCGTCGCCGAGTAGATGCGCGGCATGCCCAGCACACGGTCGTCCTTGCTGTAACCGCGTGCTTCACGCCAGTGACGGCGACCCCAACGGGCACCGCAATACACCATGAGGAACGGCAGAAGCAACGCCGGCAGCAGGATGCCGTCGTACACGATATCCCAGTACAGGGTGAAGACGGAGACCGCCACAATCCAGCCCCACAGGTACATGACCGTGTGGAACCAGCCGCTAAACACACCGGCGCCTTCAATAGAATCCAGCTTCTTCTTCGCTTTCTTCGTGGCGCTACCCTTACGGGAAGAGCTCAGCGGCGCACCCATCGCGGTACGTTCCGCGGTGGCGCGGCGCGCCTCATCAACGGGAGAGCCGGACACCTCAAGGTACAGGTCGGCTGCCTTCTCCTTCTTGATGGGCACCGGGTAGGCGATATCCACCAGCAGGCACAAGCCCAGGTACACCATGAAGGCAATCAGCCACACGTCGCGTAGCTGCTCCATGGGCAGTCCCAGAGCGCTCAGATCCATGAGCGGCTCACCTCCTTACGTTTCTCAAACCCTTACGCGGATGCGGCAGCGGCGGCAGCCGGAAGAGCCGAGATGATACGGTCCATCGCCTCATCGTCGTGGGCGGCAGAAACGAACCACGCCTCGAATGCGCTCGGCGGCAGGTACACGCCGGATTCGAGCATGGAGTGGAAGAACGCGTTGTAGCGGCTGGTTGCCGAGGCCTTGATGTCGGCGTAGTTGTGCACGCCCGCCTCGGAGGTACCAAACGCCACCGAGAAGAGGTTACCGGCGCTCTGGATGGAGTGGTCCACACCGGCGGCGTTGAACGCCTCGGTCAGAGCCTGCTGCAGCTGGGCGCTACGCGAATCCAGGTGCGCGTAGACGGCGGCATCAGCCAGGGTCAGGGTCGTAATACCCGCCGCGACGGACAGCGGGTTACCGGAGAGGGTACCAGCCTGGTAGACGGGGCCGACCGGCGCCAGGTGCTCCATGACCTCACGCTTACCGGCCAGCGCCGCGATGGGCATACCGCCACCAATGACCTTGCCGAACGTGAAAATATCGGGAACCCAGCCGCCATCCTCGGGAGCCGCGTAACCCCAGTAACCAGCCGAAGACACGCGGAAACCGGTCAGCACCTCATCAAAAATGACGAGCGCACCATTCGCGTGAGCAATCTCGTGCAGGCCACGGTTGAAACCGGGCTCGGGGGTCACCACACCCATGTTGCAGGGCGCCGCCTCAGTAATAATCGCGGCAATCTGACCCTCATGGTTCGCGAACGCCTCACGCACAGCATCCAGGTCGTTGTAGGGCAGAACGATGGTCTCCGCGGCGGTTGCGGCAGTCACGCCAGCAGAACCCGGCAGCGCCAAGGTAGCCACACCCGAACCAGCCTCGGAAAGCAACGCATCCACGTGACCGTGGTAGCAGCCCGCGAACTTAATAATCTTGTCGCGACCGGTCACACCACGCGCCAGACGAATCGCAGTCATGGTCGCCTCAGTACCGGTGGACACCATACGCACCTGATCAATCGCACCCGGAATCGCCGCGTTAATACGGTTGACCACCAGCTCAGCCAGCTCAGCCTCCGGCGCGCTCGCCGCACCAAAGGACAGGCCGCGCTCAGCCGCCTGCTGAACCGCCTCAACCACCTGCGGATGCGCGTGACCCAGAATCGACGGGCCCCACGAGCAGACCAGGTCAACGTACTCGTTGCCGTCCGCATCGTACAGGTACGCGCCCTTAGCCTTCGCCGCAAACGCAGGGGTGCCGCCCACAGAATTGAAAGCACGCACCGGGGAATTCACACCGCCGGGAATCACCGCGCGAGAACGCTCAAACAGCTTCTCACTGGCTTCGTGGTGCAGCGGGTGGGTAGAGGAAGGAGTCATCGTATCGGTGCCTTTCAACAGAGACGGCGAACTAAAGAATTACAGGGGACGATGCGCGCCAGGCAACGGAGCCTGCACGCTATGAGCGTCCCGTACCTAACCATCATAGGCGCTACAGATGAACCGCAGGTGACAAGCACCTGAACGTACCGAAAGGTGACGATAAAACACAACAGACAAGTTAGGTAACAGAAAGAAGAATAAGGCGGCTACCGCAGGTGCCGGTCGGTATCCAGACGGTTCAACACCTGAGTGTCCTGATCAAACAGCCAGTTCTTATCAAAGAGCAGACGCACAAACGCCAGGCCCATACCCAATGCCATGAAAATCAGTAGGGACTGCACAAAACCGGTCGCCGCCGAATACATGTCACCGCTCGCAAAATGCGACATGGAACGGTAGAACAGCACACCCGGAACCATCGTCACCACCGCCGGAACCGACAGGGAAATACGCGTGTACTTACGCTGATGCAGCGGCGCCACAATCTCAGCCAAAATACCCACACCAAACACGGCAATCGTCGCCGCCATATGCGCGGGCATACCCGCCTCCACCATGTGAATACGGGCGGGGTTCGCCACCGCAGCAATCACGCCACCCCACAGGCACGCCACCGGGGAGGCGGCAAAAAGCATCGCGAAGCCAGCCGCCGCAACACCCGAAGAAAGCACCTGCAGAAGCAAATCCAGGGTCGGATCCAGAGTAAGAGGCGCCGGAGTAGCCAACGGCAAATGGAACAGCGAACCCAACAGCCACACCGCAAACGACGCACTAATCAGCAGCAAACCCACATACGTCAGGCGTGAAATACCCGCCAAAAAGTCCATACGAGAAATGTCGAGCATGCCCGTCACCATCGGGAAACCCGGCACCAAGAACAGCACCGACGAAATAAAACCAATCATATGGTTCGGGCTAACCCAACCCGCCGCAACCAGCACATTAACAACCGCAATGTACAGACCCGCCGCCAGGAAACCACACGCCATCCACGTCGCCATGTGGCTCACCCCGCGCTTGAGCAGAGTCGAACGCAAATACTGACCGGCACCCGCCGCCAAGAACACGACCGAGCACTCCACCAGACCGCCACGGTTCAGAAACGCGAACCCGGCACACGCAACAGCCGACGCCAACGCCAGCATCCACGGGGTGTACAGAGGCTTCGCCGAATCGATACGGTCCAGCTCGGCGTTTGCCTCAGCCGGGGTGATCTTCTCGGGAAGCTCAGAAATGAACTTACCCAACTGATCCAGCTTATGAGCGTTAATGCCCATCGTGCGCTGCTCAGCGACCTCAGTACGGAAATTACCCTCCGTGTACGAAGACGTCGAAATCTCGGTGAAGGTCACCTGCGCGTGATGCTCCTTCAACCCCACAGCCTTCGCCAAACGCGCCATCGACGCCTTAATACGGTAGGCGCTCGCACCCGACTTCATCAGGATGCGGCCCAGGCGGAGCACCACCTGAGACTGCGCCACCAAATGCTCATGCGCCAGGCGGGTAGAACCCAAATAAATACTGCGCGTATTAGTGTCAGGGTACGGCTCGGTAGTGCGGGGCTGATCATCCATGAGAGGCCTTCCGGGTCGTGCTATTCACGTGCTATTCGTTGCAGGTGCGGTCACCTTCTAGCATAGGGGAGAAGCCCCGGAGGGGATAGTGTCAGCCCGTCAGTAAAGAGGGAGATCTGTCGGGCGGCTGGGGAGGAGCGAGAGCGAGTTTAGCGGCGCAGTTTTAGCGGCGTACCGGCCAGCGGCCGTCAATGACCTCAGATTCCTTACCCGGCTGCGTACGCAACCACGCCTGGAAGCTTGCCGCCTGCTCCGCCGCCCACTGAATCTGCTGCTCGTGCAGCTGGCGCGCATCCACGTTGAGAACTTGCGGGAACTGCTCGGTCAGCTTCACCAGCAGACGCTCCGCCGCCAGGGCGTCATCAGCGGACGTGTGCGCGTTTTCCAGGGAGACACCGTACTCGGCGGCGAGAACCTCCAGGGTGCGCTTGCCGCGCTTACGCGGAATCACGTGCTTATGCAGAACGTACGGGTCGAGCACCACACCCGGCGGAAGCTCACTGTTGGCAATATTGTGGCGCAGCATCTCGTGGTGCAGCACCGAAAAATCGTAGGCGGCATTGAACGCAATAATCGGCACGCCGTCAAGGTTCAGCGCACCAATCGCGCCGGCAAGCTCCCACACGACCTCGCTGGCGGGACGACCGTGCTCACGCGCGTACTCGGTCGTAATACCGTGCACGGCGGCGGCACCGGCAGGGATCTCAACACCGGGGTCAGCCAGCCACTCGCCACGGCGCACCACATTACCCTGAGGATCCAGCAGAATCAGGGAAGCAGTCACGATGCGGGCGGTGGTGACGTCCACACCGGTGGTTTCAAGGTCAAAAGTGGCGCGCAGGCCGTTCATCCAGGTCATGCTATAAGACTAACCCAGCGGGGAAGGAGGCGCGCGCCCGATCGTCACGCGGCTGTGGATAAGCTTTTCGGCGAGGCGGCATATTAAATCACCGAGGCGGCGCATAAGCCACCGACGAGCCCTAATGACAACCGACAAGGTACAAGCGCGCTACAGCCGATAGACTGAAACCATGACAACCCAACTTCTCACCGGCATCCCCGGAACCGGTAAAACCCACCACCTCACCGAACGCGCCCTGCGCTACCTCGCCGACGGCAACGACCCCGCCCGCCTGCTCATCCTCGCACCCACCCGCACCGCCGCGACCCGCATGCGAGACACCATCGCCGCCTCCAGCGACCGAAGCCTCTCCGTAGCACCCACCCGCGCCTGGGCCGCATACGCCTTCGACCTGCTCAAACGAGCCCAAACCCGGGGTCTACTCAGCGGCGTAGAAGGCAACCTCAAACTCCTCTCCGGCCCCGAACAAGACGTCATCATCGGCGAACTACTCGCCAACCACGCCGAAGGCATCGCACCCGGACCCGCCTGGCCCGACGTACTCCGTAACGCCCTCGCAACCCGCGGATTCCGCCACGAAATCCGCGACTTCTTCGACCGCATGGCAGAATACGACCTCACCGCCGAAGACGTACACGCCCTCGCCACCGAACACAACCAGCCCGCCTGGCACGCCCTCGCCCAACTGCACACCGAATACCGTGCCGTGCGAGCCCTCCGCGCCAAAAACGCCTACGACCCGGCAGTACTCATCAACGACGCCTGCCGGCTACTGCTACGCGCCCCCGAATTCCTCGCCGAAGAACGCCGCCGCTACGACCTGATCCTCATCGACGACGTGCAGGAACTCAGCCCCTCCATTTACCGGCTGCTGCGCCTCATCGCCGCAGAAATCGCCCCCGCAGATGCTACGCACCTGACCGAAACCCACCCCGACCTCTTCGCTGAAGGCCCTCGGGTTGTCATGACCTATAGCGACGAAGCCGTCGTCCAGGGCTTCCGTGGCGCCCGCCCCGACCTCGTCACCACCCTGCAGGCGAGCTTCCCGAGCATGCGCACCCGCACGCTCACCACCTCGTACCGCCTGCCCGCACTCATGATGCCGCTCGTGGCGGACATTCGCCGCCGTCTGCCGCGCTACACCCGGTTCGTGCCGCTCACCCCCGAACAGGCAGGGGAGAAGAACGGTGTGCAGGAGGGGGCGAAGAACGGCGCGCAGGAGGGGGTAAAGAACGGCGCGACCGCAACCTTCGGACGCATCAACACCACCCCCGCCGACGAAGCCCTCACCTGGGGTGCCGCCGACGAACCGCTGCTGCACCTGGGCGCCGACGGCAAAATCCTCGACCCCGCGCACTACCGCACCGCACCCGCGGGCGTGTATAAGTATGCGCTCTCCAGCTCGCAGGACGAGGCGAACCTCATCGCCCAAATGCTGCTCGAAGAACGCATCTACGGCAACCACCCCTACCGCGAGTCCGCCATCATCGTGCGTAGCAGCGCGGACGTGGCGCGCATCCGCCGTGTGCTCTCCTCGAACGGTATTCCGTCGCGTACCTCCGCAGCGCTCGTGCCGGTGCGCGACGAGCCCGCCGTACGCCCCTTCCTCGATGCGCTCAGCCTGCTCGTCTACGCCCGCAAGCGCGGCGAGAAGGCGCTGAACCCCGCCGTGCACATGCCCGCGGCAGAAGGCGCAGAGGCGGGGGAGCGCGGTGGCTACGAGGCCCTCAGCGCATCCGAAGCTGAAGAGCTCATGCGCCGAAGCCTCGACGACGTTATCGCCGAAGAAAGCCGCGCCAACCCCCTCGGCGGCGCGCAGAGCGCCATCACCCTGCTCACCTCCCGGCTCGGTGGCGCATCCAGCATGGACGTGCGACGACTCCGCCAGCAGCTACGATCCATCGAACTGCAAAGCGGCGGCCACCGCCCCAGCGACGACCTGCTCCTCGGTGCCCTGCTGCACCCCGAAACCCTCCCCGAAGAGGGTGTAGGACGCGCCGTGCACCGCATCGCAGCTGTGCTCTCCGCCGGACGTAAAGCACTCGCCCGGCCCGAATCCACCAGCACCGAAGTGCTCTGGGCGCTCTGGGAAGCCAGCGGCCTCGAAAAGACCTGGGTCGCCCAGTCGCGCGGTGCAGGCCCCGACGCCGACGCAGCCCACCGCAACCTCGATGCCATGATCGGCCTCTTCGAAGCCGCCGACCGCTTCGACGAGCAGATGCGAGGCGCCGGTGCCGAACAGTTCCTCGACTTCATCGACGCGCAGGACCTACCCATGGACACCCTCGCCGCCCGCGGCGTACGCCAAGACGCGGTCGAGATTCTCACCCCCGCACTCGCCGCAGGTCAGTCCTGGCGCACCGTATATGTATGCGGTCTGCAGGAAGGAACCTGGCCCAACACCACCGTGCGCGGCTCCCTGCTGAGTACCGGCGACCTCGTGGATCTGTGCGATGCGCGCCTCCGCCAGCGCGCCCAGCAGGCAGAACAGCAGGCGGGGGAGGGCAAGCAGCCTGTGCCGCCCGCCCGCATCCGCAGCTACCCCGAACGCGTGCGCGACACCCGCCACGACGAGCTGCGCATGTTCGCCGTCGCCGCCACCCGAGCCAGCGCCCGCCTCGTGCTCACCGCCGTACGCAACGACGACCAAGCACCCGGCGAGTTCTTCGACTTCGTGCTACCTACCGACGCGGTCGGCGACTCCACGGACGTGCCCATCACCCGCGTGCGCCGCCCCGCCACCCTGCGTTCCCTCGTGGCGGAGCTTCGCCGCACCCTCGTTGAGGAGTCGCTGAACGCCATGCGTGCCGAAGACGCTCAGCACGGCGCGCAGGTGCACAACGCGCCGGAGGAAGATGCGCTCACCCCGGAAGCTTCCGCGTACCGACTCGATGCCGCCTCCCGCACTCTGGCGCGCCTGGCGAATGCGCAGGCACCCGGCGCCGCCCCCGACGAGTGGTGGGGTCTTCTGCCGCTTTCTAGCACGGAGCTGCTCTTCGCGCACAGCCCGGCAGATCGCGCTGAACTGGACGAAAACCACGGTGAAGACGGCGAAAACCAGGCCGAAGAGCCTGCCGAAGAACCGGCTGAAAAGCCGAGCCGCCGCACCATTACGCTCTCGCCCTCGCGTCTAGAAACCATTTACAGCTCCCCGCTGGACTGGCTGGTTTCCGCCGCCCGCGCAGAAGCTCAGACCGATCTGTCCCGCTCCCTCGGCACGCTCATCCACGCCATCGCCGAGGAGTACCCGACCGGCACCCTCGAAGAGCTCCAAACCGCCCTCGACGAGCGCATTAGCTCCCTCGGCGTGCCCGCCCGCAAGGAGGACGAAACCGACGAAGAGTACCGCGAGCGCGTGCCCTGGGAATCCTACGCCCTCTACGAGCGTGCCAAGCGCATGATTCTGCGCCTGAGCTACTACTACCGTCAGCACATGGGTGACGCCGGCTGGCAGAACCTCGGTGTTGAAGGCTCCTTCTCGGTGCGTGTGCCCGTGCCCTTCGACCCCGCCGGTGAAGTCGGCGAGCTGGATGCGCTGCTCACCGGTCGCGTGGACCGCCTCGAGGGTACCGCCCCGGCGGAGGACGGCACCCGCCGCTACGCCATTGTTGATCTGAAAACCGGCAAGTCTAAGCCGACCGGGTCGGAGATGGAGACGCATCCGCAGCTTGCCGCCTACCAGATTGCGGTGGAGGCTGGCGCGGGCGAGCAGCTGGAGGAGCGTTACCGCGCCGAAGCCGCCGCCCTGGAGGCGGGCGAACCGCTACCGGATGCCCGCCCCCAGGAGCTGGAGTACACCGGCTACACGGGTCGTTCCGGAGGCGCGGCGCTCGTGCAGCTGGGCGCCTCGGGCGTGAACGATGAGAGCAAGACTCGCCTGCAGGTTCAGCCGGCGCTGACGGAGCACGATTCGTGGGCGGCTGAGCTGGTGCAGCACGCCGCGGAGCTGATTGCTGGCTCGCAGGTGCAGGCTCGTCACCGTGAGGGCGGCTACGGGTGCCGCCTGCCGGAGATTTGCCCGATTTGTACGCGCGGTCGCCAGGTGACGCAGCCCTAGTAGTCGCGTACCCCGTTTACTTTCGATATCACTCACCCCGAACCTCCCATGAGAATGATCCATGAGGAAGAGGAATCATGACTGACTCTGGCGCATACGGCGCTACTAAACCCGGCGCTCGCTCCGGTACTAACCCCGGTTCTGGTGCCGGCATGCTCACCCCCGCCCAGTGGTGCGAGCACAATAGCTGGCAGCTGCCTAACGGTGTGCTCTTTTCGGCAGAAGCCGCCGGGAACGACCCCGCGCTGAAGCCTGCCGACTACCGCAGCGCCCTTGACATTGCCGAGATGCTCAACGGCGCTGACGGTAAGAAGCCGACCCCCGAGCAGGTCCGCATGATTGAGGCGGGCCCCGCCCCGACCCTCGTCATTGCCGGTGCGGGTTCGGGTAAGACCGCGACCATGGTTGACCGTGTGATTTGGCTGGTCGATAACGGTTTTGTGCGCCCTGAAGAGGTGCTCGGCGTGACCTTCACCCGCAAGGCGGCAACCGAGTTGCGTAGCCGTATGCGTGCCGGTCTGAACACGCTGCGCCGTAGCCACCGCGTCGCCCCGACCGATGAGGAGCTGCGCGAGGGCATCGCTGACCCGACCGTGCTCACCTACCACTCCTACGCGAATAACCTCGTCAAGGAGTACGGTCTGCGCCTGGGCGTGGAGCAGGACGCGCAGATGCTCGGCGATGCGCAGAAGTGGCAGCTTGCCGCGCAGATTGTGCAGTACTGGGAGGGGGAGCTTCCCCTCGATAAGGACGGCGTGCCGGTGTCTGCGGCGACCATGATTAACCAGATGCTGCAGCTTTCTGACGAGTGCGCGGAGCACCTGGTGGAGCCGCAGGAGGTCATTGACTTCTGCACCGAGCAGCTGGCGGCGTACGCGGCGGTGCCTGATCCGCGCCGTGAGACGAAGACTGAGAAGGACATTCTGAAGGTTCAGCGTCTGCTGCGGAACCGTCGAGTGTACGCGCGTATGGCGATGAGCTACGCCCGCGTGAAGGCGCGCATGCAGGTGCTGGATTTCGGTGACCTGATGCGTTTTGCCGCCCGCATTGCGGAGGCTGACCCGGCGATCCGTGAGGGTGAGCGTGCCCGCTTCAAGGTGGTTCTGCTGGATGAGTTCCAGGACACTTCGCACGCGCAGATGCGCTTGTTCTCCTCGATTTACGGTGCCGATGAGGCTGCGGGTATCCCGGCGCATCCGGTGATGGCTGTGGGTGACCCGAAGCAGTCGATTTACGGTTTCCGTGGTGCTTCGGACGGCCAGATGTTCAGCTTCTACCGTCATTTCCCAACCGAGCATGTGCAGCCGCTGTTCCTGTCCATCGCGTGGCGTAACGACATTTCGGTGCTGAACGCGGCGAACCACGTGGCGGAGAAGCTGAAGGAGGTTCCCGAGTGGGTGCGCGCCGCCGACGGCGATATTACCGCCGCTCAGGTTCCTGACCTGCGCCCACGCTGCGCCCTGGTGGGGGAGCCCGGTTCGCCCGCTTTTGAGCAGGCTGCCGCGGGCATGGTGGGGCGCGTTGATTTGACGTACCACGACTCTGACCGCGAGGAGGCTGTGGCTATTGCCGAGCGTATTGCGGCGATGCGTGCGCAGGCGGTGCGCGAGTATGAGCGCGCCTACGCGGCGCATCGTTCCGGTGATGGTTCGGTGCGTCCGCGCCTGAAGATGTCTGAGATTGCGGTGTTGGCGCGTGTGCACGGTCAGCTGGACCCGATTCGTGTGGAGTGTGAGCGTCTGGGTATTCCGGTGCAGCAGGTGGGTTTGGGCGGTTTGCTCTCCCAGCCGGAGGTTGTGGATTTGGTGTCGGCGTTGCGTGTGCTGGCTGATCCGAACCGTTCGGACGCCCTGGCGCGCCTGCTGACGGGTGCGCGTTGGCGTTTAGGTGCGGCGGATATGTTGGCGCTGGGTGATTGGGCGCAGTCGCTGGTGCGTGAGCGTGAGCGTGCCCTGCGCGAGCAGATGGCGTTGCGTATGCTCGCCGAGGCTGAAGACGCCGACGACGCAGCGGCTATCAGCCTGCAGGCAGAGCACCTGCGTGCCGCCCAGGAACGCCTGGACGAAACCCTCAAGGGTGCGGTGGAGGATCCCTCCGGCTACGCCTCCCTGATTGAGGCGGTGGAGAACCTACCGCAGGACGGCGCGGACGGCGAACCCCTCTACGGTGAGCAGTACCGCGGCCGCCGCTTCTCCCCGGCGGCGCTGGAGCGTCTGCGTGCTTTTGCTGAGCAGATGCGCGTGCTGCGTGCCGGTTTGAGCGAGGAATTGGGCACGCTGCTGTACGAGATTGAGCGGACCATGCTGCTGGATATTGAGTTGGCGGTCCGTCCGGGTACCGATCCGCTGGGTTCGCGCGCGAACCTGGACGCTTTCCACGAGGTTGCCGCCGCCTACGGCATGTCGGCGCCGCGTATTAACGCGATGATTTACGCCGGTTCTGACGGCGTGAGCGCGGAGGAGGGCGACCCGGGTGCGCGCCGTTTCCTGCTGTCTTCGGGCGGCGTGAGCTACGTGATGGGCTTCCTCGCCTGGCTTGAGCGTGCCGATGATGAGGAGAAAGGCCTGGCGCTGGGCACGGTGGAACCTGACCCGAACGCGGTGCAGCTGATGACCATGCACGCGGCGAAGGGCCTGGAGTGGGATCACGTGCTTCTGCCGGGTCTGTGCGGTAGCGCGACCGGCGGGCAGACCCCGAACCTGTGGCAGATGTCGGCTAGTACGGCCCTGCCCTGGCCGCTGCGTGGCGACCGCGAGTATCTCCCGTCGATTCTTGAGACTGCGGAGGAGATTACCGCCTTCGAGAAGGCAAAGGACCTGGAAGACTACCTGGGCGAGCATAAGGAAGATGCCGCCGAGCACGCCGGCATGGAGGACCGCCGCCTCATGTACGTGGCGATGACCCGTGCCCGTAACCTGCTGGCGATGAGCGCCTACCGCTGGAAGAGTGCTTCTGTAGCGCCTCAGCCGGTGCAGCCCTTCTGGGAGGAGCTGATGGAGATGCTTTTCAAGTCCCTCTTCGGCATGGGCACGCCCACGGTAGATGCGCCCTCCGTGCGCTTCCAGGAGACCATGGATACCCCCTGGGCGGCGCCGCAGCTGGTGGGTATGGGCCTGTCGTACACGATGCCGAACCCCGCCGATAAACGCAAAAAGGTGCACCTGAACCATGTGCGCCGCTGGGTTGAGCAGCTGGCTGAATCGAAGTACCGCCTGGTTGAGCCGGTGACCCTGGTGCACGGTACGGTCGTGGACCCCTCGAACCTGCCGCCCACCCCCGATGAGGCGGCTCTACTGGAGGACCTCGAACTCTACGTAGATGCTGACGAGCTCACCCCCGAGCAGGCGGAGGCGCGCGCGAACGCCCAGGTACAATACGCCGAGCAGGTGCAACGCTACGCGTGGGCGCTGGTTGAGGTCATGACCCCCGCCCTCGCGCAGGATTGGCAGCTGGCGGCTCCTTCCGTACGAGCACGCACCGTGGCGGAGAACTGCACCCGCCTGAACCTGCCGGTGCCCGAATGGATCATCGAAGCCACCGAGCGGGAGAAATGGCGTGAGACGCAACCGCCTCAGCCCGGTTTCTCGCCCACGGTCGCGGCGGCGCTGCCGATTGAGGTGCGCGGCCAATTCGCCCAGAAGAACTACGAGGACAGGAACCCGAACCTGGGTGCGGTGCTGACCGCCATGTGGCCTTTTGACCCGCTGGAACGCCCCGTAATTTGGCGTTGGGCTTCTGATGACGCTCTCACGCAGGGTACGAAGGAGATGCTTCGCCGCGGCCAGCATGAGCACCTGGAGCGTGAGATTGCGATTAACTCCTCGAGCCGTCGCGAGGCGGTCGAGCGTGCTGCCCTGGCGGTGGAGCTCGCCGTCGGCGCGGGGGAGGATGACCTGCACCAGAGCGGGGATGTAGCGGGGGAGAGCGCAAGCCACCCCGCACCCGCCGCACCTGCTGCAGCCGCGGCACAGGGTGAGTCCGCCATTCCCGAATCCCTGCGCCAGCAGGCGGTGGACTGGGAACGCGAAGCCGACCTGCTTCTGCTCATGATGGGTCAGACTGACCCGGTGCTGCGCGATCAGCTGCCGGGGCACCTGTCCGCATCCACGTTCATTCGCCTGAGCGAGGACCCGCAGGGCACGGTGCATCAGCTGATGCGCCCGGTGCCTCAGCGTCCCTCGCGTGCGGCAACGATTGGTACGGCGGTGCACGCGCTGATTGAGGAGCACTTCGGCGTCGCACCGAGTGCCGACCCGCTGGAGGCACCCGACGCGGAGGATACGGTGGGCGTTGATCTGCCGGGTTCCACTGCCGCCTCCACCGCGCCCGCTGAGCTGCAGGAACAGGACGAGTTCACCTTCGAGGACGCCTACGAGGAGTCCGAGAGCGAACTGGAGACCTCCGTTCAGCGCCTCTGGGAGCGCTTCGCCAACAGCGAGTGGGGTAGCGATGAGTGGAAGGAACGCATCTGGGCGGTCGAGTACCCGGTCGAAACCCACATCGAGGGTCTAAGCCTGCGCGGCCGTATCGACGCGGTGTTCCGCACCGAGGATACGGACGGCGAACGCTGGGTCCTGGTGGACTGGAAGAGCGGTTCCCGCCCGAAGATGTCGACCATGCAGTCTCGACGCTTCCAGCTGGGCCTGTACCGTATCGCGTTCTCCCGCATTATGGGCGTGGACCCGGAGCGTATCAGCACCGTGTTCGTGTACCTGGGCGGCAAGGGCGTTGCGGAGGTGTGGGATTACCAGATTCGCGGCGGCCTGCCCACGGAGGCGCAGCTGGCGAAGGTGATTCGTGAGGCGCGCAAGGGCTAGGTAGCAGGTCTAGACAACATAGGTAGGCGGCGCTCGCGTACTAGCGTGCCCCGCTAGCCTGCGCCGTGCCAGTCTGCGCCGTGTCAGTGGCGTGCTAGCGCTTGCTGCCACCGAATAGAGAAAAGCAGCTCACGTAGGCGTTGCGCCTCGTGAGCTGCTTTTCTGTGCGGACTTTTACGGTTAATGGCAGAGGACGCCTCTTCACCCCACTGCATTAGGGTGATGAGGCGTCCTCAGCCGCTGAAGAACTATAGAGGTACTTCGTGCCCTCGCACGCTCCGGGAAAGAATCGCGCCGAACGACTGCCGCTCTCGCGGCCTCACTCGCGCCGCCGGCGCCCCGTGGGGTTTGCGTGCGTCTTTACTCTCAAACACAACCTCGAAAGTAGCTCTATAGATTTCTGCCATCGGTGATTGGTTGCGCGGTGCATGAATCCGGCTCGGGCCTGACATGACCGGTCAGGGTCCCGTCCAATCTGTCTCCCCAATTTATCGCTGCCACGATATCAGCGCTGGTCAGTGCGCTATGGGGAGTGTGTCCGCTGGTTTTCTCGCGGCACAGCAAAAGTATTCCAGGAGTTTTTGGAAAAATCTACAGGGAAAGTTTTTACCCTAAAATGCACTATTTTGAGCATGGTTCAAGATGAAGTTGAGGCTCTGTGGACTCCCAAAACCAAAAGTTGGTTTTTGTGGGTTTGTGGTGTATTTGCACCCGGGAAATATTGTGAATGGCGTCCTTGGCACACCTTCAAGTCTCAGGCTTAATCTGAGTCATTCATGCACAAAAATGCAAAACTGGTGCTCAAAAGGTGAGGGGAAACACTTAAATAAATTTTGATAAAAGGCCCACTAAGGCCCCTCCACTAGCCCTTATGGGTATCATCCCGTCGGTTTGACAGACACTCGGGGAACTGGTTTCACCGGGCACAGGCAAGCGGATATACCCCCCGTAAACCCCCGTAGATACAGTTCAGCCCCGCAGCGCAGTACTGCGGGGCTGAACCGAAAACCTACGCGGTAGGTAGAAACCTAACGGCTACCCGAGCCAATAGCTACTCAGCGGGGCCAACCAGCGGGCCGACCTCCTCCTGGCCGAGCAGTTCGCCGGAGGCGCGCAGGTCGTCCTGAATGTCCAGGAGCATGGACACGGCGTGGGTTGCGCCGTCGCGGTCGCCGACCTCCACGGTGTGGGTGAGCCACTGGGCGATCGCGAACTCCGCGTAGAAGTTCGCGCGCTGCGCCAGGTAGGCGTCGGGTAGCTGAGGCATCTGCTGGCGGTACACCTCGATGGCCTCGTCGGTGAAGTCGATGTCCTGGCATGAGTACAGCCACGCGAAGTCCTGAGCGGGGTCGCCCACGTGCACCTCGGACCAGCCGGTGACCTCTACGATGCGCGCCGTCGAGGGCGTGACGTGCAGTACGAGGTTCTCGGCGCCCATGTCACCATGGACTACGCGCGGGCGGAACTGCCACATGGGTCCGGGGGAGAGCACGGTACGCCAGTGCGCGAGCAGGTCGGCGGGCACCTTGCCGGTTGCGGCGGCACGCTCGAGCTCGGCGTTCTTGCGCAGGCGAATCTGCTCCGAAGAGTAGGAGGGCAGGTCGGCTTCGTAAATAATGTCTTCGGGCATCACGTGCAGGGTCGCGATGTCCTTGGCGATGATGGATGCCAGGGAGGGGCGGTTCGCCGCAACTTCGCGGCGGCTCAGCTCGGCGAGCTGGTCCACGTCGTAGATGGTGCCGGGGATGTGCGTGTACACGAATACGTTGCCGCCCGCGTAGGGTACGGTGCCGGCGACGGTGGGTACGGCGAAGGGCAGTCGTGCGCGCAGGCCGGGGCTGAACGACTGCAGGATGAGGTGTTCAGCTTCAAGACGCATGCTGGCGTCGGGGCGGCGCGGGGCGCGCACTCGCCAGCGGCGACCGGTGGAGTCGGCGATGATTGCCGAGTCGAAGTCGTCGCTGTCTTCGCGGACCGGTTCGGCGCCGACGGGGTAAATCCCGGGCACTCCGGCGGAGACAATGGCTGCTAGCTGAAGGGGAGATAAAGTCACGGGTTAAGGTTACCAAACCTATGTGTGCCGTTTAGTAGTTTTTAGGATCTTTATGCCATGTGGTGAAGATACTTGTGGACAAGCCTAAACGTGCTCGTCTGCGTATTCTTGCGCATTTCGTTGAGCTTCTCACCGTGCGCGTCCAAACAGGCGGGTTCCTCATGCCCTGAATCCTCACGCTCTGAATCCTCACGCTCTGAACGAAAGCAACCACTAAGAAGCCGCGGCGGGGCTGGAGAATGCAGTCTGGGAGAATACAATGGAAGACCGGCTATCAGCGCCTCGCGCACCCGCATGCCCGCGCGAGCGTAAGCCGTCTGCCCGTACCGCCCGCCTTACTGATGGAGCATTATGACCGCCACACCTCAGCAGCCTCAGCATATGATCTCCGCAGACGATATTCTTGCCGGGCTTGACCCGGATCAGCGTGCGGTCGCCACCGAGCTGGACGGCCCCATGCGCGTGCTGGCGGGTGCCGGTACCGGTAAGACCCGCGCGATTACGCACCGCATCGCCTACGGTATTGCGATTGGGCGCTACCAGGGCCCGCGCGTGCTCGCCCTGACCTTTACCCTGCGCGCGGCGGAGGAGATGCGTACCCGCCTGCACCAGCTGGGTGCGCACGGCGTGCAGGCGCGTACTTTCCACTCGGCGGCGCTGCGTCAGCTGGTGTATTTCTGGCCGCAGGTGGTGGGCGGTACGTTCCCGTCTATCGTGCAGAATAAGGCGACGCTCATTACGGAAGCGGCGAACCGCCTGCGCATCAGCACGGACCGTTCCCTGCTGCGTGATTTGGCATCGCTGATTGAGTGGGCGAAGGTTCAGCTGCTCACCCCGGACACCATCATGCAGCGTCTGAGCGAGAAGCAGCTGCCCTCGGCGATTACCCCGCAGAATATGCAGCGTATTTTCCAGGCGTATGAGGACTTGAAGGATGAGCGTAACCTCATCGATTTTGAGGACGTGCTGCTGCTGACCATCGCCATGCTGGAGGAGGACGAGAAGCTCGCCGCGACCGTCCGCAACCAGTACCGCCACTTTGTGGTGGACGAGTACCAGGACGTTTCCCCGCTGCAGCAGCGTCTGCTGGATGTGTGGCTGGGCGGCCGCGACGATATTTGCGTGGTGGGCGACGCCTCCCAGACGATTTACTCTTTTACCGGCGCGACCAGCCGTTACCTGCTGGATTTTCCGCGCCGGTACCGTGGCGCGCATACGGTGAAGTTGACCCGCGACTACCGTTCCCATTCGCAGGTGGTGGAGCTGGCGAACCGTCTGTTGGCGGCGCGTCGTCCGCATCCGGATTCGAGCCCGCATTCGTGGGCGCCGCCGCTGGAGCTGATGTCTCAGCGAGGCCCCGGCGTGGATGTGGAGTGGTTCGGCTACGCGGATGATGAGCAGGAGGCCGCCGGCATTGCCGAGGACATCCGCGACCTGATTGAGAAGGACGGCGTGCCGCCTTCGGAGATTGCGGTGCTGTTCCGCACGAATGCGCAGTCGGCGGCGATTGAGTCTGCTCTGGCTGCCGCCCACATTCCGTACCAGTTGCGTGGCGCGGAGCGTTTCTTTGAGCGTCCCGAGGTCAAGCAGGCGATGCTTGCCCTGCGTGGTTCGGCAAAGTCCACGGACGGTACCGAGGACGTCACCCGCTACACCCGTGACGTGCTCGGCGGCCTGGGTTTTAAGGAGGAAGGCCCCCTTTCGGGAGGCGCTACCCGCCAGAAGTGGGAGTCCCTCGCCGCCCTGGTGCACATGGTGGACATGATGGCGCAGAACCGTGAAGAGCAACTTCGGGAGCACCGCGCGAACCCGCGCCCGGGCGTACCCGAGCCGCTACCTTTGACCATGCACGAGGTGGTGGCGACCCTGAACCACCGCAGCGAATTCAATGACGCCCCGCAGGTCAATGGTGTAACCCTCGCCTCCCTGCACGCGGCTAAGGGCTTGGAGTGGGACGCCGTGTTCCTGTGCGGCCTGAATGAGGGCCTCATGCCGATTACTTTTGCGACCACCCCGGATGAGGTGGATGAGGAGCGCCGCCTGCTGTACGTGGGCATTACGCGCGCCCGCAAGTACCTGTGGCTGACCTGGACGATGACCCGCACCGTGGGTGGTCGAGGTCAGCGGAAGCGTTCGCGTTTCCTGGACGATATTGATCCGGCGAAGCGTCGCCGCAGGGCTGAGAGCGCCGGCTCGTCGTATAGCCAGGCCCGCTCAACTCAGCCCCGTGCCACACAGCCCCGCCGTTCGTCGAAGGGAAGAGGAGACTATGGCTCAGCGTTTTAAGCGTGAAATTCTGCCCGCCACCGAGGACCGCCCGCAGATTGAGCTGGTCCGCTCGGCGCGCCGCACCCGCACCATCAGCATGCAACGCGACGGTGAGGATGCGCACGGCAACCCCGCCTACCGCCTGCTCATTCCCGCCGCGAGCACGAGCGAAGAGATTGACGAGCATATTGCCCGCCTGCTGCCGCGCATTCAGCGTCGTGCCGCGCGCCGTGAGCGTGCCACGCAGCTGACGGTCACGGACGAGTATCTGCGCTCCCGCGCCCTGCACCTGGCGCAGAAGCATCTGCCGGAGCTGGTTGCCTCGGGCAGGGTGGAGAAGCTATCGATTCGTTGGGTGAGCAATCAGCGTCAGCGCTGGGGTTCGGCAACCTACGCGAACACGCAGATCCGCATCTCCTCGGAGCTGCAGGGCGTACCCGAGTACGTGCTGGATTCGGTGATTCACCACGAGCTCTGCCACCTCATCCAGCCGAATCATTCGGCGGCGTTCCGCACTCTGGAGGCGCGCTACCCGCAGCTGCTGCGGGCGCAAGCCTACCTGGAGGGGTACGCGCTGGGGCGCTCGCGGGCTGAGGGTGAGCGCGGCGAAAACAGCGCCGGCTAAAGCATCGCTGAAAACCTATCAACCAAAACACTTGAGCGGGGGTGGCTTGTACATTCACAAGCCACCCCCGCTCGAGGTGTCAGCTATTTACTGATGCCAGCTATTTACTTGTCGCCGCGCTACTTTCGCCGCTTTACTTTGCTCAGCTTTACTTTTCTTCGGGCGCGTCGCCGAAGCCGCCGTCCAGCAGCTTCTGCAGCTCCGAGTCGAAGTCCACGTCGTCCAGGCTGATTTCGTTCATGCGCGCATCGTATGCGGTGAAGTCTTCCAGCTCGGCGGGGGTGGGCAGGGTCTCCGGGGTGTCCCAGAGGCCGTCGCGTGCCTCAATGCCGTGGGCGTTTTCGTACCAGCGCCAGAACTGCTGTGCCTCACGCACCAGGCGCGGGCGCAGTTCCAGACCGACCAAGTTCTCGAAGACCTGCTCGCTGGGGCCACCGTCGATGCGGCGGCGCGCCATGATTTCGGTCAGCTGCGGTGCCTTGGGCAGGTTGCGGGTCGCGTCCTCGGTGACGACGGATACCCAACCTTCGATGAGCGCGAGCAGACCCTCCAGACGCTGCACCGCCAGTTCCTGGTCTTCGGTGCGCTGGGGGCTGAACATGCCGCCTTCGAAGGCCTCCTGTACGGCGTCGGGGTTGCTCATGTCCACCTGGGATGCGGCGTCCTGCATGCGGTTCATGTCCACGCGAATGCCGCGGGCGTAGCGCGCCACGAGCTGAACCAGGTCTTCACGCAGCCAGGGGTTTGCCTTGTGCAGGCGGATCAGCGCGGATTCACGCACGGCGAGGTAGAGCAGAACCTCCTGCGGGGGTACCTCGATGCTCTCGGCGAGCTGCTGGTAGCCGTTGGGCAGCAGCGCGGAGGAACCGGGCGCGAGGGGGAAGCCCACGTCGGTGGAGGAGTAGACCTCACCGGCGAGCTGTGCGAGCGCCTGCGCCATCTGCGCACCAAAAATCACGGAACCAATGTTGTTCAAGAAGCCGCTGTTGAGGATCTGCGAGATCTCTTCGGGCACGTCTTCGGGTGCGCCGGGCATGACCATGGACTGGGTGACTTCGGCTGCGACCGGCTCGACCATTTCGCGCCAGGAGTCGAAGGAATGCTCAACCCATTCCGCCTTGGACCACGCCTGTACCGGGTGGTTGTGGCGCTCAATGGTGGTCACTGCGTCCAGCCAGAGGTCGGCGAGGTTCGCCGCGTCTTCTACGGCACGCTTGAGGTTTTCGGGTACGGAGGGGTCTTCACCCATGGAGGCGAGCATCTGGCGGGTCTGGTTCTTTACGTTATCCCAGTTCACGCCGCTGGGGCTGTCGGATGCGCCCGCGCCGGAGAACATCGCCTGCACCTGCGCGAACATGCTCTGCATCATGGCGGGGTCGAAGCCCATGCCCATGTTCTTCAGGTCTTCGGGGTCGATGCTGATGCCGAAGGGGTTCTGACCGCCTTCGCCGAAGAGCGCGCTGAAGGGGTTCTGCGCGTTGGAGGAGCCGCCCTTGCCGCCCTGGCCGGTTGCCCCTGCGGAGGGGTCGAAGCCCTGCTCCTGCATCTTCTTAATGAATTCTTCGAGGGGGTCGCGCTCGTTGGAGGCGCCGCCGGTGGGGTTCTCAGACATGTAGAAGCCTTTCGTAATCCGGGGGTGGGCGCAACTGGCCCGCTCGCTGTCCAGCCTACCGATTTTTGCTGAGAATTTCCCGTGCCATTGCTGTGGAGGCGGGTTAATCAGCTGAGGGCTCACAAGCTTGTCTTCGGGGTCGGGGTTTGGGGGCTTTTTCGTGCCGCCGTCACCGCCAGGTGCTGACACAGCGCGGCGCGGGTCAGGTACGGGTCAGAGCGTGAACGCCTCCTGGGTGCTCTATTTTCGGCGGGGTCACAGTACCGGTCCGCATGTTGAAAAGCAGGTTTATCCGGTACTGTAGAAACCATGACTAAGTCCACCCCCGATGCTGAGCAGCAGCCAAACGCCGCCTCCGCGAGCGTGAAGAGTAATGAGAAGGCGACCAAGCGCCGTCCGCGTTTTGCGCCGCGCCGCGTGAACCTGCGTTCGGTGAGCGCTGTGGCGACGTGCGCCCTGCTGGCTGGTGCTTTTGTTCTGCCCAGTTCCTACGTGAAGGAGGGCCCCGGCCCGCTCTTTGACGTGCTCGGAACGTACCAGGAGAAGGAAGTCATTGAGGTTTCTGGCGCGCCCAGCTATAAGACGTTCGGCAAGATGAACATGACCACGGTGTCGGTTTCGGGTGGTCCGTACACGGAGCTGTCCGGCGCGGAGGCGTTCTACGGCTGGTTGGCGTTTGACGGTAACCGCAGCCTCGTGGTGCCGACCGATGCCCTGTACCCGCACGTGAGCCATGAGCAGGCGACGGCGGCGACCGGCGCGCAGATGGCTGATTCGCAGACTCAGGCGAAGGTCGCGGCGATGCGCCAGCTGAAGATGGCGGTGACCGAGAAGGTTCAGGTGCTTTCCACGGTGGAGGGTTCCCCGGCGGCGAGCGCGCTGAAGGCTGATGACCGTATCGTGAAGGTGGGGGAGAAGCAGATTGAGACTCTCACCGATGTTCCGAAGGCTGTGAACGCCTCGAACGGTTCGCCGATTGAGGTGACCGTGGAACGTGACGGCAAGCAGCAGACCTTTAAGCTGACTCCGGTTCGTTCGAGTGACGGTAGCCGCTGGATTCTGGGTGCGGGTTTGAAGCAGAGCTATGACCTGCCGGCGCACGTGCAGTACAACCTGGACGGTGTGGGCGGCCCGAGTGCGGGTCTGATGCTGGCGCTGGGCACGGTCGATAAGCTGAGTGAGGGTACCCTGCTCGCCGATGAGGATGCCGGAGGCGACCCGTACCGCAGCTACATTTCGGGTACCGGCACGATTGATGCGAACGGTAAGGTTGGCGCAATTGGCGGCATCAAGTACAAGATTTTGGCGACGGGCCGTTACGGTGCTCGCTACTTCTTGGCGCCTAAGGAGAACTGCGATTCGATTGTGAAGATGCAGGCGCAGGACCCCGACCTGTTCAACTACTATCACGCCGGTCAGGTGCGCGGCACGATGGTGGTTGTGCCGGTGTCGACCCTGGATGAAGCGGTGAAGACGGTGGAGGCGATTAAGTCCGGCACCCCGGATGATTCCCTGCCCCGCTGCGGTTCCTAATCGTGTGGTCCCCGACCCTTATTTAACGTAGAAGTCAGCCCCGGTACTTTAGGGTACCGGGGCTGTTCTGCATCCTCTTCTCTGCCCTCGCCCCTGAGCGCATCTGTGCCCGCGCCTCATCATTTCGCGCCCAAAACTCTCAACCCGGTCATATTTCGCCCCGAGCTTCTACGAGGTTCTGCCCTTCCGCGTTACCTCTGAGATACTTAAAGGCAGTTATTTTCTCTGAACGTATGATGAGCGAGGAATTGTGTCTGAGTCGACCAATAGCACCGCGCATCCCAAGCCGAAGAAGTCAACGCCTAAGCGTCGTGGCCCCCTGAGGGTGACGATTGCTGTGGTGGCGGTGCTCATTGCTGCTTTTGTGGGTGCGTCCCAGGTGTACACGGACTGGCTGTGGTTTGATCAGCTGGGTTATAGCACCGTGTTCACTACCCAGATTTTGTTGAAGGCGGCCGTATTTGTGGTGGCTGCCGTGGTGATTGCCGTGCCGCTGTGGGCTTCGATGTCCTACGCGGTCCGTCATGCTGATGTGGCGCCGGCATCCGAGAAGAAGCCGCAGGAGGCGCCGAATCCGGACCAGAGCGTGCCGACGAGCGGCACGGATGCTGCCGAGCAGATGCTGCGTGACGTGTTTGGTCAGCAGCGTGCTGAGGAGAGCATGCGCCGCTACCACGAGAGCGTGGATAAGGCGCGTAAGGTTCTGCTGGTTGCGGTTCCGCTGCTGTTGGGTCTGTTCATTGCTTCGGCGACGATGACTCAGTGGAGTACCGTCGCACTGTTCTTCAACCAGCAGTCCTTCGGTAAGACTGACCCGGAGTTCGGTCTGGATTACGGGTTCTTCCTGTTTGCGTTGCCGTTCTTCCGCATGGTGGTGACTCTGCTGACCTCCGCTGTGGTGCTGTCGGCGCTCGCGGGCGTGTTCATGCACTACTTCTACGGCGGTATTAAGGTGCAGCCTGGCGGTGTGAGCACTACCGTGGCGTTCCGTCGTCACGCTGCGATTGTGGCGGCTGCGTTCTTGCTGACTCGTGCGGTGAGCTTCTGGCTGGATCGTTATTCGTCGACTCAGCAGCAGGTGGGTCGCTGGGCTGGCGCCATGTACACGGACGTGAACTCGTCGATCCCGGTGAACGCTATTTTGGCGATTTCTGCGCTGCTGGTGGCTGTTATGTTCGTGGTGGCGGCTTCGATGAATCGTTGGCGTCTGCCGCTGATTAGCACCGCGATGCTGGTGGTTGTTGCTCTGGTTGCTGGCGGCCTGTACCCGTGGATTGTTCAGCGTTTCCAGGTGGTTCCGAATGAGCAGGGTGCTCAGTCGAAGTTTATTCAGCGCAATATTGATGCGACCCGTTACGCGTACGGTCTGGACAAGATTGAGACCACCCCGTATGACGCGACGATTGATACCCGTGCGGGTGCGTTGAGCTCTTCAAGTGCGACCATTGCGAATATTCGTCTGTTGGATCCGAATGTTGTGTCCTCGGCGTTTGCGCAGATGCAGCAGTTCCGTCCGTACTACCGTTTTGATTCGCAGCTGTCGGTGGACCGCTATGCGGTGGGTAACACCACGCAGGATACGGTGTTGGCGGCTCGTGAGCTGAACCCGGCGCAGACGAGTGGCGATTCTTGGTATAACCGCCACGTGGTGTACACCCACGGTTATGGTGTGATTGCCGCGTACGGTAACCAGGTGGATTCTGCGGGTAACCCGAAGTTCTTGCAGTCCGGCATTAAGGCGACCGGTACCCTGAGCGAGGATTATGAGCCGCGTATTTACTTTGGCATGAGCTCGCCGGAGTATTCGATTGTGGGTGGTAAGGGCGACACCCTGGAGCTGGACCGTCCGCTTTCTGCTGAGGAGACCAACTCCTCCGACGCGAAGTACACCTTCACCGGTTACGGTGGTCCTCGCGTTGATTCGCTGCTGGCTCGCCTGTCCTATGCGATTAAGTTCCAGTCTTCTGACATTCTGCTGTCGGATGCAGTGCGTGAGGGTTCGCAGATTCTGTACGAGCGCAACCCGCTGGATCGTGTGCGTAAGGTTGCGCCGTACCTGAGTGTGGATTCTAAGCCGTACCCGGCGATTGTGAATAACCGCGTGCAGTGGATTGTGGATGCTTACACCACGAGCGACCAGTTCCCCTACGCGCAGGGTAGCTCCCAGGATGCGGCAACCGCCGCGGGCGCTCAGCGTTCTAACTCGGTGAACTACATCCGTAACTCGGTGAAGGCCACCGTGGACGCGTACGACGGTTCGGTGACCCTGTACGCGTGGGATGAGGAGGATCCGGTGCTGAAGGCGTGGCAGGGCGTTTTCCCTGGCACGGTGAAGAGCTACCGTGAGATGAACGCTTCGCTGATGAGCCACGTGCGTTACCCGACTGACATGTTCAATATTCAGCGCACCATGCTGAATAAGTACCACGTGACGAACGCGAATAGCTTCTACGCCGGTGACGATGTCTGGTCGATTCCGAATGACCCGACCAATGATCGTAACCAGCCGATTTCGCCCTACTACCTGTCCCTGCAGATGCCCGGCGATTCTCGTGCGCACTTCTCGTTGACGACCACATTCATTCCGCAGCAGAGCGATTCGAACTCTCGTAACGTGATGTACGGCTTCCTGGCGGCTAACGGCGATGCCGGTACCGGTAAGGATGGCGAGCGTAGCCCCGATTACGGCAAGCTACGTCTGCTGGAGTTGCCGCGTTCTTCGGTGGTTCCCGGCCCTGGTCAGGCTCAGAACATTTTCAACTCTGATGCTGAGGTGTCGAACCAGCTGAACCTGCTGCGCCGCGGCTCTTCCGAGGTGATTAACGGCAATATGCTGACTCTGCCGGTGGGCGGCGGCATGCTGTACGTTCAGCCGGTGTACGTGCAGTCGAGCGGTGACGCTAAGTACCCGCGTCTGCAGCGTGTGCTGGTGAGCTTCGGCGATAAGGTCGGCTTCGCTCCGACTCTGGAGGAGGCGCTGAACCAGGTGTTCGGTGGCTCTTCGGGTGCTAAGTTGGACGGCTCGGCTACGGCTTCGCCGGCTCCTTCGGCGTCTGCCTCCGGCTCGTCTAGCTCTTCGACCGGCGGCTCGTCGGCTTCGCAGTCTTCGGAACTGAAGCAGGCTCTGACGGATGCCTCGAAGGCAATGACCGATGCTGATGCGGCAATGAAGAAGGGCGACTGGGCTGCCTACGGTGAGGCGCAGAAGCGTCTTGAGGCTGCCGTGAAGAAGGCTCTGGAGGCTGAGGAGGCGCAGAGCGCGGCTTCCGCTAAGGCTTCGGCAGCGCCCAGTGCCTCTGCGGCTCCGAGCGCCTCTGCAGCTCCCAGTGCCGCGGCTTCTGCAAGCGCCCCCGCAAGCGCGAAGCCCAGCGCCAGCGCCTCGGCTTCTCGCTAAGACTAAGAGGCTAAGCCTAAGAGACAGCGGGGGAGTAGCCCATACCGGATGCTCACGGGTCTAGCGTCCTCGCTCTAGATCCGGGGCCTGCACTGGATACGGCTCCTACCGACTAGCTCTAGCGGTCTCTGCGGGAACATCTCTGCGGGAACGGGGTGGAAGTGATTCACTTCCACCCCGTTCCTGTATGTTCTACCCCTGGCACTGCCCCGTAGCCCCTATTCCTACCCAACTGCTTTCTACCCAACTGCTTTCTACCCAACAGCCCCTATTTTTGTGTGCTTGGTTACAAATCGCGTTTTTGGCTTGCATGCCCGGTTTGGGGTCTGTATAGTTGTATGAGTCGCCGCGGGGTGGAGCAGTTCGGTAGCTCGCCGGGCTCATAACCCGGAGGTCGCAGGT
>ERZ773011.16-NODE-16-length-62260-cov-7.13216_pt1 | contig 62260 bp, 51 predicted proteins | sample MGYA00580662_ERZ773011 | MGnify/ENA primary metagenome ERZ773011 (study PRJEB29015, sample SAMEA2738118) | human oral metagenome | biome: human oral; feature: human-associated habitat; material: saliva | place: China | collected 2169 ... | reverse complement strand
ATCGTCATCAACGGCATCGCTCACGGCCCGGAGGTCACCACGACCTGCCAGCTGCACATGCGTTCCTTCCACGATGGCGACGTCATTACGATCGAGCCGTGGCGCGCGTCGGGCTTCCCGATCATCAAGGACCTGGTGGTGAACCGCTCCGCCCTGGATCGCATCATCCAGGCCGGCGGCTACATTTCCGTGAACACGGGTGCGGCCCCCGATGCGCACGCGACCCCTGTTCCGAAGCAGGACGCGGATCGCGCGTTCGAAGCTGCCGCCTGCATCGGCTGTGGTGCGTGCGTGGCTGCTTGCCCGAACGCCTCCGCGATGCTCTTCACTTCCGCGAAGGTCACGCACCTCGGCCTGCTCCCGCAGGGCAAGCCCGAGAACTACAAGCGTGTCGTGAACATGCTCAACCAGATGGACGAGGAGGGCTTCGGCTCCTGCTCGAACATCGGCGAGTGCGCGGCGGTCTGCCCCAAGCAGATCCCGCTTGACGTGATCGCAAACCTGAACCGCCAGCTCGGAAAGGCCGCCTTCAAGGGCGTCTGATCCGCATGAGTGGCCTTGGGCCCGGCGCACTAACGTGCGCCGGGCCCTTTTGCGTTCTCCACCTCCGGCGGGTCCCTTTTTTGAGTGCTCGCGGACATTGTGATCTGAGGCGTATCATGGAGACATCATCGGGCTCAGAGAGGAGCTTGCCATGCAATTTGACGAGACCGGACCGAACACGCACACGCGCCGTTACTGGGTCAGTGCAACGGTTGCAATTGGCGCAATGGTTGTTTTTGCGATCCTGTCGATCCTTCTGCTCCTGGGGGTTGTTTTCGGCTCCCCAGCAGTCAAGCCCGTCGCCGATTCGCTTGTCCCGTGGTCCCTGCTGGTGTTCGCCATCGCTGGCGTCGCGATGATCGTCGCCAACAAGCGGTCCGGACAGGATTGAGACTCCGACGGTTCACTACATGACGCACGCCCGCCCCTGCGGGCGGCGTCACCGTGCGTGCAGACTTAGACTAGAGGGCGTGAATAACCCCCTGGTCCTTGGTATTGAGTCAACGTGCGACGAGACGGGCGTCGGCCTGGTGCGCGGCACGCAGCTGCTAGTTGATCGCACGGCTACGTCGATGGACGAGTATGCCCGCTACGGCGGTATCATCCCGGAGATTGCGTCGCGCGCGCACCTGGAGTCGTTCCTGCCGACGCTCGACGCCGCCCTCGACGAGGCTGGGGTGACCCTGGCGGACGTGGATGCAATCGCAGTCGCTGCGGGTCCTGGTCTGGTCGGTTCGCTGACGGTGGGTATCTGCGCCGCCAAGGCCCTGGCCTCGTCCCTGGGCAAGCCGCTGTACGGCGTGAACCACGTGATTGGCCATCTGGCCGTCGACAAGCTGGCCGAGGGGCCTCTACCCGAGCATTTCATCGGCTTGGTGGTCTCAGGCGGGCACTCGAACATCCTGGAGATCCGCAATATCGCGACCGACGTCGTGGAGCTGGGCGGTACCCTGGACGACGCTGCGGGCGAGGCTTTCGATAAGGTCGGGCGTCTCCTCGGTCTGCCCTACCCGGGCGGCCCCCACGTGGACCGCCTGTCCCAGCAGGGCGACCGCGAGGCGATCCGTTTCCCGCGCGGCCTGGCCGCCGGTAAGGACAAGGAACGCCACAAGTACGACTTTTCGTTCTCGGGCCTCAAGACTGCCGTCGCCCGCTACATTGAGGGGACGACCGCGCGCGGCGAGACCGTCAGCAAGGAAAACGTGTGCGCCGCCTTCTCCGAGGCCGTCAACGATTCGCTGACCGCCAAGGCTGTGCGCGCGGCGCTGGACACCGGCTGTGACACGATTGTCGTTGGCGGTGGCTTCTCCGCCAACTCGCGGCTGCGTGCCCTCCTGACGGAGCGAGCCGAGGCCGCGGGCGTGACCGTGCGCATGCCTCCGCTGCGATTCTGCACGGATAACGGTGCTCAGATCGCAGCGATCGGCTCGGAGCTGGTGGCGGCGGGCCTGCCGCCGTCGGACTGGGATTTTTCGCCGGATTCGGGCATGGAGCTGACGACGACCTACGTGCCCCCGCGCGCCTAAGCGGCGTCGCGGGGGAGGGGCCTCAGCGCAGTCCCTCCATGAAGGACTCGGCGACGGAGGACCACGAGGTGTAGAAGCCGCCCGCCATGTTGGCACACACGCCGATGAAGGCGGCGCAGGCGAGTGCCACCACGCTCAGGCACGCCAGTCGCGCGGCGTAGGTGACGCATGAGGCCACCGGGCGCGGCAGCTCCGCGATGACGCGCGGCATCGGCAGGCGGAAGAAGCGCGAGCGGGATGCGGACGCGTCTGCGTCCCCAGCTAAGACGGCACTCCACGTGCCTGCGAAACGCCAGGTGAGGGTCACGAACGCAGCGGATAACAGGGCCAGCACAGCAAGGCTCACGAGCCCGTTGGGTGCGGTGGGCCGCACCGTGTGCGTGACGTTTGTGGCCGGCACGATGGAGGCGTAGGCTTCGGATGCCCGCGCGGTCGCCGCCGTCGGGGATGATCCCAGCGCGTTCGCGACCTTGTTGGAGGAACCCCACCACGCCAGCATCGTCGGGATGTGCTCCCTCCACAGGGGGCCTGCATGCCCGCCGGTGGGCGGAATGTCGGTCGTCACGGTGTCGGGAGACTTGACGGCCTTGGCCATCTTGACGGCGGCGGGGGCACCGCCGGCCCCGTCGTCTGCGGCGGCCATCGCGTAGATGCGCAGCCCGTCGGGGACCCTCTTGGCCAGCATCGTGGAGAGGGTGTTATCCGCCAGGTACTGGTCGCCGAGATTCGTCATCTGCCCTTCGATCTGCGTGTCATAGCCGGAGAGGGAGGCGGCTGCGCCGAAGGTTTGGGGTGTGCGCATCGCCGTCCACACCGCGCAGTAGGCACCCGCGGAGAAACCGCCGAGCATCCACGCGTCGCGCTTGTCGGAAGTATTGGGGAAATTGTGGCGGATGAACGCGGGGATTTCGTGCGCGGACCACGTGTAGACGGCGGGGCGATCCTCGATATCCGCGCAGTCGTGCGCCTCCTCGTCGACGCTCAGGGACGGGACGACGATGATGGTGGGCGGGATGATCCCGGCGTCGATGGCGTTGTCGAGGGCCTCCTGGACGTGGGCACCCTGCGTGGTGCCGTCGGCCTCGCCCGGGTACCCGTGCAGCAGTTCGATGACCGCGTAGGTCTTGCCGTCGGTGGGGGAGTAGTCGCGTGGTGCGATGACGAAGACGGGCAGTGTGATGCCGCTGATCGGCCCCGTCCACGTGGTGGTGAGCATGCCGTCCTCGGTCCTCGTGAAGGTCGCGTCGAGGCTGGAGGAAGCAATCGGCTGGTCGCCGATTGTGACCTCGCCGCCAGACTCGGCTGCCGGTTCGTCGACGTTGGAAGCGATGAGCGCAGCCAGGTCACCGCTGGTCTTGACGAGGCCGAGAGAGCGGTTGAGGATCAGGGCACCCGTGGCCGTCACGAGGAGGATCGGCACGAGGATGAGGACCGCGCGGCCCAGCCAATGCCTCGTGCGTCGGGGGAAATGCCTGGGTGTCCAGCACGGCAGGAGGAACGTCCCCGCGAGGAGGGACAGGACCGCGAGCACGGCGACGACCGCGAGGGTGCGTCCCGAGGTCAGGGAAATGGATCCGAGAAGGGACATGGTCACTCCTTCGTGGAGGGGGTTGACGAGGCCGTGGCGGTGCCACGCTGATCGGTGCTTGTGGGCGTGGCCGAGGAGGGGGACGATGCGGAGGTGCGCTGCGTGGCGCGGGCAGAGCGTAGGTCGCCGACGCCCTTCGCGGCGAGCTTGGCGAGGCCACCGGTGACGGAAGCCAGCAGTGTGAGGGTCTGGGCGGGGGAGAGCGAGGGCACGTAGGCGTGCGAAATGGCAAGCCCGACGGTGGCCAACGAGGCGGGTTCGGGGACGGCCAGGTACAGGGGTTGCGTGCGTGGCTTGAACTTGCGTTTGAAGGCGTGCAGCGAGATGAAGCCGTAAAGAGGTTCCATGATGGCGGCGAGGGCGTCGGTCAGGGGGCCGAAGGCGGACGTGTCGTCGGCGGAGCGCCTCAGGGGAGCGCCGGAGAGGGACAAGAACTCCAGGCCTTCTTCCTGGGCAGCCAGAGCGGCCTTGCCGATGAGGAATTCGATGGCGGGACGCCAGCCTGTTGCGCGGCGACGCATGACGTCGAGGGTTAGGCCGACGACCTGGCCGCGGTGGTAGACGGGCAGCCACGAGGTGACGGCGTGGATTGTAGAGTCGGCGTCGATGGCAACGAGGATGCGCGTCTCAGGGATCGCGAGTTCGCGCACGCCGCCGAGTGTGAAGCCCATTTCGGGTAGGGCCTTGTCGGAACTCCACGCCTGCGAGATCACGGTGATCTGGTCTTTCCATCCCTGGGGGCATTCGTCCCAGGTGGTCCAGCGGGCCTCGACGCCTTCGCGGGTGGCATGGTTCATGGCGGTGCGTACGTCCTGGTAGGCCTTGCCCTTGAATGCCAGGTCAGGCAGGTCGAGGAGTGACTCTTCGGCGACCTGCATGATCGTCCAGCCCTCGTCGCGGGCGGCGTAGGCCAGGTCCTCGTGGACGGAATAGAGCGCCGGTGTGAGGCCCGCAGTGGCGGCGAAGGAAGAAAACTCAGCGATTGCCTGGGAGGCTTTGCCTTCCTCGTAGGCCAAGTCGGTGACGGTGAGCGCGACGCCTCCGGCTCCCCGGTAGGCAACCCCGGCCTCGTCGAAGGGGGACACCCACACCTGGTTGCCCTCCCACATGTTCATCCAGCCAAGCGTTCCGCCCCCGTGTGCGCGCAGGAGCGGCGTGAGGTCGTCGAGAGGTGAGGACGCAGGGATGCGAGGCAGAGCGAGGAGAGCGCGCAGCACGAGGGCGAGGGTTCCCGCCCATGCAACGAGGGGCATCCACAGGACGGGGGCCTCAGCCAGGAGAGTCATGGGCACGAGCGATGGCTCGAAGATCGACGCGGTCGCCGTGGGTAGGAGTGCGAGGGCGTAGTCGTGGAAAACCTGCAGGGGCGTTGCGTTGGGCGCGTCCGAGATGTCTTCACCCGAAGCCAACGAGGAGAAGGGAATGAATGAGTCGCTTGTGAGGAGTCCGAGCACGAGGACCGCCGCCGCGCACACAGCCATGAGGATGAGCCAGCGGCGTGCCAGCGTCGAGGTCGTGGATGGCGCGGCGTGGATCGTGAAGGATCGGCGCATCCACCAGGTGATGGCGCACAGCGCGACATTGAGGAGGACAGGCATCAGCAGCAGAGAAGCAGCCGTCGTCACCTCGGGACGCAGGGGGTCATCCGGCCCATTCCACGCAAGGAGTTCGACGGTGGTTGACGCCAGCGTCGAAATACCGAGGAGGCCCTGGAGAATGAGGGTGCCGACGTAGGCGGCCTGCCGTCCCCTACGCAGTCCGTAGGCGAAGATCAGTTGCAGGGTGACGGGTGCCAGGCACAGAAGGGTTGTGATGACTCCCGTACGGCCCTCGAGCCACCAGGCTGGCCCCAGCGACCAGCGCATTTGTGCGAGGGGGCCTTCGGGCGCGGAGGAGACAACCGTGAGGGCTGCGGCGCACGCCCAGCACAGGGCAGCGATCGAGGCGAATTGGCGACCGAGTGTGACCTCGTCGGTGGTTTCGGAGTTGGAACCCTGTACGCCCAGTAGACGAGCAGTGATCATGCCGGCCAGGAGCGCCCACACGCGCGCGTAGGAGATCGCCGAGCCGAGGATCGCGGAGGAGAGAACGAGGATACCGATGAGGAGGAAACGCGCCCTCCACCGCCAGCGTGCCCCTAGCGACTGCACGGCGGCACCAGCCAGGGCGATGAGCATGAGGCTCGTCCCCCACAGGGTTCCTTCGCCGATGGCCTGGCCCCACTCGGTGATCGCGCGCTTGAGCAGGGGCAGGGTCGCCCATGTCGCGGTGACGCCGACGACCTGTCCGGCGAGCGCGGCAGCGATCCACACGCGGGTGCCCAAGTGGCGTTCGGCGGCGCCACCCGCGACGATCATCGTTGCGATGCCGAGGACGGCGGTGGCCAGGAAGTGCCCGGGGACAGCTCCGACGGAGGAAAAGATCGACCACCAGTGGGAGGGTGAAGGGCTCGCCTCGAGAACATTGAATTGATCGCGCCACACCCAGTAGGTGGCGGACATCAGGGTCAGGGCAACCGTCACGACGGTAGTGGCAGGGGCGTGGGACAGCCATCGGACCGTCAGGCGCGCCAGCGAGGAGAGCAGAAGCCAGAGGGTGCGTGCTGTTGCGCTCAGTGGCGCACCGATCCTGCGAAAAGTGGTGCGGCGGGGCTCGGGTGAGTCCGTCTCTTCCTGCGACACGGTGATGTCCTCTCAAGCCATTTCATTTTTCCGGAGAATAGGATACTCCGATAGTCTGGAAGTGGACTGATAGTGCGCTGGGAAGGTGTCTGCTCAGTCACGAGGCTGTGGCCCCGCCCCGGACGCGCCTCGCTGCCGCGCCGGGGACGTGGGGTCAGGCGCTCAGGGCTGCGAACTCGGCGAGTGCCAGGGGACGACCCGCAGCCATCTCGGCGCGCATGAGGTCCACGACGGCATCGAGGCCCTGGCCGGGGCGTGCGGCCGCAGCGACGGCGCGCTGGCGCTCGTAGGCGGCACCGATTGACAGGATCGTGTCCAGGTCGGCGAACTCGCGCGCGCAGCCAAGATCAGCGGCTACGGGAGCCAGCTCTTCCTTCAGGCGCGCAATGCCGTCGCGGGCGCTTTCGGTCGCGCCGTCGCGCGAGACGATGAGGGCTGCGTCCATGCCGTAGCGGGCCGAGCGCCACTTGTTTTCCGCGACGAACCAGTCCGGCAGGGAGGGCAGGGGCTCACCGGCGTCGTACAGGCGCGAGAAGTGCTCGACGAGGACGTGGGTGAGGGCCGCGAAGATGCCGACCTCAGTGGCGTTCGTCGCCGCGTCGTACATGCGGTTCTCGATCGTGCCGAAAGTCGGCGAGGGGCGGATATCCCAGCGAACCTCGTCGAAGCCCTCGATGACGCCCGTACGGATCATGTCGTCCGTGTAGGCCTCCAGGTCCTCCCACGTGTCGAACTGACGCGGGATGCCGGCGGTGGGTAGCTGCTGGAAGACCATCGCGCGGTTGGAGGCGTAGCCGGTGTCCTCGCCCGCCCAGAACGGAGAAGACGCGGAGATCGCCTGCAGGTGGCCCAGGTAGGCGGTGAGCGCCGCCTGGATCGGCAGGATCTTCGCGCGGTCTTCGACGCCGACGTGTACGTGGACGCCGTACAGGAGCATCTGGTGGCCCCAGTAGGCGGTGCGCTCGACGAGCTGGGCGTAGCGGCGTGAGTCGGTGACGCGCTGGCGACCCGGGCGCGCGAAGGGATGTGTGCCGGCGGTGGCCAGGTCAATGCGCAGGTCCGAGGCCAGGGGAGTCAGGTAGTCGACGCAATCCGTCAAGTCAGCGATGCACTCGGCGACGGTCGAGCGCGGCTTGGAAACGACCTCGATCGTGTTGAGGAGCATCTCGCGATGGACGCCGGGATAGAGCTTGCCGTCGGTCGTGGCGCGGTCGATAATGGCGTCCGCGCTTTGACGTAGATCGTGCGAGTCACGGTCGACGAGCTGAAGCTCCCACTCGACACCGAGTGTAGAACGCTGGGAGGAACCGAATGGCAGGGTCATGATCGATCCTTTCGCTGATTTCCTCCATTGTGTCAGGGCCTCGCTGTGTGCCGGTGGAGAGCTTCCTTACAGGTTTTTGGGCAACCTCTTGCAGATGATCGCGCGGTGACGCCCGGCCAGGCGCGTCGCAATGACTGTCAACTGGGCGCTACTGCCGCCCAGCTTGAGAGATTTGCGCAGCTCGTCGGGATTGATGTCCGCGCCGCGTTTCTTGATCTCGACACTGCCCGCGTCTCGCGATGTGAGCGCTGCAGAGATTGCCTTGGCGCGAAGGTTTGTCACCTCGAGCACTTCGAAGCGGTCATAGAAGGGGCTGACAGGCAAATCATCGCCTGTCAGATAGGCGATTTTGTCGGACACGATACCCGCCCCCGTCTTGTCAGCGAGACGCCCGAGCAGACCCGAGCGAATCACCGCCGGATCGGCCTCCGCGATGAAAGACCCGAGGGGAGCAACCTCCACGCGCTCGGCGGGCGTATTCGCAGCCATCCCCTCGGGGGAGGAGAGGGCATGGGCTGCCCCGGCCTCGTCCAGGAGGAGACAGGATCGGCCACACCCCTCTGGTGCCAGCGCGGGAGACCAGAGGGAAGCTTCGACGAGATCGCCGCCCACGCTCACCCACTGCGCATGCCAATCCGCCGGAATGACGTCATGCGCGATGCCGGGTGCCACCTTGATACCCACACGCTCAATCGTGCGCGCCCAGCCGAGGACCGCGGACAGGGGAGGGGACCAATCCTCCGGGTTCGTGATGCGCGCCGACCCGCGCGAGGCCCCCGTACGCCGGGCGGGATCAGCAAAGATCGCGTCCACGCCCTCGGAAGCCAACTCCGCGATATCCAGCTCCATGACGTCGCCCAGGCGAACCTGCGCCCCCTCGAAATCCCGCAAGTTCGCGGCCACAGCCCCCGCCGCCTCCCGATCGATATCAACCGCGAGAACATCCAGGCCCAAGCCCGCAATCGCCAGCGCGTCCGCGCCGATCCCGCAGCCCAGATCTGCCACCCGCCTCGCACCCGAGGCGCGGAAGCGCTGCGCGTGGCGCGCCGCCACCACCAGACGCGTTGCCTGCTCCAGCCCGTCGCGTGTGAACACCATGTGTGAGGCGAACGGGCCAAACTTGGCGCGCGCCGCCTGGCGTAGGGCCAGCTGGGTGAGGACTGCGGCAGCCAGGTCAGCCTCGATGCCCGAGGCGCGCAGGGCGGCGCCCAGCTCGCGCAGCGGAATCGGGTTGGTCTCCTGGCGGGCTTGGAGAGACTCCAGCAGCTCCCAGCCGGGCGAGGACAGGATCGGGGTCAAGGTGTTCACCGGGCCATTGTCCCATCTCTGGCGCGGCGAGGCCGTCACCGGCGCGCTCGCGAAGCGGCGGGTGCGCGCTCGATTGCAAAAACGGACAGCGGACGAATCGCCCTCGGTGAACCTGCTGGCACTCGGGTTGCCCGAGTGCCAGGAGCGCAACTACACTCGTGAAGGAAGCGCGGGATCATCCCGCGACCGGTCCTGCACCTGACCCCCGCGACGGCAGGGAAAGGACGAGCACCTTCGTGACACAGAAGAAAGGGAGCGACAATGTCGATCTCCATTAAGCCCCTCGAGGACCGCATCGTCATCCGCCAGGTTGAGGCTGAGCAGACCACCGCCTCCGGCCTGGTTATTCCGGATACCGCCAAGGAGAAGCCGCAGGAAGGCGAAGTTATCGCCGTGGGCCCCGGCCGCGTGGACGACAAGGGCAACCGTATTCCCGTCGACGTCAAGGTCGGCGACGTGGTTATCTACTCCCGCTACGGCGGCACCGAGGTCAAGTACGAGGGCCAGGAGTTCCAGATCCTGTCCTCGCGCGACGTGCTGGCGGTTGTGGAGCGCTGAGCGCCTTCGCACACTGAACGGTACGGGGGCGGCCCGGAAGGAATTCTTCCGGGCCGCCCCCCGTTTACGTATGACGGGCCGGGCGCGGCGCGGACCGCGTCGCGCCCGCAGTCTCAGGACGCCGTCTCGGCCAGCTGTGCCAGCACGGTGTTGCGCACGTAGGTGGCGTCGCGGAACCCGGGAATGTACGCCTTGTTAATGAACATGGTGGGCGTGCCCGTGATACCGGCCTGGTGCGCCTGCTCCTTGGCGGACTTCACTTTGGCGACGGTGTGGTCGGCGAGCATTGTCGTGCGGAACTTGTCCAGGTCGGGCACCCCGGCCGCTTGCGCGAAGTCGACGAGGGCCTGCTCGGAGTATTGGGGGTGTCCGGTCGGGTCCGCCGCCGCGTAGACGACGTCGTGGAACTCCCAGAACTTGCCCTGTTCGGCCGCCGCGAGACCCGCTTGGGCCGCCAGGGGAGAGGAGTCGGTGATCTGTGCCAGGTCGTACCACTCGACGCGCAGCGTGCCGTCCTCCACGAGGTCGGCCAGCGCCGGGTCGATCTCGCGGGCGAACTTCGTGCAATACGGGCACGCGAAGTCAGAGAAGACGACCATCGTCACGGGCGCGTTGACGTCGCCCTTGGCCTGCTGATCGTTCGGGTCGTGGCGCATGAACGAGTTCATGATCGCCAGGTTGTTCGCGTTCGTCTGGCTGGGTTCGGCGCTCTGCTCAGCCGACGGCATCTGCGCGGAGGCCGCCGGGGTTCCCGGCGTCGCATGGCTCGCCGGGGAGGTGGACGAGAGCTGGACGCCCATCCACACGCACGCGCCCGCAAGCAGGGCGGTAACCGGCGCGGTGACCATGAAGAGGGTCTTGTAGATGTTTGTTTCCTGCTCGGCGACGGCTTTCTTCTCCGTCGACGAGGCCGTGGAATCGTTGGTGGTCATGCGTCCTCCCGGGGAACGTCGATCAGGGTGTCGGGCGAGTTGTGGGCACTAAAATGGTGCGGCATCGCGGTGGCGATGCCGCACCGGCACTTCATTTGCGTGATCAGGACACGCGACGTCCACGTCCGGAGGAGCGGATCTCCTCACGACGTTCTTCCTCGGTCATTCCACCCCAGATGCCGTAGGGCTCCTGGGCGGCCAGAGCGTAGGACCGGCACTGCTCGATCACCGGGCAGGTAGCGCAAATCGCCTTGGCGTTCGCAGCGCGACGCCGACGCGTGGAGCCGCGCTCACCCTCGGGATGGAAGAACAGCTCGGTGTCCAGGTCTCGGCACGCCGCTTCGTACTGCCATTCCCACGCGTCGATCATGGGGCCGGGCAGACGGGAGACGTCAGTCATTGGGTGCCTCCTTCTTGTCTGTCGTGCCGACATTTTCGGCACACGATGTCCGCAAGGATAGACACTTGTGCGGTAGTTATTCAAGGCTCTTGTCAGAAGTATGAGCCAGTTCTCATGGAGCGGCGTCCTGGGTAGTGGAAATATGGAAAAACTGAGGTGGACGCACTGAATGAACAATGAACAACTTTTTGAATAACTTTGAGATGTGTAACGCACCCGTTCCTGTGGCGTCTCCGGGCCTGACAGACAAGAATCTGTAAGCGTACGCAGGCGCACAGAGGGGAGGAGCCATGCCGCGAGCGATCCTTACGCACGTTGCGCACGCCGACCGTTCCCGCACCGTGTCCTCCGTCGCCGACGAACTCGGCGTCTCCGCCTCCACGCTTCGAACCTGGGAACGGCGCTACGGCCTCGGCCCTGCCAGGCGCGAGGCCGGCTCACGCCGCCGCTACCAGCCAGAGGACGTCGAGCGCCTGCGAGCCATGGTCAACCACCTGCACGCAGGTCTCCCCGCCGCCGAGGCCGCCAAGCGTGCCCTCTCCGACGTCACCGCTCATCCCAACGCCGGACACGTCACCGCGTCCCAGCTACGTTCCATCGTTCTCTCCGACGACATCCCCCGCCTCGAAGATGCTCTCGAAGCGACCGTCGCCAGCCACGGCCTCGTCCACACGTGGTCGCGCTTCGTCGAACCCACCCTCAAAACCCTGCGCACCACCCCGGGCGGGGACCCCGTCGGTGCCCCACCCGCGCTCATGCTGCTCAACGCCTTCCAGCGCGTGTGCCGCTCCGTCCACCTCTCGCGCCCCGCCCGCTCCTTCGTCGGCGGTGATCGCGTCGCCCTGATCACCGACGCACTCCACGAGACGCCCGCTCAGGTCATCGGCGTCGCCCTGGCCTGGTACGGCTGCGACGTGCGCGTCCTGTCCAGCGAACACTACGGGGGCGTGTGCGCCGGCGACCGCTTCCGCGAATACGTGCGCGCCGGCGTGCCCGCCATCGCCATCGTGCTGGGGTGCGGCCCCGCCTGCGCCGACACCATCGAAGGACTCATCTCCCGCTACGGCGGACCCACCATCATTGTCGGCACCGACGTGCCCGACATCCTGGCCCCCCACGTGCAGCGCGTGCGCACGATCAACGCCTGCGTCGAAGAAGCCCTCGCGCTCCTGGCACCCCAGGCGGACCCTCAACTGGTCGGTCGGTCCTAGCCCCTTGACGAGGCCAACGGACCTCATGTTTGACTGACCGCCCACGCGGAGTGCGCGTTCACGCCAAGAGTCCTGGTCAGGTGGTACCGTGAGGGTACGGACAGGCAGGAGAACAGTCATGAACGCCCCCTGGAACAATGAGGATCTACGCCGCGCCTTCGACGCCGACTTCGACGCGCTTGTTGCCTTCGCGTCCCGGTCGAAAGCCCGGGTTGGCTACGCTTTCCTGCGCGCCGACGGTCAGGTCGACCTTGGCCGTCCCCTTGATGCGCGCATCAGCGCGCGCATGACCCACGTGTTCGCACTCGCGCAAATGCGCGGAATCGAGGGCGCGTCCCACCTTGTGTCCCACGGCCTCGCCGCCCTGACCGGTCCTCTGCGCGCCGCCAACGGCAGCTGGTACTCCGAGGTCGTCCCCACCTCCGAAACCAGCGCGATCCCCGTGCCCCGCTCCGTCCTGTCCCAGCGCGCTCAGGCCGCGATGATCGGCGCTGCCGCAGCCGCCCTCATGGCCGGGCACTCCGAGGCCGCCGACCTTCTCGAGGACCTCGAGAAGGACCAAGACCGGCGCTGGTGGGACCCCTCCTACGGTGCCGTGCGCGAAGAAATCGACGCGGCCACCGAGGTGTGCTCGCCCCTGCGACGCCTCTCCACCAACCTCGACACCGCCCAGTCCTACCTGGCCGCTTGGGAAGCCACCTCGAATCGCGTGTGGTTCGACCGTGCCCGCTCCATCCTGCGCCTCGTCGGGGAAATCGCCGCCCGCTCGGGCTTCGCCCTGCCCGACCTCTTCGACGAGGAATGGCGCCCCCTGCCCCTGACCTGTGACCAGCCCCCGCTCGAACTCATCCGACCCGGCGATACCCTGCCCGGCCTCGGCTTCAAGGCCGCGCGCCTCATCGGGCAAGTCTGCGCCATCCTCATCCACATGGGTGAAACCCCCGGGCCGTGGATGCTCGACACCGCCATCTCCCTGTACGAACGCGCCCACGCCGACGGCTGGACCGAGGACGGTGTCGGCGGCATCGTCTACACCCTCGACTCCACCGGCATCGTCGTCGCGCCCGAACGTATGCACTGGGTCGTGTGCGAGGCCGCCAGCGCTGCCCGCGTCCTCGCCGAACTGGTCGTCCCTGACCTCGCCGAAGACCTCGCCGTCGACTACGCGCGTGCCGTTGCCTGGGCAGACTCCCACGCCCGCGCCGGAATGGGCCGCTGGATCCACGAGATCGCGCCCGACGGCTCCGTCTCCATGCGCGTGTGGGAAGGGCGTCCCGACGCCCTGACCTCCGCCCGCATGCTCGCGCGGGGTGCCGCCCCCATCTACTTGACAGTCACCGGGGCGACCGCGATGGCCGGGGCCTCCACGCGCGCCCAGCGGGCCGCCTGACAGCTGGGTGCGGTGCACCCGCCGTCGCCTGACCCGTGACAGCGGGTGGCCTCGCCCGTGACGCGTCTCTCGCGTGAGGCCACTGTGCCCAGGAAGGCCGCCCCGGCCACGTACCCAAGCCTCGCCCGGGGAAAGGGCAATGACGCGAATGCGCCTGCGACCACCTACAATTGGCCCATGGGAGAACTTTCAACACACGATCCTTTCAGCCTCACCGGCCTCACCTACGACGACGTCCTGCTCCTGCCCGAGCTCACGGACGTCGTTCCTTCATCCGTTGACACATCCAGCCGCTTGACAAAGAACATTTCCCTGCGCGTGCCGCTCCTGTCTGCCGCCATGGACACCGTCACCGAAGCACGCATGGCCATCGCCATGGCCCGCCAGGGCGGCATTGGCATCCTCCACCGCAACCTCTCCATTGAGGAACAGGCCGCGCAAGTCCGCCAGGTCAAGCGCAGCGAATCCGGCATGGTCGAAGACCCTGTCACCGTTGGCCCCGACGCCACCATCGACGAACTCGACAGCCTGTGCGGCCACTACCGTGTCTCCGGTCTGCCCGTTGTGAACGAAGACGGCACCCTCGTCGGCATCATCACCAACCGCGACCTGCGCTTTGTCCCCCAGGACGAATGGGCCACGCTGCGCGTGCGCGACTGCATGACTCCCCGTGACCGCCTCGTCGTCGGTCAGGTCGGCATCTCCCGCGAGCACGCCAAGCACCTGCTGGCCGAACACCGCGTCGAAAAGCTACCCATCGTCGACGAGAATGACCACCTGACCGGCCTCATTACCGTCAAGGACTTCGTCAAGACCGAGCAGTACCCCAACGCCACGAAGGACTCGCGCGGCCGCCTCGTCGTCGGCGCGGCCGTCGGCTACTGGGGCGACACCTGGGAGCGCGCCACCGCCCTAGCCGAGGCCGGCGCGGACGTCCTCGTCGTCGACACTGCGAACGGCGGTGCCCAGCTGGCCCTTGACATGATCCGCCGCATCAAGGCCGACCCGACCTTTGAGGGCATCGACATCATCGGCGGCAACGTCGCCACGACCGAGGGCGCGCAAGCCCTCATCGACGCGGGCGTCGACGCCGTCAAGGTCGGCGTGGGCCCCGGCTCGATCTGCACCACCCGCGTCGTCGCCGGCGTCGGCGTCCCCCAGATCACTGCCATCCACCTGGCCGCCAAGGCCTGCGGCCCCGCCGGAGTCCCGCTCATCGCGGACGGCGGCCTGCAGTACTCGGGCGACATCGGCAAAGCCCTCGTCGCCGGCGCCGACACCGTCATGCTCGGCTCCCTGCTGGCAGGCTGCGAGGAGTCCCCCGGCGAGGTCGTGTTCACCAACGGCAAGCAGTTCAAGCGCTACCGCGGCATGGGTTCGCTCGGCGCGATGAGTTCGCGCGGCCGTAAATCCTATTCCAAAGACCGCTACTTCCAGGCCGACGTCACCTCCGACGACAAGATCGTCCCCGAGGGCATCGAGGGCCAGGTTCCCTACACCGGTTCCCTCGCCTCGGTGATCTATCAGCTCGTCGGAGGCCTACACCAGACCATGTTCTACCTGGGAGCCTCTACGATCACCCAGGTCAAGGCCAACGGCCGCTTCGTGCGCATCACCAGCGCAGGCCTGCGCGAGTCGCACCCGCACGACGTCCAAATGACGACGGAAGCACCGAACTACCACTCCTCGTCGGCGAAGTAAACGCAGGTCGAGCGTTCGTGACGGGCGGGAGCAGCCGGTGGGCTGCTCCCGCCCGCGCTATCCTATAGGTGCGAAAATCCCACGAATGCGCAAAGGAGCTCCATATGCTCATCCTCATCGACCACGCCAACGTCGATTCCATCAAGAACACCCTGGAATACCTGCCCATCGACGGCGTGACCACCAACCCGACGATTCTGTACCGCGAAGGCAAGGAACCCCTCGAGGTCCTCCACGCCATCAAGTCCGTCCTACCCGACGGCGCTCAACTGCACGTCCAGATCGTCTCCCAGCGCGCCGACGACATGGTCGCCGAAGCACGCGCCCTGCGCGGCGAAATCGGCGGCAACCTCTTCATTAAGCTCCCCGTCACGCGTGAGGGCTTCGCCGCGATCCCGCGCATCGTGCGCGAAGGCATGCAGGTCACGGCCACCGGCATCCACTCCTCCATGCAGGGCTTCATGGCCGCCAAGGCGGGTGCCCGCTACGTCGCCCCCTACGTCAACCGCATGGACAACTACGGCATCGACGGCGTGCGCGTCGCCTCTGAAATCCACCGCACCCTGCGCACCTACGACCTGAAGGCCGACGTTCTGGCCGCCTCCTTCAAGAACTCCGAGCAGGTCCTCGAGCTGGTCCGCCAGGGTGTCGGCGCTATCACCGCAGCTCCCGACGTGCTGGCCGCCCTCATCAAGAACCCCGCGACCGACGCCGCCATCGCCGACCAGAACCGCGACTTCGGCATCCTGGTGGGCGAGCGTCGCACATGGCTGGACCTGGTCAACGACAAGTGAGCTTGTAACGCCACCGGTGTTCCGGGTGCCGTCGGGTCCGCCCGCCCGCTCGCCGTCCGCTCCGCGAGCCTGCGGCTCGGCGCGTCAGCTCGAAGCCCGGCCAGGCCCTGCGGGCCCGTTGTGATGCACTGCCCGAGGCTTCCGCCGGAACCCGGCCACGGCCTCGTGATAGCGCCCTGTGCGCGGAGGGCACGTCAGGCATAACGAAGCGAGGGCCGGTACTCACCGACCCCCGCTTGACGTGCCCCTACTCCCTGTCGCCCCCGCGGCCTCTCGGCGTGATCTGGGGCCACTCGCGGTCGATGGACGCGTCGCGGCCCTGCTTGCGCAGGTACTTCTCAAAGTCCTCCGCCCAATCCTGGTGGGCCTGGAGCTGATAATCCATGAGCTCCAGGGCGCTCATGGAGGCCAGCTGCGGGTACTTGTCCACCATGCCCGCGAGCACGTCGAGCGTCATGGCCACATCGACCTCAGCCGTGTGAGCGTTGGGGGAGGCGACCGCCCCGTAGACGGGGGCCATCTCCGTCAGCGTCTTCTTGCCCTTGCGGAAACGATCAAGCTTGCGATCCAAAACGAGCGGGTCGACGACCAGCATCGGCGCGCCCTCTAGGCGCTCCTCGAAGGACCCCAGGTGGTGGCGGCGCAGCTCCTGATTGACCAGCGTGATGTCGTAGGTCGCATTGAAGGCGACGACAGGATAGCCGCGCAGCCAGTGCTCGACGATGGAACCCGCCAGCTCGTGGAGGACCTCCTCGATGGGGCGGCCGTCGCGGCGCGCCTGCTCGGTCGTGATGCCGTGGACGGCCGTGGCCTGCTCGGGGATCTCAATGCCTGGGTCTGTCAGCCAGGTCGCCACCTGGTCGGGGGCGCTGACCCCGCTGCGGTAGGAAGCGCCGTCGATACGCAGGACGAGGGCCGCCGTCACCAGGCGGTCCTTGAGCGCGCGCACGCCCGTCGTTTCGGTGTCAAAACCCATCCACGGGTCGTCGATCCAGCTCATGTTTGCTCCTGTCCTCGCCGGTTCCACCAGTGTGGCAGAGGGCGGGCACATCTGCGTCCCGGAGGCAGTAGAATCGGTTTATGAGCCACGAAGTCGAAATCGGACGCGGCAAGCGCGGTCGGCGCGCCTACACATTGGACGACATTGCCCTCGTGCCCGCCCGGCGCACGCGCGACCCCGAGGACGTCAACGTCGGCTGGCAGATTGACGCCTATCACGTGGACTTGCCCCTCATGGCGGCCCCCATGGACTCGGTGATGAGTCCGGAGACGGCCATTGCGTTCGGTCGCCTCGGTGGCATCGGTGTCCTCGATTTGGATGGCCTGTGGACCCGGTACGAGGATCCCGAGCCGATCCTCGACCAGATCGCGCACCTCGGCGAGGAAGAATCGATTGCGACTCTGCAGCGCGTGTACTCGGAGCCGATCAAGCCGACGCTCATCACGGAACGCCTCACGCAGCTGCGCGAGGCCGGGGTGGTCGTCGCCGGTAAGCTCTCACCTCAGCGCGTCCAGCAGCATTGGCGTGCGGTCGTGGACGCGGGCGTCGACCTGTTCATCATCCGTGGCTCCACGGTGTCCGCCGAACACGTGTCGTCGCGCCGAGAGCCCCTGAATCTCAAGCGCTTCATCTACGAGCTGGATGTCCCCGTCATCGTCGGCGGCGTCTGCACGGATACGGCGGCCCTGCACCTCATGCGCACGGGCGCGGCGGGCGTTCTTGTGGGATTCGGTGGGGGAGCAGCCCACTCGACGCGTCAGTCCTTGGGCGTGCACGCGCCGATGGCGACCGCGATCGCGGACGTGGCCGCGGCTCGGCGTGACTACATGGACGAGTCCGGCGGTCGTTACGTACACGTCATCGCGGACGGCGGTATTGGTCGCAGCGGCGACCTCGCGCGCGCTATCGCGTGCGGCGCGGACGCGGTTATGCTGGGCGCGGCCATCGCTCGCGCCGAGGAGGCTCCCGGGCGCGGCTGGCACTGGGGTTCAGAGGCAACCCACCCTGACATGCCGCGCGGTCAGCGCGTTCACGTGGGAACGACGGGCACGCTCGAGCAGATCCTCTACGGTCCCTCGACGCGCGCGGACGGCTCGCTGAACTTCGTGGGTGCCCTCAAGCGTGCCATGTCCACGACCGGTTACGCCGAGGTTAAGGATCTTCAGCGCGCCCAGGTGGTCGTCTCGCCGTACTCGGCGTCCTGACTGTCGCTCATCGACAGGGACGAGGCCGGGGCGAGATTGTCGGGCACCGCGTCGCTCCTGCGCGACTTCTCGTATCTTGTTGCGGGGGATGGGAATCCTCCCATGTGGTTCCATTTGTGCGTGGATGCGCATACACTTGGCACAACTTGTGTTGCCGTTGGTAAAGATGCCTGCGGTTCGGGACCTGTGGGTCCCTCACGGTGAGGCGAGGTTGAGAGGAAATCCCGATGACGTGCGGGACTCGGTCGTTAGCTGTACTCGGCGTACTCAGTCTGTCCGCGGTGGGGCTTGTTCCTGCCGCCTGGGCGACTGATGCCGGGGCGAAACTTACGCAAGTTGCTCAGTCGGGAGAACAACGTGCTCCCGAAACATCCGGTACGGCCACTGCCCAGGAGAGCGGGATCACCCAGGGGCAGTCGGCCTCGTCAATGACGGGTGAGGGGCAGCTGAGCGCCCCTGAGAGTCGTGGCTCTCAGCCTTCCGCCGACGTCGAGACAACTGGGGGCGTGCCCGTGAGCGTGGCCGCGACCCCGGAAGGTGTCGCTGGGCGCGCGGTTGCAACTGCTGAGGATGCTGCGCCAAACGGTGCGACCATCGATACCCCGATCCCGGAGATTCAGGCGGTGGGGGAGGGAGACGACTCGGCGATGGTGGGTGCCACCGTGACGACGCTCGGCGTTGTGACTGCGGCGTATCCGGCAGGTGAGTCTGGGCTGGCAGCTACCTTGGATGGGTACACGATTCAGACGCCGGGCAGTGGCGGCGCATGGGACGAGGGGCGGGCGCGCTCGGACGCTCTCTTCATCTTCGCGGGGAAGAACGGTCAGGTCCCTGCGGTTGGGACGTGCGTGCGCGTGAGTGGCACGGTTGGGGAGTTCCCCGCGACGACCGCGACGTCCAACCCGTCGAGCCTGACCCAGTTGGCTGCCACCGGATTCACGCAGGTCGACGGGTGCGAGGCCGTGGCTCCCACTCCGGTCACCGGTGTCCCTACGGATGGGCAGGCGGAGACCTACGAGTCGATGCTGCTGGACCCGCAGGGAACGTGGACGATCACGGACAACTATGCGGCGAATCAGTATGGGACGCTGGCGCTCACGCCGGGCACGGAGCCGCTGCGCGCCGCGACCGACGTGGTTGCGCCGGGGCAGGCCGCACGCGACTACGAGGCGGCCAACGCCGCGCGGGTGATCACCCTCGACGACGGGACGAACACAAACCTGCTGAAGGGCGCGGCGACCGAGGTGCCCTACGCATACCTGGCGAATGGGGCACCCGCCCGCGTCGGGTATCACGTGACGTTCTCCGCTCCCGTCGTCTTGGAGCCGAGGCATGGGTCCTGGGTCTTTCAGCCGACCTCGCTGGTCGCCGGGCATCCTGACCGCGCCCCCGTGACCGTCACCGGGCAGCGGCCGAGCGCGCCCACGGTCGGCGGGGATACGCGTGTGGCGACCTTTAATGTCCTCAACTACTTCTCCGACCTGGGCGTCGACGAGGCCGGATGCATGGGCTATCCCGACCGCACGGGGGCCTTCGTGACGGCCAAGAAATGCAAGGTACGCGGCGCGTACTCGCGCGAGGCTTTCGCCACCCAGGAGGCGAAGATCGTGTCCGCGATCAACGCTCTGGGAGCCGACGTGGTCGCCCTCGAAGAGATTGAAAACCCGCTCGCCGTGGGCGTGGGGACGGATCGTGACGCGCCCCTGGCGCGCCTCGTGGCGGCCCTGAATGAGGCCGTGGGGTCGAAGGTGTGGGCCTACGTTCCCTCACCGCCCGTCGTTCCCGCAGACGAGGACGTCATCCGCGTCGCGTTCATCTACAAAACTGCGACGGTCACCCCCGTCGGTCCCTCTCTGATCCATGACGATCCGGCGTTTAGGGGCCTCGCGCGCCAACCCCTGGCCCAGGAGTTTGCGCGCACGACCGGCGAGAGGGCGGCTGTACCCTCCTTCGTGGTGATCGCCAACCATTTCAAGTCCAAGGGGTCCGTGCCCGAGGGTGCGGGCGAGGGCAATACCGATAGTGGGGACGGGCAGGGGAACGCGAACGCGATCCGTGTCGCCCAGGCCACCGCGCTCGCTTCCTTCGCCGCTCAATTCGCTGACAAACCAACCCTGCTCGTCGGCGACTTCAACTCCTACTCCCAGGAGGACCCGGTGACGGCCCTGGAGGGTGCCGGGTGGGAGCGCGTGTCCGGCGGGGGTGAGGCGTCCTACGTGTACTCGGGCCGCTCCGGTTCCCTCGATCACGTGTTTGCTAATGCCGCCGCGAAGCCTCTCCTGGCGGGGGTCACCAGCTGGGCCGTCAACGCCCAGGAATCCATTGCTTTCGAATACTCGCGCGCGGGCATGAACGCTCACCTGGCCGTCGAGGCCGGGGCTCCCTACCGCTCCTCCGATCACAACCCCGAGATCATCGGGTTGAACCTGCTGGGAGTTGATCCGTCGCCGGGAACCAACCCGTCGCCCAGCACCTCGTCAGCGCCGGGAGCCACGCCGTCACCTAGCGTCGGTGCCCCGACGCCGCGCGGCACCGGGTACCCGGCCACGGCCTCGTCCCGAGGAAGGCGAAAGAACGCTGGAAATTCACGGCGCATGACGCCGGCGAACGCGCGCGCTTCCCTCGCCCGCACGGGCGTGGACGCGGCGGCCCCGGTCTGGGCCGGCGTTCTCCTCGCCCTCGCGGGCATCGCTGCGCGGAGCGCGGCGCGCCGCGGCTCCCGGCACCCCTAAGCACCTACTCATCCTATTCACCACGTGACGCGGCATTGTTGCCGCTCAGAAAGGAACACACCATGCGCAAACCATCGACACGCCTCGCGCTCGCCTCGGTGGCGGCGCTTACCCTCGCGTCGTTGCCCACCATGGCGGCAGCTGCACCGCAGGACGAGGCCGCGCCGATCACCCTGGACCTCTACAACCTCACGGACGTCCACGGGCACATCCAGCAGGTCACCAAGAAGGGAGTCGTTCGCGAGGCCGGCTTGCCCGCGATGAACTGCTATCTGAAAAAGGCCGCGCAGAGTAATCCCAACTCCTCGTTCACGCTGCTGGGCGACAACATCGGAGCGTCCCCCTACATTTCGGGCGCGCTCAACGACAATCCGACTATCGCGGCCCTCAACACCCTGAACCCGCTGGCCTCCACGATCGGCAACCACGAGCTGGACATGGGGCAGGCCGTCTTTAAGCAGCGTGTCGACGGCTCCAACCCGAGCGAGTACGTGCAGGCGACCTTCCCGTACCTGGGGGCTAACATCGAGGGGATGGGCACCTACGGGGACGGTACCCCCTACCTCGGGGACTACAAGCTGTGGACGTCGCCCGCGGGCATGAAGGTCGCGTTCATCGGGGCCATCGCGCAGGACGTGCCCTACAAGCTGAGCCCCGGCACGACGGAGGGCCTGACCTTTAGCGACCCGATTGCGCGCATCAACTCGCTGGCCGCATCTCTCAAAGGCAGCGGCACGGCAGACGTTGTCATCGCCATGCTCGACGATGACGTGAAGAACAACTACACGAAGGTCGGCAAGGACGTCGATGGCCTCATGGGCGGGGACACGCACGTGCCCTACGAGTTCGACCACGTGAACTCGGTGGAGTCCTTCGAGTCAGCGAACCCGCGCCTGGCGGGTGTCGCGTCCGGCTCCTACACGGATAACCTCGGTCTGATCCGCCTGACGATTGATCCCGCGACGCGCCAGGTCACGAGTGCCGACTCGATCCTCATCCCGGCCGCCGAGGTCGCCCAGTGCGGCGCGGACCCCGACACCCAGGCAATCGTTGATAAGGCCGAGGCCGACTCGAAGGAGGCTGGCAAGCGCGTCGTCGCTACCGGATACACGACACCCTTCATGCGCGGTGTCTTCACGACCCCCGACGGGCTGACCGAGCCGGGCTCGAACCGCGGTATCGAGTCCTCCCTCGGTGACCTGGTGGCCGACTCCCTGCGTGAGACGATCCTTACCCCGGACGGAAAGAGCGTCGACGTCGGCATGATCAACGCGGGAGGCCTGCGCGAAGACCTCGTGCCGAACGAGGACGGCACCATCACCTATGCGCAGACCTACGAGGTCGAACCCTTCTCCAACGAACTCGGCTACGTGACCCTCAAGGGATCTGACCTCAAGGACGCGCTCGAACAGCAGTGGAAGAGCGACCTGAACTCGCAGAACTCCCGTCCGATGCTCAAGCTCAATCTGTCCTCGAATGTGCGCTACACCTACGACCCGGCGAAGCCCGACGGACAGCGCATCACGTCGGTGACGATCAACGGTGAGCCGCTGAAGGCTGATGGGACCTACACGGTTGGGTCCGTGAACTTCCTGTTGGACGGCGGTGATTCCTTCGAGGCTCTCACTCGCGGGGGAGCAACCGTGACGAACGGTAACCTGGATCGTGACGCATTCAACGAGTACCTGGCCGCCCATTCGCCCGCGAAGGATCGATCCGCCGACGCTGCAAGCGGCCTGGCTCCGCGCGCGGCGAAGTCTTCGATTGGTCTGACCTTGCCCGCCGAGCCGGTCGCCGATGGCTCGACCGTGACAATCTCGCTGCGCGGCCTGTCCTTCTCCGAAGGACCCTCGATCACGACGAAGGTGCACGTGAGTGCGGGTGGTGCACAGGCCGTGGCCGACGTGGATAACTCCCTCGTGGATGCCCACGCATCGGACGGTGCCGCAGTCATCACGACGGACGGCGCGGGGCAGGCGAGCGTGGATGTGACGGTCGTGGGTGCCTGCGAGGGCAAGGCGGCCGGTGAGGTCGTGAACGTGCCCGTCACGGTCGCCACCGACTTTGCGACGGTCGTCGAGGCCTCGGACGGTTTGTCGATCCCGGTGACGTGTGCGGGTGTGGCAGCTCCGTCTCCATCGGCCGATTCTGGCGAGGGGAGCAAGCCGGTCGTGAGTGCTCCGGAGGATTCGAAGAAGGATCCAGGCGCGTCCAAGTCAGGCGGTGCGTTGGCGCGAACGGGTGCGGATACGCAAGGGGTGTCTGTGGCGTGTGTGCTTGCTGTGTGTGGCCTCGCCGGTCTCCTGGTACGTCGTGCCCAAATCGTTACCAACAGGTAAGCGATTTGCCTTGACGTGAGTGACACTCGCGCAGGATACTTGGATACGGTGTAACCGCCGGTTCGCATTGTTGATAAATTCCCTGTATTCTCAAGGAGGCATGTTTTCCACGCCACTATCGAGTCGTCAGAAAGTTCACGTCAACAGAGAGAGAACGTCATGAAGCACATCACCACATTTGCCGCTGCTGTGGGCGCTGTCACCCTAGCATTGACCGGCTGTGCCGGAGGGGGGAAAGCCGCTCAATCTGGTGAAACCAAGGCTGAGCTTCCGTTTAAAGCATGCGCTGTCTCCGATACTGGCGGTTGGCAGGACAAGTCTTTTAACGAGTCCGCCTACGACGGCCTCATGGAAGCGAAGTCCTATCTGGGGGTCACGGTGGACACCGCCGAGTCCGACACAGAGGATGACTTCGTCGGCAACGTTGACAAGTTGGTGGCCAGCGATTGCACGCTGATCATTGGCGTTGGCTTCCACCTGGAGCCGGCCGTTCATCAGTCTGCCCTGCAGCACCCCGACCGCAACTTCGCCATGATCGACACGACCTTTACTGACGGCACCGACGAGACGGTCCTGAAGAATGGGCGTCCGCTGCTGTTCAATGCGTCCGAGGCTGCATTCCTCGCGGGCTACACCTCGGCGGCGATGTCAAAGACCGGTAAGGTCGCGACCTTCGGTGGTGCGCAGATTCCTGCCGTGGCTGTGTTTATGGACGGATTTGCGGACGGTGTGAAAGCCTACAACGAGGCGAAGGGAACCTCCGTGCAGGTGCTTGGCTGGGACAAGGACACCCAGACGGGAGCCTTCACAGATTCCTTCGATGACCAGTCGCTGGGGCTGCAGCAGGCGCAGCAGTTCATCGCGCAGGGTGCTGACATCATCATGCCCGTCGCCGGTCCTGTCGGAATGGGCGCTGCGGCCGCTGCGAAGGCTGACGGCAAGACGCTGATCGTTGGCGTCGACTCGGATTGGTACGAGACCAATCCCCAGTATTCGTCGATCATCCTGACCTCGGTCATGAAGGAGATCGGTGCTGCTGTCGAGCAGGCCATTCAGGATTCGGTCAAGGGGAAGTTCACCTCGGAACACTACATCGGTACGCTCGCTAATGGTGGCGTGTCGCTTGCTCCCTTCCATGATTACGAAACCCAGGTTCCCAAGGAGCTGCGGCAGGATCTGAACAAGCTGACGGAGGATATCAAGAAGGGACGGCTCGTGATCGAGTCGCCGAACGCCCCGAAGTAATCTCTCGCCGGGTTGGCCGGCGGCGAAGCTTTCAACGCAGCGATTGGTGTCGCTGCACGAAAGCTTGCCGCCGGCTTAATCGTTGCTAAAGCAACTTAATCGTTATCAAAGCGAGTTAACCGTTATCAAAGCGAGAACAAATAAACCTTGACATGAGTGTTGCGGCACGGGACACTTAGATCAGACGTAAAAGTCGATTTATGCAAATGTTCGCACGGTGATTGTGCGAACCGAATCGGGGCTTGTGTAGCTCACGGTTCGACGAAGAATCACTTCAACAAAGGATCACACAGATGAAGCATTTCACGAGGCTCGCCACATCGGCGGGTATTGTCGCGCTCGCGCTGGCTGGATGTGGCGGAGGTGGAACCTCCGGCGGCTCTGGCAAGGCCCAGGACGCCTCGTCTTTCAAGGCGTGCGCAGTGTCGGACGCCGGCGGCTGGAACGACAAGTCCTTCAACGAGTCAGCGTACAACGGACTGAAGGATACCCAGGGCAAGCTGGGTATTCAGATCAACGCGGCCGAGTCCAGCTCCGACACGGACTTTGCGCCCAACGTTGAGTCCATGGTCTCCGACGGCTGTAACCTGATCATCGGCGTCGGCTTCAACCTCGAGCAGGCGATCCACAAGTCCGCAGATGACAACACGGACCTGCACTACGCCCTCATTGACTCCAGTTTCTCGAACGGTTCCGACACCGTCACCCTTAAGAACGGGCGTCCGCTGCTGTTCAACACGGCTGAGGCTGCATACCTTGCGGGTTACGCGGCGGCCGGCATGACGCAGACGGGTAAAGTTGCCACCTTCGGTGGCATGCAGATCCCTGCGGTGACAGTCTTTATGGATGGCTTCGCTGACGGCGTTGATGCCTACAACGCCGCGCATGGTACCTCCGTTCAGCTGCTCGGCTGGGACAAGGCATCTCAGAACGGCTCGTTCACGCAGAACTTCGATGATCAGGCACTGGGCAAGCAGCAGGCGCAGCAGTTCATCTCGCAGGGCGCGGACATTATTATGCCCGTTGCTGGCCCCGTGGGCCTGGGTGCCGCGGCGGCTGCCAAGGCTGACGGTAACACGCGCATCGTCGGTGTGGACTCCGACTGGTACGAGGCGAACCCCGACTACTCCTCGATCGTGCTGACGTCGGTCAAGAAGGAGATCGGTGCTGCTGTCGAGCAGACCATCACGGACTCGGTGAATGGCAAGTTCACGTCGGAACCGTTCGTGGGGACGCTGGCTAACGGCGGCGTCTCCCTGGCACCGTTCCACGATTTCGATGCTCAGGTGTCCGATGAGCTCAAGTCTGAACTGAACAAGCTCACCGAGGACATCAAGGCTGGCACGCTGAAGGTTGAGTCGCCGAACGCCCCGAAGTGATCCCCAGTGGTGGGGCTGTCGGCGAGTTGGCCGCAGCCCCACCCGGGTGTCGGGAGTCTATCACCCACCGGTGTTGGGGAAGGTCGAAGGAATGAAACTAGAGCTGCGGGGGATCACGAAAAGGTTTGGCCCCCTCACTGCTAACGACTCGATCGATCTGACGATCGAGGAGGGGCACATCCATGCCCTGCTCGGAGAAAACGGCGCGGGAAAGTCCACGCTGATGAACGTCCTGTACGGGATGCACCAGCCTGACGAGGGACAGATCATCATCGACGGTGAGCCCGTGACATTTAAAGGCCCGGGTGACGCTGTTGCTGCGGGCATTGGTATGGTGCATCAGCACTTCATGCTGATCCCGGTGTTTACGGTCGCGGAATCGATCGCACTAGGTTATGAGCCGACTGGCCCGGCGGGCATTATTAGCCGTGAGCGCGCGCGTCAGACGGTGCGCGAAGTATCGGCGCGCTTCGGCTTCGACCTGGATCCCGATGCGCTCATCGAGGATCTGCCGGTCGGTGCGCAGCAGCGCGTCGAGATCGTCAAGGCTCTGTCGCGTCAAGCGAAGGTCCTGATTCTGGACGAGCCGACGGCTGTGCTGACACCGCAAGAGACGGATGAACTGATGAAGATCATGCGTCAGCTCGCCGATGCGGGGACGTCGATTGTCTTCATTACTCACAAGCTGCGCGAGGTGCGTGCAGTTGCTGACGATATCACGGTGATCCGTCGTGGAAAGGTCGTTGGCACGGCCTCCCCGACGGACTCTGAGGCTTCGCTGGCCTCGCAGATGGTGGGGCGCCCGGTTCTTTTGCGCGTCGATAAGGAACCGGCTCGGCTTCGCCGAGGCGGCGTCGTCTTGGATGATGTCACCCTGCTAGGCGCGGGTGGCGTGCCCGAACTTGATCATGTGTCATGCAAGGTTCAGCGTGGTGAGGTCCTCGCGGTTGCCGGCGTGCAGGGCAACGGTCAAAGCGAACTTGCGGAGGTGATCCTTGGCCTGCGCACTCCTGACAGCGGTACGATCACCCTCGAGGGAAGGGATATTACTCGCGCAAATCCTCGAAAGTCCCTGCATTCTGGGGTCGGGTTCGTTCCCGAAGACCGTATGACGGACGGTATGGTGTCCTCTTTCTCCATTGCTGACAACTTGGTCCTTGACCAGTTTAATGCGCCCGAGTTTGCCTGGGGTCCGTCGCGCAAGCTGGGAGCGGTTGCCCGCAATGCGCGAGCGAAGCAGGAGGAGTACGACATCCGCCTGACGTCGATCACTGACCCAATTTCCTCCCTGTCGGGCGGTAATCAGCAGAAGGTTGTCGTTGCGCGCGAAATGTCACGAGAGCTGAAGCTGTTGGTTGTCAACCAGCCCACGCGCGGCGTCGACGTTGGGTCGATCGAGTTTATTCACCGCAGGATCGTGGACGTGCGCGACCAGGGGTGCGCGGTGCTGCTGATTTCGTCGGAACTCGACGAGGTTGTGGCGCTGGCCGACCGGATCGCCGTCATGTATCGCGGTCGCATCGTTGGCATCGTGCCTGCGGATACGGAGCGTGATGTCTTGGGTCTCATGATGGCTGGCGTTCCTCAGGACGAGGCCGTGGCGACCTCGCATCGCGGTGGCGCGGTTGACGCTCGTGTGGGACAGGAGGAGCAATGAATAAGAAGAAGACTGCCTCCCTGGGCATGTTTACGAGGATCGTCGGCTCGCAGGGGTTCGTGTCGGTGCTCTCAGTCTTGATTGCCTTCGCAATCGGAGCGATCCTGATTGCCGCTACGGGGGCTTCCGTCACAGACGCCTACTACGCGATGTTCCGTGGGGCCATCGTGGACCCGCAGGCGTCGACGTTCATGCGCGCGATTAAGCCGCTGACAGACTCGGTGTTCTTCGGGATTCCCTTGATTATTTCGGGTCTGGGTCTCGCGTTCGGCTTCCGGGCAGGACTGTTTAACATCGGTGGTAAAGGCCAGATGATCGTTGGCGCACTCGCGGCCGTGTGGGTGGGCTTCTCGATGAGCCTTCCTCCGGTCGTTCACACCTTCGTTGCTGTGGCTGCGGCAATTATCGCGGGCGCTGCGTACGCTGGCATCGCGGGTGTCTTGAAGGCAAAGACGGGGGCTAACGAAGTCATCGTCACGATCATGCTCAACTCGATTGCGGTCCTGGGGCTGGGATACGTCCTGTCGCAGCCGTCGTGGCAGCGGCCCGGTTCAAACCAGCCGGTCACTCCTAACGTGGCTGAAACGGCTGCCTTCGCGAAGTTCTTCGATGGGCCGATCAAGCTGCACAGTGGCATCATCGTTGCGCTTGTTGCGTTGGTGATTTTCTGGTGGCTGATGGAGCGCTCGACGCTCGGTTTCCAGATTCGTGTCGTGGGTGCAAATCCTGCGGCGGCACGTACGGCGGGCATCTCGGTTGAGCGCATCACGGCGGTCACGATGCTGTTCTCGGGTGCCTTCCTGGGGTTGGCGGGTGCGAACGAGGCCTTGGGCACTCTCGGGTACGCCTCGCGTGACGTGGCCGGTTCGATTGGTTTTGACGCGATTACGGTCGCTCTGCTGGGACGCAACAAGGCGTGGGGTACGTTCGGTGCTGGCCTGCTGTTTGGTGCGTTTAAGGCGGGCGGTTATGCGATGCAGGCAAAGAATGTGCCAATTGACATGATTTTGATTTTGCAGTCGGTGATCGTGTTGCTGATTGCTGCCCCGGCTCTGGTGCGGTGGCTGTTCAGGCTGCCTGATGCGAAGCGTCTGGCGGCTGCTGGAAAGGGGAACGACGAATGAGCACAGTTGAGAAGGACGCGCAGGTTCTGGTCAAGCGCTCGTGGAAGCTCCCAGTCGTGTATGTGGCTGCCAGCATCCTGCTGTTGGTGTTCGGTGTCTCGACATACGGTGATGTGACGATTCGACTGAACGATAAGTCGCAGTCGTACTCGATTCCCGATATCGTCACGTCTGGTGCTCCCATCGTGTGGGTGCTTGTGGCGTTGACCATTCTGGTGACCGCATGTGCGGTGATTGTGACTGTCCGACGCATCGATGTTCCGTCGTGGGCGCGAGCAGTAGGAATGAGCGTCGTCGGCGTGTCCACGATTCTGGGCTTCCTGTTGTACGCAGGTTCGGATTCGGCGGGTGCCGTGACGCTTACCTCGACGCTCGTATCGACGGTGGCGATCTCGACGCCACTTATTTTCGGTGCGCTGTCGGGTGTCATCTCTGAGCGGGTCGGCGTTGTCAATATCGCGATTGAGGGTGACCTGCTGGTCGGAGCGTTCGCGGGTATCATGGCGGCCTCTTACTTCCAGACCGCTTACGCGGGCCTTGTGGCCGCGCCCTTGGCGGGTGCTCTGCTGGGGTCGCTACTGGCGCTCTTTTCCGTCAAGTACGGGGTGGATCAGATTATCATCGGCGTCGTGTTGAACGTTCTGGCGCTGGGCCTGACGACCTTCTTGTACGGGACGATCATGAAGGACGCTCAGGATGTCCTGAACACCAACCGCTACTCGCTGCCCGACATCCCGATCCCTGGCCTGGTCGAGATTCCGGTCATCGGGCCGGTCCTGTTCGATCAGTCGATCCTCGTCTACCTCATGTACGCGGCCGTCATCGCGCTGTCGTTCTTCCTGTTCCGATCTCGCTGGGGTCTGCGCCTGCGGGCGTGCGGCGAGCACCCACGCGCGGCCGACACGGTCGGCATCAACGTGGCGCGTACTCGCACTGCCAACACGATCCTGGGTTCTGCGTTCGCAGGTCTGGGTGGTGCGTTCTTCACGATCGGATCGGGTCTGGCGTTCACGGACAACATCTCTGCAGGTAATGGCTACATTGCCCTGGCGGCGATGATTCTGGGCAAGTGGAATCCGCTGGGGGCGATGAGTGCAGCCGTCATGTTTGGCTTCGCGCAGGCGATGGCCCGTATGCTGCCCAACATTGAGCCTTCGATTCCCGCGAACCTGATTTCGATGATTCCTTACGTGGTGACGATTGTCGCTGTGGCCGGTTTCGTCGGTAAGTCGCGCGCCCCCGCGGCCGAGAACATTCCCTACGTGAAGTGAGGAGCGTGGAACAGGTGACGACGATCGATTGGGATGCCCTGCTGGGCGTCGCCATCGACGCGATGACACACGCGTATTGTCCCTACTCGCACTTCCCGGTGGGCGCGGCGGGCCTGAGTGCCGATGGCCGTATCGTCAGCGGTTGCAACGTGGAGAACGCGGGTTACGGCGTGACGCTGTGCGCCGAGTGCGGCATGGTCTCGGACTTGATCCGCACCGGCGGAGGCACACTCGTCGCGGTTGTCGCCGTCAACGGGGACCGGGTTCCGGTGGCCCCGTGCGGGCGGTGCCGCCAGCTCATCTACGAGCATGGCGGCCCCTCCTGCCTGGTCCTCATGCCAGGTGGCGTCGCCGACATGACCCAGGTCCTGCCCGGTGCCTTTGGCCCCCACGACCTGGAGGAGGCTGCCTCCCGCGGCACCGCCAGGTCAGATGATGCTCACGACGCGGCCCAGGCCTCGTCTCAGAAGAAAGAAGGAAACGTTGGCACTGTTTGATGCCGTTGACATTATCCGCACGAAGCGGGATGGGGGAGTACTCACCCCCGACCAGATTGACTGGGTGATCGACGCCTACACGAAGGGCGTCGTCAAGGACGAGCAGATGTCTGCTCTGGCTATGGCGATCTTTTTGCGTGGGATGAACCGCGCCGAGATCGCCCGCTGGACGGATGCGATGATCCGTTCGGGGGAGCGCATGGACTTCTCCGGGATTGGCAAACCGACCGCAGACAAGCACTCGACGGGAGGCGTGGGCGACAAGATCACGCTTCCGCTGGCTCCGCTCGTCGCGTGCTTCGGCGTGGCCGTCCCGCAGCTGTCGGGCCGAGGCCTGGGGCACACGGGCGGTACCCTGGACAAGATGGAGTCCATCTCCGGGTGGCGCGCTAATCTGTCCAACGAGGAGATTCTGGCTCAGCTCGGTGAAGGCTGCGGCGCGGTCATCTGCGCGGCAGGGTCGGGTCTGGCACCTGCGGACAAGAAGCTCTACGCGCTGCGCGACATCACGTCCACGGTCGAATCGATTCCGCTGATCTCCAGCTCCATCATGAGTAAGAAGATCGCCGAGGGAACGGGCGCTCTCGTCCTGGACGTCAAGGTCGGCTCGGGTGCCTTCATGAAGGATCTGGACGCCGCGCGCGAGCTCGCCCGCACGATGGTGGATCTCGGCACCGACGCGGGGGTGGCCACGCGCGCGCTCCTGACCGACATGTCCGTGCCGCTGGGCAGGAAGATCGGTAATGCCCTCGAGGTTGAAGAATCCGTCGAGGTGCTTGCGGGCGGCGGCCCTGCCGATGTCGTTGAGCTGACCTGCGAGCTTGCCCGTAACATGCTCGATCTTGCTGGCGTGCACGACGCTGACGTGGAGGCCGCGCTGCGCGATGGCCGCGCCATGGATCGCTGGCGCGCGATGATTCGCGAGCAGGGCGGTGACCCGGACGCAGCCATGCCTCGTGCCGTGCACACTCACGAGGTGTGTGCTGAAGGCAATGGAATGATCGTTGGTATGGATGCCCTGAGCGTGGGCGTCGCCTCGTGGCGACTTGGCGCGGGCCGAGCCGTCAAGAACGATCCGGTGCAGGCGGGTGCCGGCATTGAGATTCACGCCAAGCCGGGCGAGACCGTCACGAAGGGGCAGCCTCTGCTCACTCTCCACACCGACGATGAGTGGCGGATTGAACGGGCATTGGAAACACTGACCGGCGCCATCGAGATCAGTGCTGGAGGGACGTATCTTCCTCACGGCGTGGTCTTGGAGACGGTGTCCTGATCGCGGCGCGGCCGGGGCGAGGAAGGAAGATACGTGGATAAGCGTGATGAGCAGTCGATTGATGCGCTCAAGCTCTACTATCAGCAGAACTTGAGTCAAGCTGAAGTCGCCGCCCGTTTGGGCATCTCGCGTCCCACAGTCGCCAAACTCCTCGCCCACGGCCGTGATCGTGGTTTCGTTACCATTTCAATACATGATCCCCGCGATGAGGCCTCTGAACTGGCTGCCCGTTTGGAGCGATGCTACGGATTATCATGCGTGCGCGTCGCGCACGGGCACGCCATGACGGAGGACGAGGCCATTGATCAGGTTGGTCGCGTCGGTGCCGACCTGGTGAGCCAGTTGGTCCACGACGGTATGAGCGTGGGTATCTCCTGGGGTCGCACGATGAGTGCGGTTGCCTCTTACTTGACTCGTTCTCCGCGCCAGGGCGTGCGCGTTGTCCAGCTCAAGGGCGGGACGTCCTTCTCTGCGCGTGCGACGCACGACTTCGAGGTGATGCGCGCGTTTTGCACGGCCTTCACCGCGCAGCCGCGTTACCTGCCCCTTCCCGTCATCTTTCAGAGTACGAAGACGGCATCGATCGTGTGCAAGGACCAGGCGATCATGAAGATCTTGGAAGAGGGCCGTAACGTTGACGTGGCTGTCTTTACGATTGGTGCGATCAGCAACGAAGTCATTTCTCTCAACCTCGGGCACCTGGGTGAGAAAGAAGTAGACACGCTGCTACACAGAGCCGTCGGTGACGCACTTTCTCACTTTTTTACGGAGAGTGGGCAGGTCGCGATTCCGGAGCTTGAGGCGCGCACTGTCAGCATTTCCCTGGAACATCTGCGTACTCGTCCTGTGCGGCTGGTTGTCGCGGGCGGAGACGTGAAAATGCGTGCGTTGGATACGGCGCTGCGTATGGGGATTGCGACGCATCTTGTGGTGGATCAGGACCTGGCGGCCGCGCTGTTGGATATGCGTGAGCGAGATGCTATGACGGAAGTAGGTGATGGCGCGAGAGATGTTGAACACTTGTCAATATAATTATTGACATATTGCTAATGGCGACAATAATCTCACCACACGGTAAAGATGCCGAGGAGCTGATTGCTCCGTGATTTGACGAAGGAAATGACACATGCGCTCGACACCGCACATCAACCCCACCGCCCCTATCGCCGAGACGATCCTCCTGCCGGGTGATCCGCTGCGCGCGAAGTTCATCGCCGAGAACTACCTGGAGGACGTCCAGCAGTTCAACGCGGTGCGTAACATGCTGGGCTTCACCGGCACCTACCAGGGCACGCCCGTGTCCGTCATGGGGACGGGTATGGGTATCCCGTCCATCTCCCTGTACTCCTACGAGCTGATCCACGAGTTCGGCTGCAAACGCCTCGTGCGCGTGGGCACCTGTGGCGCGCTCCAGCCCGACATGCACCTGTACGATGTCGTCGTTGCTCAGGCAGCATGCTCTAACTCGGCGTTCGTGGACCAGTACCAGCTGCCGGGTACGTATGCACCCATTGGGTCTTTCCGCCTTATCGAAGAAGTTGTGCACCGCGCCCGCGAAGCCTCTGTCCCGGTGCACGTCGGCAACATCATGTCCTCCGATGTCTTCTACAACGCGAACCCGACCTTCAACGAGGCCTGGCAGCGCATGGGTATCCTCGCCGTCGAGATGGAGACCGCGGGTCTATACGCGACGGCCGCCCACGCGGGCGTCGAGGCCCTGGGTATCTTCACTGTCTCCGACTCCCTGGTCACGGGCGAGGTTACGGATGCACAGGCGCGTCAGACTGCCTTCACCGCCATGATGGAGCTGGCCCTGCCGCTGGCCAAGCTCTGAGACGAGACGAAAGGACTCCTATGAAGAAGCGCGACGTGGCCGCGATGATCGACCACACGATTCTCAAGCCCGAGGCCACCAAGGCGGACGTGAAACGCATCATCAAAGAAGGAGCCGCGGCAGGCACGTACTCCGTGTGCGTCTCTCCCTCGATGCTGCCCCTGGACGTGCCCGAGGGCCTGAAGGTCGCTTGCGTTGTGGGCTTCCCCTCCGGTGCTGTTAAACCGCAGGTCAAGGCGTTCGAGGCCGCTCAGGCCGTCGCCGACGGAGCTGACGAGATCGACATGGTCATCAACATCGAGCTGGTCAAGGACTCCCGACTGCACGAGCTGAGAGAGGAGATCGCGGCGGTGCGCCGCGTCGTCCCCGCCCCGCGCGTCCTTAAGGTCATCATCGAGTCGGCCGCCCTGAGCGACAACGAGATCATCGCCGCCTGCATGGCTGCGAAGGCCGCCGGCGCTGACTTTGTGAAGACCTCGACGGGCTTCCACCCCGCCGGTGGTGCTTCGACCCACGCGGTCACGCTTATGCGCGCCACCGTCGGCGACGCCCTGGGCGTCAAGGCCTCGGGCGGTATTCGCGACGCCGAAACGGCGCTCGCCATGATCGATGCCGGAGCCTCCCGCCTGGGCGTCTCCGCAACCAACGCCATCCTGGCAGGACTGGAGGACTGAACAATGGAACTGCTCGACAAAGCCCAGCGCTGGGCGGACCACGACCCGGATCCGGCCACGGCCTCGTCCCTGAAGGCTGATATCGAGGCCGCGCGCGGCGGAGACGGCGAAGCCTTGGCGCGCGTGGGAGCCGCCATGAACGGCCCCCTCGAGTTCGGCACCGCGGGCCTGCGAGGTGTCGTGGGTCCCGGCGAATCCCGCATGAACCTGGCCGTTGTCATCCGCGCGACCGCTGGCCTGTGCGAGGTCGTCAAGCGACACGCCACCGGCACCCCCACCCTGGTTGTCGGCTGCGACGCCCGCTACGGCTCCTCCGAGTTCGCCACGGCCGCTTGCCGTGTCGCCTCGGCAGCAGGCGTGCGCGTCCTCGCGCTGCCCCAGGCCAACCCGACCCCGCTCACCTCCTTCGCGGTGCGCCACTTCGGCGCGGACGCGGGCGTCATGGTCACCGCCTCGCACAACCCAGCACCCGACAACGGCTATAAGGTCTACCTGGGCGGCAGCGTCGTCACGGGCGACGGGCAGGGCGTTCAGATCGTCCCGCCCTTCGATGCCGAGATCGCCGCGGCCATCGAGGCCACGCCCCCCGCCGACCAGGTGCCCATGAACGGCGACCTGGTCGAGGCCGTGGACCCGCGCGACGAATACGTCGCTGAGGCCGTCAAGCTGGCCTCCGGTGACGCCGCCGCGCGCGCGGACCTGCGCATCGTCCTGACCGCCATGCACGGCGTGGGTGCCCCGCTCACCTCCCGCGTGCTCGAGGAAGCTGGCTTCACGCACGTGTCGCTCGTGGCCGCCCAGGCCGAACCCGACCCGGACTTCCCGACCGTGCCTTTCCCGAACCCCGAGGAAGCCGGTGCCCTCGACATGGCGATCGAGCAGGCCCGCGCCGAGGACGCCGACCTCATTATCGCGGTCGACCCCGACGCGGACCGCTGCGCGCTCGCGGTTCCAGACCCCGCCGCCGAGGCCGGATGGCGTCCGCTGAGCGGCGACCAGATCGGCTGCCTGCTGGGTGAGTTCCTGGCCTCGCGTGGCATCCAGGGATCGCTGGCGAACTCGATCGTCTCCTCGCGTCTGCTGGCCCGCATCGCTCACGCGCACGGGTTGGTCCACCACACGACGCTGACGGGCTTCAAGTGGATCGCTCGCGCGCCCGAGCTGGCTTTCGGCTACGAGGAAGCCATTGGTTTCTGCCCGAACCCCGCCATCGCACGCGATAAAGACGGTATTGCGTCTTCCGTCGTCGCCGCGTCGCTGTTCGCCGCGCTCAAGACCGAGGAGCGCACCGCATGGGACGAGCTGGATCGCCTGGCTCACGCCCATGGCCTGCACGTGACCGGTCCGCTGACCTTCCGCGTCGAGGAGATTGAGCAGATCGCGACTGGTATGGCACGCCTGCGCGCCCAGCCGCCCAGCGAGCTGGCGGGGTCGCCGGTCGTCGAGGTCTCTGACCTGTCGGAGGGTTACCAGGGCCTGCCGCCCACGGACGGCGTGCTGGTGCTGACGAAGGCAGGGGACCGTGTGATTGCGCGTCCGTCGGGCACTGAACCCAAGCTCAAGTGCTACCTCGAGGTCATCCTGCCCGCCCCCGAGGGCGAGCCGGTGCCGTGGGATGAGGCGTACGAGCGTCTCGAGCGGATCAAGCGCGAGTTTGGTCAGATTATCGGCCTGTAAGCGCTGATAGAGGGCCTCCGTCGGAGGATTTAAGAGGGGTATAGCCCTGCGCGAGTAAATAGATAACGATATACTTGCGTATATGGCAACTCACATTAAATCCACGGCGGAGGCCCTGCCTTGTGCCGACCGGCCCGTCGAGAAGGCACCCGGGCACTGGGTGCTCGCGCGCGCCGGTAAAACGGTGCTGCGCCCCGGTGGCCTGGCACTGAGCACCTGGGCTCTCAAACGCGCCGTCCTACCCGGCGCGGACGTCGTCGAATTCGCGCCCGGCCTGGGCGTCACGGCCTCGGCGATCATCGAGGTCGGACCCGCCTCCTATACCGGTGTGGAGCGCGACCCCGACGCGTGCGCGCGCGTCAACGCCATCGCCTCGGGCGTGGGGCGCTGCGTGAACGCGGACGCCGCGCAGACCGGCCTGCCGGACGAAAGCGCGGACGTCGTCGTCGGCGAGGCCATGCTCTCCATGCAAGGGGAGAAGGCCAAGCGATCCATCATGGGTGAAGCCGCCCGTATCCTGCGCCCCGGTGGACGCTACGTCATCCACGAGCTGGGGATGCGCCCCGACTCCATTGGGGAGGAACCCGCCACCGAGATCAGGAAGGCCCTCGCACGCGCCATCAACGTCAACGCACGCCCCCTGACGGTTGCCGACTGGAGGCGTGCGCTCGAAGACGTTGGCCTCGTCGTCGAAGAGACCCGCATGGCTCCCATGGCCCTGCTCAAACCGGGCCGGATGATCGCCGACGAAGGCGTGCGCGGCGCGCTACGTATCATGCGTAACATTGCCCGCGACAAAGATCTGCGCGAGCGCGTCACTACGATGGCGCGTACGTTCAAGAAATACGACCGACACTTGTGCGGCGTCGCCATCGTCGCGCGCAAACCCAAGGAGAACAGTTGAGCCTCTCGCCCGAATCCAACACCGAGGTCCCCACTCCCATCATGACGGACCTGCAGGACATTGCCTCGATGATCCAGGTCAACGAGGAAGCCACAGTGTCACGCACCGTCATGCACGCCGAGGGTGTCCGCCTGGTCCTCTTCAGCTTCGATAAGGACGAGATCCTCAGCGAGCACACGGCCGCGATGCCCGTCATCCTCCACACGCTCGAGGGTGCCCTCGAGATCGAGGCCGACGGCCGCACCGTTGTCCTGAAGCCCGGCGACGTCATCCACTTCGGCACGCGCCTGCCGCACGCCGTGCGCGCGCTCGAGCCCTCGAAGCTGGCCCTGTACATGCTGGACCGCCGCGAGCGCCCCAAGGGCTGAATCTCGCCCCTCATACCGGGAACCCCGGCCTCGTCTGAGAGCAACGAGGTCGGGGTTCCATGCCGCATGGGCGCGGTACATCGCGTGCGTCGGCGTGAGCGACCGAGTGAAAGTCCTAGGACAGGGACGCCTTGCCGGCACCGCGCGCGACTAGCCACAGGCCCGCCTCGACGATGACGCCAGACACGACGAACACGATGGGGACGGAGAGTCGCGCGTCCATGAGGGTCGTGGCAGCCAGCGCGATGCCGTGGGCGGCACCCAGGACCCCGCCGCCGAAGAAGATCGGCCATGCGGCGCGGTGAGTGCGCTCCCAGGCCTGCGAGCCGGGGGTAATGCCCGCCAGACGTAGCCCCAGGGGAGGACGGCACACGCCGACGCGCGCGGTCAGGCCCGAGGCGAAGAGGTAGAGGCCGCCCGCGATGAGAGCGACGGCGAGAATCAGGAAAAGGACGATGAGTCCGACGTGCACGGGAACCCCCAGGGACAGTGAAAGTTTCACGGCTGTTTCACGCACGAGCGTGGGCCGCGCGATCATTCTAACTGGCCACGGCCTCGTGAATGACGAGGCCGTGGGAGCGTCGGGTGACCGGTGACAGTCGAGCCGTGGCCGAGCGCGCGTGCACGCTCAGAAGTAGCAAGCAATCGGGCCGTTGGGACCCGGCACGACGGTGACGGGGGTGTCGAAGATGTCGGTGAGGACCTCGTCGCGCATGATCTCCTCGGGCGTGCCCATGAAAGCGACCGTCCCGTCCTTGAGAGCGCAGATCTGTGAGGCGTAGCGCGCCGCAAAGTTGATGTCATGCAGGACGATGACGATGGTGCGTGAAAACTCGCGGGCAGCTCGTTCCAGCATCGTCATCATCTCGACGCTGCGCGCGATATCCAGGTTGTTGAGAGGTTCGTCCAGCAGGACGTAGTCCGTCTCCTGGGCCAGCACCATGGCGACGTAGGCGCGCTGGCGCTGGCCGCCCGAGAGCTGGTCGAGGTAACGAGCCTGCAGGTCCTCCAGGTCGAGGAAGCCGATGTAGCGGTCGATGATCGCCTCATCCTTGGCGTTCAAACGTCCCTTGGAATGGGGGAAGCGACCGAATCCCACGAGCTGGCGCACGGTCAGGCGCGAGATAAAGTGGTTCTCCTGGCGCAGGATCGACAGGGTGCGCGCCAACTCGGAGGACTTCGTCGTGGCGACGTTGAGGCCCCCGACCTCGATGGTGCCCTCGTCGATGCCGAGGAGACGCCCGATCATGGTCAGGAGTGTGGACTTACCCGCCCCGTTGGGACCCACGAGCGCCGTGATGCCGCCCGCCGGGATGTCGAGGGAGATCGAGCCGATGCGCACTGACGGCGAATACTGCTTGACGACAGAATCAATGGAAATCACAGGCGGCCCTTTCGCAAAATAGTGACGATGAACGCGAGTCCGCCGACGAACTCGATGATGATGGAGACGACGCCCTGCGTGTTGAAGATGTGGTTCATGACGAAGTAAGCGCTGGACAAAATCGCGATGCCGAGGGCCACCGCCATCGCAAAGATGAAGCGGTGGTCGTGGGTGTCGGAGAACTGGTAGGACAGCGTCGCGACGAGAAATCCGAGGAATGTCATGGGGCCCACGAGCGCGGTCGACGTGGCCATCAGGATCGACACGAGGATGAGGACCACGACCGACGTGCGCCGGTGGTTGAGTCCCAGGTTGGTGGCTGTTTCCCGTCCGAGGGAAAGGACGGAGAGCCTGCGTGTCAGGAGCACGAGGGCGAGCGCGGCGACCGCAACGAGCGGGACGGCGATCGGGAAATACTCCTTCTGCGCGTTCGCGATGGACCCGAAGAGACGGGCGGTGAGCACGTCGAACTCCGAAGGCGTGAGGAGGCGCTGCATGAAGGTCGAGATGGAACCCAGGCCCGCGCCGAGCATGACGCCGATGAGGAGCATCGCGTGCATCGAGGCGCGCTGCGAGGTGAGCAGCCATGAATAGAGCACGAGCGTCAGGGCGATCATGAGACCCAACTGGCCGACGAAATTGCCGACGGTCGCCGAGGCGTTGAGTCCGGCAACGCCCAGGAAGAAGATCGTGGACGTGTGGATTGCCCGATAGAGGGACTCGAAGCCCAGGATGGAAGGCGTGATGATGCGGTTGTTCGCCACCGTCTGGAAGGCGACCGTGGCCATGCCCTGGCACACGGCCACCAGGGCGATCGCCAGGACCGCGAAGGCGCGCCGACGCGCGAGACGCCAGAAAACGGGTGTTCCGAAGTACGCGGGATTCTTCCACACGAGCAGTCCGATGCAGGACAGGAGCGCGACCGCGCACACGGCGCTGAAGACGATCCACCAGCGACGCCTGGCGGCGGGGGACACGAAGGCACCGGTACGGCGTGTCGGGCGCGTGATGGACGAGGCCTGGGCGGGGGAGTCGGAGGCGGCCTCGTTCGTCGAGAGGAGAGAAGATGCGGTCACAGCGTGGCTCCCTTCTTGGCCTGGCGCAGCACGAGCGCGATAAAGACGAAGGCTCCGAGGACGCCCAGGATGACGGAGACGGGCATCTCGAAGGGGGAGATGATGGTGCGGGCGAGCAGGTCGGTGACCGTCACCAGGGCGATGCCCGCCAGGCACACCCACGGCAGATTGGTGCGCAGGTTGTCGCCCATCGTCATGGAGACCAGATTGGGCACGATGAGGCCCAGGAAGGGCAGGGAGCCGACGACGACGGTGACGACGCCGGTGGCGACGGCGACCAGGCCGGTCGCGATGAGGACCATGCGGTGGTAGTTGACGCCGAGGGACACGGCGATGTCTTCGCCGAGCGACACGGCTGTGAGGCGGTCGGCCATGATGAAGACGATTGCGACGACGATGGTGACGATCCACAGGATCTCGTACTGGCCTTCGTAGACGGAGGTGAAGGACCCCTGGAACCACACGGCCACGCTCTGCATGGTGTTGGTCTCCAGCGCGAGGAACGTGGAGATCGCTGAGACGACCGCGCCGAGCATCATGCCCATGATTGGTACGAGCAGCGAGGAGCGCAGCGAGACGCGGCGCAGCAGCGCGAAGAACACCATCGTGCCCGCGAACGCGAAGGTGATCGCGCAGGTCATGCGCACCAGGATTGGGGCACCCGGCCACGCGATCATGATGACGAGCAGGCCTAGCCCCGCCCATTCGGTCGTGCCCGTCGTGGAGGGTTCGGCGAAGCGGTTCTGGGTGACCAGCTGCATGACGAGGCCGCTCATGGACATGGCGGCACCGGAGAGGATCAGGGCGATGGTGCGGGGAACGCGCACGGCGAGGAAGATCCGCCAGCCGTCGTCCTGGGAGAGGATCGAGTACTCACCGGTGGACAGGGACAGAACCAGCAGGGCGAGGACGGCCAGCGTGGCCAGTGCGAGCGCCAGGGGCCGCCTCGACGAGGTCGTGGCCGGTGTGGGCATCGCCGCGGAGGACGCGGGCGTCTGGGGGAAAGGCGGCGCGGTGGTGGGGGAATGCGTCATGAGAATGGGGGAGCGGGTGCCGCCCGAGGGACGGCACCCGCAAGGGTGTCAGGGGGTTACTTCTTGGCTGCTTCGAAGGCGTCCGCGAGGGAGTTGAAGATCTCCGTGTAGGTGATGATCGACTCGTTGGTGTAGGTATCGTTCGGCGCGTACACGACCTGCTTGTTCTGGAGGGCAGTCACGTTCTGCAGGGCAGCGTTGTCGTTGATGACGGTCTCGGCCGGCGTGTTAGAGCCGTCCTTGGTGATCGCGGCGTCGCGGTCGAGCACGAGGATCCAGGCGGGGTTGGCCTGCGCGATGGCCTCGACGGAGATGTCGTCACCGGTGTGAGAGTCGGTCGAACCTTCGACCTCAAGGGCGGGCTTGAGGCTGAGCAGGTCGAAGACCGGTCCCCAGGTGCGGCCCTTGCCGGGCGCCACGTAGCCGATGTTGCCGCCGGAGACGTCAACCGCCATGACGGTGGAGGAGCCGTCGTAGGCCTTCTTCGCGCGCTCGATCGAGGCGTTGAAGTCATCGACCAGCTTCTTGGCTTCGTCCTGCTTGCCGAAGATCTCGCCGAGGTCCGTGACCTCGCGGATGAGTTCCTGGTCGAAAGGCTGCCCCTCGCGCGGCTCCAGGTTGATGAGCGGGACGTCGGGGGCCAGTTCCTTGATCTGGGCGTCGTACTTGGAGAAGCGCTGGCCGGAGATGATCAGGTCGGGTTCGGCGGCGACCAAGGCCTCGAGGTTGGGGTCGCGGTGCATGCCCACGTCGGCGATGTCATCGCCGTTGTAGGCGGTGATCGTCGAGGGGATCAGCTTTTTGGGGGCAGCGACGAGCGGCACGTTCCACTGCGCGAGGACCTCGAAGGTGCGGTTGTCGAGGGATGCTGCGCGGGTGACGGGCAGCTTGATGTCGACCGTGCCGTCGTTTGCCTCGATAGACACGGACGAGGCCTGGGTGGCCTCGGACGCGGAGGACGTGGTGGACTGCGAGGAGGAAGTGGCACCCGAGGAGCAGGCAGCGAGGCCGAGTGCAGCGATGGCGGCGATAGCGGCCAGGGACGTGGTCGTGCGAGACATTATTTCTCCGTCATAGTTATTTGCGATTGGACTGAAATAGGAAAAGCTAGGCTTACCTAACTGCCAAAAGTAACCATACCGACATTTTGGGCTTTGTGCGTGTGAATGCTGGCATAGTCTTGCGGTCCAACGTCGTTCTTGGCGCATATTGACAAGAAACACGTGGGGCGACACTCGAGTGAGTGTCGCCCCACGGCAGCTTGCGACCGGGCGTGAGCGAATGTCAGGTCAGTCGACCAAACCCTTGACGGCCTCGTCAAGTTCGGCGACCCAATCCGCGCCCGACACGTCCGAGGGCATGCGCCAATCCCCGCGCGGAGACAGGGAGCCGCCGGCCATGACCTTTGGGCCGTTGGGCAGGGCGCTGCGCTTGAACTGCTGGCTGAAGAAACGCCAGAGGAACAGGCGCTCCCACGTGACGATCTCCTCCAGCGAATACGCGACCTTGTCCTCCTCGGGGAAGCCGACCGGCCAGGAACCCACGGAAGCGTCCGACCAGGCCTTCTCCGCCAGGAATGCGATCTTCGAGGGGCGCGCGCCGCGACGCAGCACGTGGTACAGCGTGAAGTCCTGCAGGTTGTAGGGGCCAATCTTGTCCTGCGTGGACTGCATCTTCTCACCCGGCTTGGCGGGAACCAGCTCGGGGGAGATCTCCGTGTGGAGGATCGACAGGAGGACCTCGCCGACGTGGTCGTCGAACTGCTTGGAGGCGACGACCCAGCGGATCAGGTGCTGCATGAGGGTCTTCGGCACGCCCGTGTTGACCGCGTAGTGGCTCATCTGGTCGCCCACGCCGTACGTGCACCAGCCCAGCGCCAGCTCGGACAGGTCGCCCGTGCCCAGCACGATGCCGCCCAGGTGGTTGGCCAGGCGGAACAGGTAGTCGGTGCGCAGGCCCGCCTGGACGTTCTCGAAGGTGACATCGTACGTGGCCTCACCCTCGCCGTAGGGGTGGCCGATGTCGGCCAGCATCTGCGTGGCCGCCGGGCGGATGTCGATCTCCTGGAAGGACGTGCCCAGGTACTGGCACAGCAGGGTCGCGTTCGTCTTCGTGCGCTCGGACGTGGCGAAACCGGGCAGCGTGTAGCACAGAATGTCCGTGCGCGGTCGCCCCAGCAGGTCCATCGCTCGGGAGGCCACGACCAGCGCGTGCGTCGAATCCAGGCCGCCCGAGACCCCGATGACGATCTTCGGGTTGCCGATCGCGCGCAGGCGCTGGACCAGGCCGGCGACCTGAATGTTGTAGGCCTCGTAGCAGTCCTGCTCCAGGCGTGTGGGGTCGTTGGGGACGAAGGGGAAGCGGTTGACCGCTCGCTCCAGGCCCAGGTCGGTGCGCGGCGGATCGAGCGTGATCTCGACCTCCTGGGGGGACAAGCGCTCGTCCCCCGCGAAGTAGCGCTGTGCATTGTCCGTGAACGAATTCTGGCGCTTGCGCTCGGTGCGCAGGCGCTCCAGGTCCACGTCGGCGATCGTGATGTGCGCGCCCTCCTGGAAGCGCTCGCCGATTGCCAGGCGTTCCCCGGCCTCGTAAATCATGGTCTCGCCGTCCCAAGCCAGATCCGTGCTGGACTCGCCCATGCTGGCCGCCGTGTAGATGTAGGCCGCCGAGCAGCGCGCGGACACCGAGCGCACCATGAGTTCGCGGTCCGCGCCGCGTCCGACCGTGATCGGGGACGCCGACAGGTTCGCCAGGACGGTCGCGCCCGCGAGCGCCAGTTCGGTGGCGGGAGTGACGGGCACCCACATGTCCTCGCAGATCTCGATGCCGACGGTCAGGCCGGGCACGTCGTCGGCGGAGATGAGGACCTGGCCGAAGGGAACCCACACGGGGCCGCCGGTGAATTCTTCGATGCCGCCCCACGGGACCTCGATGCGCTCGCAGGCGCGCGGGGGCATGGTGACGAAGTAGCGCTTCTCGTAGAACTCGCGGTAGTTGGGCAGGTGCGACTTGGGGATGATCGCGAGCACGCGCCCGCGGTGGATGGCGACCGCGCAGTTGTACAGGGCGTTGTCCTTGCGCAGCGGCGCGCCGACGATGAGGAGGGGGAGCAGGTCGGCGCTGGCCTCGACGATGGACCCCAGGGCTTTCTCGACGGTATCGAGCAGGACGTCCTGCAGGAGGAGGTCGTCGATGGCGTATCCGGAGACGCACAGCTCCGGGTAGACGCCGACGGCGACGCCGCGCGCGTCAAGCTCGCGGGCGGTGTCAATGATCTCGCGCGCATTCTCGAAGGGACGCGCTGGGTGCACGGGCAGGGTCACGGCGGCGACGCGCGCGAAGCCCTGGTCGTAGAGGGAATGGAAGTTCATGGTTCTCCTTTGGTACGGGGCTTATTCTCGCGTACTCCGCGCGCTTGCGCTCTTCATTGACGAGGCCGGGGTTGTGGTGGGCGGTCGGCGCAGGGGAGGGTCGAGGACGAAGGCTGTTGCATCGACGCCGGGGACGAGGCGGTAGAGGGTTGCGGGGCGTCCTGCTCCCTCGCGGACGGTGCCTCCCGTTGGCTCGATGAAGGAGGCTGTTTTCGTTGCTTTCCGGTGGAAATTGCGAGGGTCGAGGGCCGATCCCCAGATGGCCTCGTAGGTGGTGCGCAGCTGGGTGATCGTGAACTCGGGGCCGCAGAAGGAGGTGGCCAGGGGCGAGTATTCGATCTTGGAGCGTGCGCGCTCGATGCCGTCCGCCAGGACTTTCGCGTGGTCGAAGGCGAGTGGGGAGGAAGGCGCGAGGAGGCCATCGACGGGGTGCCAGAGTGCTCCGGCCGCGTCGCCTCCCGCGCGGGCGGGGGAGAAGGAGGGGGCCAAGAGTAGGTAGGCGACGGAGAGAATGGGGCCGCGGGGGTCTCTCCCGATGGGGCCGTAGGTGCGCAGCTGCTCGAGGTGACCCGGGGGAGTGATACCGGTTTCCTCCTCAAGCTCGCGTGCTGCCGCCTCCTCGGTTTGTTCGCCGTCGCGCAGGAATCCGCCGGGGAGGGCCAGGTGATTCTTGAAGGGTTCGATGCCTCGGCGCACGACGAGTGCGTGGAGGGTGTGGTCGATGACGGTCAGGGCGACGATATCGACCGCGATCGGGATGGCGAGGGGTTCAATCATGGTGTCAGCATAACTTATTTGTGTCGAGTTGACATTAAATGTGAGATAGGATTATCGTCAGCATGACACAAACAAGTGGGAGACCACCCGACTAAGGAGCCATCATGGGAACCCTCCACCACCACCCCTTCCTCATCCGCTACCAGGGCGGAGCCGGCGACCACGTCGTCCAAGTCCGCGCCGGACGCACCATCCGATCCGGCGTCGGCCAGTCCTTCTGGCTGCGAGCCGGGCGCTGCGCGCTCGCGGAAGTGCCCACCGCGAACCGCGCCCACAGCTTCCTCGTACAGGTCCCGTCCGCCGACCAGCAAAACGTCAGCGCCCAGGTCGCCATCACCTACCGCATCGAGGACGCCGAGGCGGCCGCCTCGCACTACGACTTCGACCTGTACCCGCGCGATGCAAACAACGACGCGCAAGGCCTGTGGCAGATCGACGAAACCGTCACCCGAATCGCTCACTCGGCCCTGGCCTCGTCCATCGGCGCGATGCCTCTGTCTGACGCCATCTCCGGCTCCCTCGAACGGGTCGGCAGTGTGCTCGCCCAGGCCTTCGCCACCGACGAACAGCTGCGCGCAACCGGCGTCGCCGTCGTCGACGTGCGCCTCATGAGCCTGCGCCCTGACGAAGGCGTCGAATCCTCGCTGCGAGCCCCGCTCCTCGAGCAGCTCCAGGCCGAGGCTGATCGCGCCCTCTACGAACGCCGCGCCCTCGCCGTCGAACGCGAATCCCAGATCTCCGAAAACGAGATGCAGTCCAAGCTCGACCTGGCCCGCAAGCGTGCCGACCTGGTTGACCAGGAAGGACACAATGCCAGGCGTGAAGCTGAGGAGAAAGCCGCTGCCGACGCGATCACCGTCGAGGCGGAAGCTCGACGCATCGTCGAAAAAGCCAAAGCCTACGAGGCGGACTGGAAGACCGCTGGTGCCGCGCGGACTGCGACCGATGCGTCCTACGTCAGGGCCCTCGGCGAGGCCGGACCAGAGGTGGCGCGCGCCGTCGCCCTCAAGGAACTGGCCAAGAACATGCCGTCCTTCGGCGACATCACCATCACCGCCGACGTGCTCAGTGATCTCGTCTCAGCATTCACCGGCTCCAAGAAGGCAGGCAAGTAGCCATGCGACGACGCGCCGTCATCGTCCGACGCCCCACCGAGTATGACGAACTCATGGACCGCTACTCCACCCGCGGCCAGGTCGAATTCGTCCTGCGGTCACGCGGGCGCAGCCTCGAAGCCGTCGAACGAGCGCACGAGTCCCACCTGGCAGCCCTGGCCCGTGTGCGCGCAGGCATCCCGGACGGGTGGGCGAGCGCCGACGTCGAACGTGACTCCCTCTCGCGCTTCCTCTTTGCCCCCGAGGACGTCATCGTCGTCGTCGGACCCGACGGCCTGGTCGCCAACGTTGCCAAATACGCTGGCGACCAGGTCGTGGTCGGCATCAACTCGGTACCCCAGTCCAACGCGGGTGTCCTCGTGCGTTGCACGCCCGACCAAGGCGTAGGGGCGCTGCGCCGCATCGAATCAGGCGCGGACCTGCGCGTCGATCACCTGACGATGGTGCGCGCGGCAGCCGACGACTCACGCTCCCTGACCGCCCTCAACGAGGTATTCATCGGGCACCCGAGCCATCAGAGCGCCCGCTACGAACTCTCCCTTGGGTCCAGCGTCGAACGCCAATCCTCATCGGGCGTCGTCGTCTCCACCGGGACCGGCGCAACCGGGTGGGGGCCTCCCTCAAGCGTGGGCGTGCGATGGGGGCGATGCCCGCCCCGACCTCGCCCTCACTCGCATGGTTTGTGCGCGAGGCCTGGCCCTCCCCCTATACCGGCATCGAGCACACCGAAGGCATCCTGGACGAGGATGAAGAGCTGAGCCTCGTCGTCGGCTCCGAATCCCTCGTCCTCTTCGGCGACGGCATGGAATCTGATCGGCTCACCCTTACGTGGGGCCAAAGCGTGCGCGTCTCGCGCGCCCCGCGAGCGCTCTCCCTCGTGGACCCCGCGGGCCTGGGGGAGGGGTAATCCTGCGGGTTCGACTTCGTCAGCGTCTGGATAGGTTACGAGCACGCGGATAGGTTACGAGCATGCGGATAGCTTATTGTCCTATCCGCATGTGCATCACCTATTCATATGCGCACAACCTATCCGCGTGTGCACAGGGGGAGAGGAAACCGTGCGCTGGTGAGGTCGGACGCGAAACCGCCGCCTGGGTCCACTAGTACAACACCTGCCGCCCACACCTCGCCCTGGACGGCATCACGCCACAACAAGCAGAAAACCAACACACAACAACACGAAAGGAAGCGGCCTAAACAAGCCTCCACAAAACTCAGGTCTCGACAGTCTACGAGGGGCGCTGCTTGCCCGTTGACGCGCACGCTAACCCGCTGTTCGAAGCGTGGGCCTTCTCGTCCACACGCTAACCCGCTGTTCGGAGTGTGGGCGGGGTTGCCCACGGACGGATTAGCGGGTTAGCGTGCGGGTAAGGGGGTTAACGCTCGGAAGAGCGGGTTTATGTGTGCGAATACCCGCGCACACCAAGCCTTACGCGGGCACGACACCTTCGGTGCACAGCTTGTCCATGACGCGGTCGAGGGTCGCACCCACGGGGTCGCGGACGATCAGGTCCGCGTGCGCGTCGGCCGAGGTCGGGGTGGCGTTCATGAGCACCAGGTGATCCCCGGAGAAGTAGTTGATGAGGCCCGCGGCCGGGTAGACGACGAGGGACGTGCCGGCGACGATCAGCAATGATGCCCGAGCGATGGCAGACACGGCGGCCTCGATGACTCCCTGGTCGAGGGATTCGCCGTACATGACGATGTCCGGTCGCATCTGCCCTCCGCACGACGGACACGCGGGCACTGGATCCCCGTCAATCTTGACAGCATCACTGAGCGCCGCGACGGCCCCGCAGCGCGTGCACACGAGCCGTTCCCAGTTGCCGTGCAGCTCCCACACAGCGCGCGACCCGGCCCGCTGGTGCAGGCCGTCGATGTTCTGCGTGATGACGGCATCCAGCCGACCTGCGGCTTCCAGGGATGCCAGGGCCCTGTGTGCGCCGTTGGGGTCGACGGGATGGTAGATCTCGCGGAACCACTCCCAGTACGCTTCGGGGTGCCGGGTGAAAAAGTCGATGCTCAGGACGGTCTCGAGGGGAATCTCGCGCTCCTGGAAGTAGAAGCCGTTCGCCCCGCGAAAATCGGGGATCCCCGACTCGGTGGAGACACCCGCGCCCCCGAAAAACACGGTGGACGGTGACTCTGCAATCCAATCCGCCAGGGTCGAAACGTCGCTGTTCATGAGGGCCTCCTCGAGATGACTACTCTCCCAGGATACGCCCGAGGCCGGGGCGCCACGCGGGAACCCCGGCCTCGTGATGGCCTGAGAATCAGGCGAAGGTCAGCGCCTGGCGGGCGATCGCCAGCTCCTCGTTGGTCGGGAAGACGTAGATTGTCACCGTCGAGTCGGGGGCGGAAATGACGCGCGGCTCGCCGGAGCGAACATTGTTCGCCTCGACGTCGATCTTGACGCCGAAGGGGGCGAGGGCCTCGGCCAGCTCGCGACGCACGGCTGCGTCGTTTTCGCCGATGCCGGCGGTGAAGGTGATGACGTCCAGGCCGCCCAGCTCGGCGGTGTAGGACCCCACGTACTTCAGCAGGCGGTTGATGTAGACGTCCATGGCGACGCGGGCGCGCTGCTGAGCCTCGGGGTCCTCATCGTTGTGGATCATGTCCCACACGGAACGCATGTCGGACTCGCCGGTCATGCCCTTCATGCCGGACTTCTTGTTGAAGAGGGTGTCGACCTCGTCGACGCTCATGCCGGCGACGCGCTGCAGGTGGAACACGACGGCGGGATCGATGTCGCCGGTGCGGGTGCCCATCATGAGGCCCTCGAGGGGGGTCAGGCCCATGGACGTGTCGATCGGTTTGCCGTTCTTGACGGCCGACACGGATGCGCCGTTGCCCAGGTGCAGGACGATCTGCTTGAGGTCGTCGCGGCCTTCCAGCTTCGCGATCTCCTGGGAGACGAACTGGTGGGAGGTGCCGTGGGCACCGTAGCGACGCACCGAATACTTCTCGGCGGTCTCGGTCTCCAGGGCGTACAGGGCCGAGCGGGCGGGCAGCTGCTGGAAGAACGCGGTGTCGAAGACGGCGACGTGGGGGATGTTGGGCATGAGTTCGCGCGCCACGTCAATACCCTTGAGGTGGGCGGGGTTGTGCAGGGGAGCCAGCGGGCACAGCTCCTCGATCAGGTTGCGGACCTCGTCGGTGATGAGGGCCGGGCCGTCGAAGTAGCGGCCGCCCTGAACGACGCGGTGGCCGACGGCGAGGATGCCGGCTTCGGCCAGGGTCGGACCCTCGGTGTCAAAGAGGCGCAGAACTTCACGCATGCCGACGGTGTGGTCGGGAACCGGCAGTTCTTCCTCGGTGACGGCGTCGCCGTGTACGTGCTTGATGAGGCCCATCGGGTCGCCGATGCGCTCAACGAGGCCCTTGGCGATCGCGTCGCCGGTCTCGGGGTCGACGAGCTGGTACTTGATGGAGGAGGAACCGGAGTTAATGACGAGAACGGAGGACGAGGTCACGCGTTCGCCTTTCGTGTTGGTGAGGTGGAAGAGAGATGTACGAGGCCGGGGTCCGGTCAGCGACAATAGTAACCGGACCCCGGGACCTGGGTCCCGCTCAGCCCTGGGCCTGGACGGCGGTCAGGGCGACGGTGTTGACGATGTCTTCGACGAGGGCGCCGCGTGACAGGTCGTTGACGGGCTTGTTGAGGCCCTGCAGGACCGGGCCGACGGCGAGCGCGCCGGAGGAGCGCTGGACCGCCTTGTAGCCGATGTTTCCGGCTTCCAGCGAGGGGAAGACGAAAACGGTGGCCTTACCAGCGACCTCGGAGCCGGGCAGCTTCTTGGAGGCGACGGCCGCATCGACGGCCGCATCGAACTGGATGGGGCCTTCGATGGCCAGCTCGGGGGCCTTCTCGCGGGCGAGGCGGGTGGCCTCGACGACGGCGTCAACGTCCGGGCCTGCCCCGGAGGTGCCGGTCGAGTAGGAGAGCATCGCGACGCGCGGGGTGACGCCGAACTGGGCGGCGGTGCGCGCGGAGGTCACGGCGATGTCGGCGAGCTGCTCGGGCGTCGGGTTGGGGTTGACGGCGCAGTCGCCGAACGCCCACACGCGGTCCTTCATTGCCATGAGGAAGATGGAGGAGACGACGGAGACGCCGGGGGCGGTCTTGATGATCTGGAAGGAGGGGACGATCGTGTGCGCGGTCGTGTGGGCGGCACCCGAGACCATGCCGTCGGCGTCGCCCATGTGGACCATCATGGTGCCGAAGTAGGACACGTCGGTGACCTTCTCGCGGGCCTGCTCGAGGGTGACGCCCTTCTTGGCGCGCAGGCGCGCGAACTCCTCGGCGTAGCGCTCGCGGTAGGCGGGGTCGTCCACGGAGACGACCTGGGCGTCGCTCAGGTCGAGGCCGAGCTCGCCGGATCGCTTGGCGACGTAGTCGGCGTCGCCCACGAAGGTGATGTCGGCGATGCCGGCGGCGAGGACCTGGGCGGCGGCCTGGAGGACGCGGTCGTCGTCGGGTTCGGGCAGGACGATGCGCTTGCGGTCGGCGCGGGCGCGCTCGATGAGGTCGGCCTGGAAGGCGAGCGGGGTGACGACCGTGGGAGTGGCTGCGGCGCGCAGCGTGGCGGCAGCGTCCTCACCCAGGGGCAGGGTCAGGACGGGCACGTCGACCTCGAGTGAGGGAGTGCCACCGGTCAGGATCACGGCGACGACGGAGGCGGCAGCGGCCTCGGCGCGTAGGCGGGCGGCGGTGATTTCCTCGGTGAGCAGCTCGGCGCTGGCACCCTCGGCGTCGAAGGCGAGGACGACGCCCGCGCGGGTGGAGGCAGCGAGGTTCAGGTTCCAGGCCACGTGATCGAAGGCGCGGTTCGAGGCCTCGCGGGCGGGGGCGATGAGCGCGTCCTCGCCGGCTGCGCGGACGGCTTCGACCGCTGCGGGCAGGGCGGAGGCGGGGCGCAGGGCCGCGTCGGTGGCGGTCGTGCCGGCCAGGGCGTCGACGGTGGTGACACCGAGAACGCGGGCCAGGTCGTCAGTGGCGAGGACAGCTGCCTCCGACGAACCGGGGGCGACGACGATGAAACGAGACACTCGAATACTCCTTTGGGACGAGAACATATGGTGTGGCTGAAAAGCCTTTAGTCCTATCCTAAACCCGCTTGCCGTCATTTTGCGGCACTCTTTCTGCTCGAGGCCGGGGCCGTGGATGCGGGAACAAGAGCAATCGCTGATTGATTGTGTCGGATCGTACGCTAGGGTAGGGGGCGTGGAAAACGAGGAGACAACCGTGCGCACACGACTGGGTGCGTTTCTCGGCGCTACCCTGAGCGCGGGTGGTGTCCTCGGCGTCATCGCTCTGGCTGTGACAGATCACCGACATCGGGCGGTCATGCTGCTGGTCGCAGTCCTCGTCGGAATGGGGATCGTGCGTCTGTGGACGCCCGGGCGACCCTGGTTTGCCTCACGCGGGCGCCTCGCCGACGCGATTGTGTACGTGATTCTCGCCGCGATTATCTGGTATCTAGCTCCCTTTGTGTCGACGATGGCGGTGCGCTGAAAGCCTGGGGATCGTTGAATCCACGTAGGAAACCACGGCCTCGTCAACAGTGAGTGGGACGGAGGAGAGGCGTGGCGCATATCCCGTATCGTGGTTTCGGATTCAAGAATTCGTAAAGGTCGGGCATTCTATGGGTGACCCATCGTCCCTAATCTCAAGGTGAAACACATGCGCGCGTTCCTGCGTAAGTCCGGAATCCTCGTGTGGGTGATCGCTGCGATCATCCTTGCGACCATCCTTGGATCAATCCGTGTCGGCGGCAACCATTTGGTCCCCGCGGAGATCGGTCGTATCTTCGCGACGTTCTCGGCTATTTTCAGCCAGTTCCTGTCCTTCTCTATTCCGCTGATCATCATCGGCCTCGTGACCCCCGCTATCGCGGACCTGGGCCGCGGTGCCGGCAAGTGGCTGGGCATTACGACGGCGATCGCCTACGGCTCGACGCTCTTCTCGGGCTTCCTGACCTTCCTGGTGTGCGCCTCCCTGTTCCCGCGTCTGCTCGCCTCCACGCAGCTGGCCTCAGTGGCGGAGCCCGGTAGCGCGCTGGATTCCTACTTCACGATCGAGATGCCCGCGCCGCTGCAGGTTATGACGGCCCTGCTGCTGTCCTTCGTGGTGGGTCTGGGCCTGTCGATGGTCCCGCGCGGCGTCCTGCGCAAGGGCTTCATCGAGTTCCGCGCCATTATTACGCGCCTCATCGAGACGATCATCATTCCGCTGCTGCCCCTGCACATCTTCGGCATCTTCCTGAACCTGACCTACACGGGCGAGGCCGCCTCCGTCATCCGTACCCTGCTGCGTGTCGTGGTCGTGGTCCTGGTCCTCGAGGTCGTCATCCTGCTGACCCAGTTTTGCTTCGCCGGTGCCGTGGCTCGCCGCAACCCCATCAAGGCGCTGCTGACGATGATGCCCGCCTACCTGACGGCGCTGGGCACCTCCTCCTCCGCCGCGACCATCCCCGTGACGCTGCGCCAGACCAAGAAGAATGGCGTGTCCGACGCGGTTGCGTCCTTCACTATCCCGCTGTGCGCCACGATCCACCTGGCCGGCTCAACCTCGAAGATCTTCTCCTTCGCGTTCGCGATTGTCCTGACCCAGGGCCTGACGGTATCCACCCTCCAGTGGGTCGGCTTCATCTTCATGCTCGGTATCACGATGGTCGCCGCCCCCGGCGTCCCCGGCGGTGCCATCATGGCGGCCACCGGTCTGCTGAGCTCCATGCTGGGCTTCGATGACGCGCAGGTCGCCCTCATGATCGCGACCTACATCGCGCTGGATTCCTTCGGCACCGCCACGAACGTGACGGGCGACGGCGCGATCGCGCTCATTATTGATCGCATGGCGCACGGCTCGATCGGTAACGAGGGCGACCCGGAGAACGCCCGCGAGCTGGCGTTTGACGGCATGGCCTACCTGGACCGCGTGTCGGTTGAGGGCGTTGTCAGCCCTGAGGATCTGGCCGATTCTGCTGCCCGTAACGGTGCGGAAGTCAGCGCGTAAGTCCTGCTCGACGCCCTGTGCGCGCCCGCCGGTTTCGGCGGGCGCGCACTTGTCGTTTCCTCGGTAATTGGGCGTTTGGCCCTAGTGGTAGGAGGCATATGTCACGTAGAATTGACCACGATAGGCACATCGGGCCACCTGGCCCTCACCGTCAATGAAAGATGGCAGAACAATGAGCACAGTCCGTATCGGTGTCCTCACCTCGGGCGGCGACGCCCAGGGTATGAATGCTGCCGTTCGCGCAGTGGTGCGCACGGCTCTGGCCAGGGGAGCGCAGCCCTATGCGATCCTTGAAGGCTGGCAGGGTGCATGCGACGGCGGCGGCTCCATTAAGAAGATGGAGTGGTCGGATGTCTCCTCGATCCTCGCTGAGGGTGGCACGGTTATCGGCACGGCTCGCAGCGCTGAGTTCCGTACCTACGAGGGACGCCACCGCGCCGCCGCGAACCTGCTTGAGCATGGTATCGACCACCTCGTCGTCATCGGCGGCGATGGTTCCCTGTCGGGTACGAATGAGTTCCGAGGCGAGTGGCCTCAGCATGTCGCCGAGTTGGTCTCCGAGGGCGTTATCACGCAGGAGTTTGCCGACGCTCACCCGTCACTGATCATTGTCGGCTTGGTCGGTTCGATCGATAATGACATGGTGGGCACGGACATGACGATCGGTGCGGACACTGCGCTGCATCGCATTCTGGATGCTATTGACCAGCTCACCAGCACGGCGGCCTCGCACCAGCGCACCTTCGTCGTCGAGGTCATGGGTCGCCACTGCGGGTACCTGCCCCTCATGGCTGCGGTCGCGGGCGGTGCTGACTACGTGTTCACACCTGAGGACCCGGCGGGCCAGGGCTGGCAGGACGACCTGGCCGAGCACCTGCGCCTGGGCCGCGAGGCCGGTCGCCGTGAGTCAATTGTTCTCGTCGCCGAGGGCGCCCACGACCGCGACGGCAACGAGCTGTCCACGCAGCTGATTGCAGACACGATCCAAGAGCGCACGGGTGAGGATGCTCGCGTGACGATCCTCGGCCACGTGCAGCGCGGCGGTACCCCGTCAGCCTACGACCGCTGGATGTCGACCCTGCTGGGCTACGCGGCCGTCCAGGAAATCCTCGACTCCTCCGCTGAGGACGAACCCGTCATCCTGGGTGTGCGCCGAAACCGTATTACTCGTGTCCCACTCATGAAGGCGGTGCGCGACACGCGCGCGGTCAAGGACCTCATCGCCGCGGGCGACTACGCTGCTGCCCAGGCGTCGCGCGGATCCTCCTTCTCCTCGATGGTCGGCATCTACCACCTGCTCTCGACGCCTCCGCAGCTGATTCCCGAACCGACGGGCGATTCGAAGCGTGTCGCGATCCTGCACGCAGGTGGTCTGGCACCCGGCATGAATACGGCGGCCCGCGTCGCCGTGCGCCTGGGCATTGCGCGTGGCTGGACGATGCTGGGCGTCGACGGTTCGTGGAGCGGTCTGGCGGACGACCGCGTGCGAGAGCTGAGCTGGTCCGACGTCGAAGGCTGGGCCTTCAAGGGAGGCGCGGAGCTGGGCACGAAGCGCGATGTCCCGCCGATTGAGCAGTTCTACGCGCTGGGCCGCGCTATCGAGCGCAACGAGATTGACGCGCTGTTGGTGATCGGCGGCATGAACGCCTACCTGGGCGTGCATGCGATCCAGGCCGAGAAGGACCGCTACCCGGCCTTCCGCATTCCGATGCTGCTGATCCCCGCGTCGATCGACAACAACCTACCCGGCTGTGAGCTCGCGATCGGTACGGACACGGCGATCAACAACGCCACGTGGGCGATCGACCGCATCAAGGAGAGCGCGGCGGCCTCTAAGCGTTGCTTCATCGCCGAGACGATGGGACGCCGCTGCGGCTACCTGACCCTCATGAGCGCGCTGTCCGGCGGTGCCGAGTACATGTACATCAACGAGGAATCCCCATCCCTCCAGCAGATCGCTGCGGATGCTGATCGGATGGTGAACTCCTTCAAGTCCGGCCGACGCCTTTTCCTGACTCTCGTCAACGAGTCCGCGTCCCGGTACTACGACCGTGACTTCCTCGCCGACGTGTTCACCGCCGAATCTGAGGGCATCTACGACGTACGCCACCAGGCGCTCGGCCACATGCAGCAGGGCGGTGCCCCCTCGCCGTACGACCGTCTGCTCGCCACGCGCCTGATCGCCCGTGCCTTCGATCAGCTTGTCGCGCAGTTCGAATCCGGCGACCGCCGCGCCTACTACATCGGCCAGGTCGGCAACGCCGTCGAGGCACGCCCGGTGAAGCAAATGTTCGACGACCTGGATATCGTCAATCGCCGCCCCTTCCATCAGTGGTGGCTCGATCTCGTCCCGGTCCAGCGCATCGTGTCGCTGCAGAACCCAGGCATCGAGGCAGCCCCCATCCACATCGACGATCCCGTCGAGTAGTAGGACACTACCGGTTGATCCGGGATGAACGAGGCCGTGGTTCCGTGATCGCTTGCGGGCCACGGCCTCGTCCGTCGTCAGGGAAAACGAGGGTGACCGAGGGCGCATTGACCGCTAAACTGGGAGCTACATATCCCTACTGTCAGGAGCACCCATGAGTGATATCCCCGTGATCGACCCGACGATGACCCCCGCGTGGGACAAGCTCGACCAGCTGGCCGACACCTTTGAACCCGATCTACGCAAGATGTTTGCGGACGATCCCGAACGCACGAAGAAGTTCACCTTCCAGGCCGCCGACCTGCACGTCGACCTGTCTAAGAACCTCGTGTGCCCCACGCTGCTGGGCCACCTGCTCGCGCTCGCCGAGCAGACCGGCGTGGCGGACCTGCGCGACCGCATGTTTGCGGGCGAGCACATTAACGTCACCGAGGACCGCGCCGTCCTGCATACCGCGCTGCGCCGTCCCGCGACCGACTCCCTGACGGTCGACGGCCAGGACGCAATCGCCGACGTGCACGAGGTTCTGGAGAAGGTCTACGCCTTCGCCCGCCGCGTCCGCTCCGGCGAGTGGGTGGGCATCACCGGCAAGCCCGTTAAGACCGTCGTCAACGTCGGCATCGGCGGCTCCGATCTCGGCCCCGTCATGGCGTACGAGGCCCTCAAGCCCTACGTGCAGGAGGGCCTGGAGTGCCGCTTTATCTCCAACATCGACCCCACCGATGCGGGCGAGACCACGAAGGACCTGGATCCCGAGACGACCCTCGTGATCGTCGTGTCCAAGACCTTCACGACGCTCGAGACCATCACGAACGCGAAGGTCGTGCGTGCCTGGCTGCTGGACAGCCTGCGTGAGCGCGGCATCGTCACCGACGAGGCCTCCGAGAAGGAAGCGATCGCCAAGCACTTCGTCGCCGTGTCGACCGCCCTGGACAAGGTTGCCGAGTTCGGCATCGACCCGGACAATGCCTTCGGCTTCTGGAGCTGGGTGGGCGGTCGCTACTCCGTGGACTCCGCCGTCGGCACCTCCCTGGCCGTCGCGATTGGCCCCGAGGGCTTCGCGGACTTCCTCGCCGGCTTTAACGCGATGGACCGCCACTTCGTCGAGGCCGAGCCCGAGAAGAACGTGCCCCTGCTCATGGGCCTGCTCAACGTGTGGTACTCGAACTTCCTGGGTGCCGATACGCACGCGGTTCTGCCCTACTCGCAGTACCTGCACCGCTTCCCCGCGTACCTGCAGCAGCTGACCATGGAGTCCAACGGCAAGTCCGTGCGCCGTGATGGCAGTCCCGTCACCTACGAGACCGGTGAGGTCTTCTGGGGTGAACCCGGTACCAATGGTCAGCACGCCTTCTACCAGCTGATCCACCAGGGCACCCGCATGGTCCCTGCCGACTTCATCGCGTTTGCGAACCCGACGTGGGCGCTGGGCGATGGCGATGCTGACATGCACGAGCTGTTCCTGTCGAACTTCTTTGCGCAGACCAAGGCCCTGGCGTTCGGCAAGACCAGCGAGGAGGTGCGCGCCGAGGGCACGCCCGAGGCCATCGTCTCCGCCCGCGTGTTCACCGGCAACCGTCCCACGACGTCGATCATGGCCCCGGCCCTGACCCCGTCGGTTCTGGGTCAGCTGATCGCCCTGTACGAGCACATCACCTTCGTGGAGGGTGCTGTGTGGGGCATCGACTCCTTCGACCAGTGGGGCGTCGAGCTGGGCAAGGTCCTGGCCAAGCAGATCCTCCCCGCCATCGAGGGCTCGTCCGAGGCCCTGGATGCGCAGGATCAGTCGACCCGCGCTCTCATCGAGTACTACCGCGCGAATCGCACGAAGTAGTCTCTGGCTCTTGTAGCCGCACGTGGGGGCCGCGCCTTGGGGCGCGGCCCCCACGCCTTCTCTACAGTGTGGTTGCGCGAATCCGCGAGGCACACAACTGGTGCCTCAGGGTGGAACTATGCCCCGAGGCGCCAACAAACGTGCTACGCCCGGCTTCTCAGGCGAGCACGCTGCCTGGCGAGAAGAAACGCTCCTCCTGCTCCCACGCCGATGGCGACGCCAAGGAGGCCCGAGTATGCTCCAGAGTTCGCAAGCCTTGGTTCCTCGCCCGACGGGGAAGGTGTCTCTCTCTGGCTCGTGCTCGGGTTCGGTTCGCTCGGGGTGAGCGAGCGCGGGAAACGCAGCTTGGACCACACCAAGCGGTGGTCCGAGGTGGGAAATGGGGCGAGACCGGTCAAGCGGAAAAGCTCATCGTCGCGTGTCGGCCAGAAGACTCCCGCCTCCTCGACCTGGGTGCCGACATTTGGTAGGACGTAGTCGATGCGCAGATTTCCCGGCCGAGGATTGTCGCCGAAGTCGCCCGTATCGTAGGCCGGATTCGTCCTATGCGTCAGGTTCACGCCTCCCTGAAGCTCCGCTTCGCGGGTGCCTCCCAGCGAGGTCGGTGCTGTGTCAACGACCTGCGGGCTGGACAGCAGCTGATCAATAGCCCCCGGGTACGAGTCCCCGTCGAGTGGGTCCGAATTGTAGTCCCCGAGAATCATGAAGTTGGCGTCCTCGGTCAGGCCTCCCCTCGCTCCGTTGTCGTCATAGAGGTAGTCGGCCCGGTTCGCCACGTAGTCGGCCCACAGGCGGATCTCATCGAAGTTTCGTTTCTTGTTACGCTGCTCGGCTCCGTCGAATGACGGCGGCGTCGGGTGTGCCGCCAGCACGTGGATCGTCGTGCCATCAACATCGATCGGCAAGTCCACGTGCGTCTTGGAAGACAGGGGGAAAGCGTTGAGCACCTCGTCGGAGTACCAACTGGTGCCGTCGCTCTTGGTGGGGAGAAGAGCTCCCGGCATGTCCTTCCACAGGAAGTGTTGGAAAGAACGAACCTGGTCGTTCTTAATCGGGTACTTGGAGTAGACAACGAAGCCGTACTGGCCCGGAAACTTGCCGAAGCCCCAGGCATCGGATGGGCCGGTTGTGCTTCCGTCTCCGTCCAGGTCGAAGCCGCTGGGAACGCCCGTGTTCACCGAACCCGACCAAGAGTAGGGGTAGGACACGGGCTGGGCACCATTGTGTGGGACTTCGAGGTAGTTCGTGCGAAAGAGATCAACCGCGGCAGCGTTGGCGTCGTAGTCGAACTCGTTGATCAGAATGATGTCCGGATCCACTCGCTGAATGGTTTCCGCCACGTTGGATGCTTGGGCGTTATCCGCCGTGGTGAGGTCGTCGAGTAGCTGCCCCGGCGCCTCTCGGTTGAGGCTGGCGTTGAACGTGGCCACCGTGAGGACATCGGTTGTCGAGGACGGTGCGGACTCGGCGAGCGTGGGTGCGGACGATAGAAAGCACAGGGCAAGGGGGAGAGATGCCGCTGTGGCGACCGCGAGGGGCTTCATCGTTGAATCTCCTTCATCACCGTGGGAGTGTGTATGACAGATGATAAATCCTCGGGTGGGCAACAAACAAGGAGGCGGTGACAGTGGTACGAGAAAGGGCATAGCATGAGTCATGCGATTGCTGTTCGACGCAGTCGTGCGAGTATCGAATCGAGGGTTCCATGGTTACAGCAGCTTCCCTGGCATCCATGGGTGTGAGCGCTCTGTCCACGTTTGTCCTGCCGATCATCATCCTCGTTGTCACTCGGCGCAGATGGGGCTGTTCGCTGTGGTCTGCCGCCGTCGGCGCGCTGGTCTTCGTTGTCTTCGCTCTCCTCCTCGAGGGGGGATTGCACGCGCTGGTCTTCGCTGCGATCCCCAACCTGCCGAGTAAACCGATGCTGTACACGATCTATGCCGCGCTCGCGGCTGGGGTGTTTGAAGAACTCGGCCGAGTCTGTGGGTTCGCCGTTCTGCAAGCGAGCGACCGGCGTCCCGATGGCGTTGGGCGCGCCCTCGGAGCGGGCATTGGACACGGAGGTATCGAAGCAATACTGCTTGTGGGAGTAGCGACAATTTCTCACCTTGTGATCTCGGTGAGCGTCATCAATGCGGGTACGAGCGAGGCTTTCCTCGCTGGCTTGCCCGACGCCCAGCGCGATATCGTGGCCCGCCAGTTCGAGTTGCTTATCAATACGCCTGCGCCGTTCTACCTGCTGAGTATCGGCGAGCGTACCATCGCCATTGCCTTGCACATCGCCCTGTCAGTCTTGGTCTGGATGGCGTTCACTGGGAGGGTTCGCCGCTGGTGGATCCTCGGAGCGATCCTTGCTCACGCCCTGGCAGACGCTGGGGCCGCGCTGTATCAGAGCGGGGTGGTGAGCGTCGTCGTAGCGCAGGGGTGGGCATTGATCGTCACCGTCATTCTTGCACTGACGGTGAGGCGAATGTATGCGTCCACCACAGCGCTGCTCGCTCGCGGAGCCGCGCAGACATCGTGAACGGGCAGCGGGTGGGAGTCTGCTCTCTCACGCGGCAATGTTGCGCACACGGTAGACGATGATGTCGCCAGCACAGCACGCGATCCACGCGCGCTCCTTGAGATCGTTCACGAGGCCCTCGTTCCTGTCGAACTTCTTCGCGCAGACCGAGGCTCTGGACACGCAGGATCAGTCCACCCGTGCTCTCATCGAGTACTACCGCGCGAATCGTACGAAGTAGTCTCTGGCTCTTGTAGCTACACATCGGGGGATTGGCGGGAGTTGACGGTCCTGCCGCCTCGTGCGTATGTGTTTTAGTGCTCCATGTGCTCGTGGCTGGCGTGCTCGGGGCATTCAAGCTGGAACGTGGAGTGCGCGATGGGGAAGTGGTGGCACGCGCATTCGCCGAGGTCGTGGACGATGCGGTCGCGCGAGGGGCCGTCAGCCTCGTGCGTGACGGTCACGTGCGCGGTGACGGTCACCAGGTGTGAGGAGACGGCGGCCACGTGCAGGTCGTGCACGTCGATAACGCCGTCGACGTCCATCATGTGCGTGCGCAGTTCGCCCATATCCACGCTGGCGGGCGTCTCTTCCATGAGGATCGCGACAGAACGGCGTAGGAGCGTGAGCGCTCGCGGGGCCATGAGGACAGCAATCAGGAGCGAGGCGATCGCGTCGGCGCGCGTCCAGCCGAATGCCCACTCGGCACCGGCCGCAACGATGACTGCGACAGATCCGAGCGCATCGTTTGCGACCTCGAGGAACGCCGCCTTCATGTTGAGGTTCGCGTCGCGCCCGCCCGCGAGGATCGCCAGCGACATGACGTTTGCGAGCAGGCCGATGACGCCGACGAGGAGCATGGGGCCGGCCTCGACGGGCGGGGGAGAGGCGAGACGCCACGCGGCCTCCCACGCGACCATCACGCTGATAATAAGGAGCATTCCGGCCTGCAGGGCGGCGGCCAGGACCTCGGAGCGCGCCCACCCCCACGTATGCTTCTCGTCGCGCGGGCGGCGCGTCAGGTGGGCCGCGACGAGGGCGACGACCAGACCGGAGGCATCCACGACCATGTGCCCCGCGTCAGCCGCCAGGGACAGGGATCCAGACCAAAAGGCACCGAGCAACTCTGCGACGACGACGGTCCACGTGACAGCGAGCGCCCACCCCAGGCGCACGGCCGAGGCTCCCGCCGCGTGGGAATGATCGTGCGAGTGGCCACCTTCCGCGCCGCCCGCGGAGTGCGCGTGGTCGTGGGAGTGGGCCACGGCCTCGTCAATGTGGGACGAGGCAGGGGCGGGCTTCTCCGATCCGGTGCCGCCGGGCGGGGGCGAAGGGAAAGTGCGCGACATGTTCTCACTGTACGACCCGAGCGCGCCGAATGATACACCCAGCACCGGCCTCGTATGCTGTAGATCACGCGGGTGGGGTGCTCTGTTGGGACTGGGTGCCCGGGTCACACTGTGACGGACAACGTATCCTAGAAGGCAGAGCGCGGGGAACCCCGCGACTGCAAGGGCACAAGCCCACAGGACTGTAAAGGAGCGCCACTCATGGCAGAACCTCGTATCGTCACCGTCACTGGCGCAGCCGGCAACATCGGCTACGCCCTCCTGTTCCGCATTGCTTCCGGCCAGCTGTTCGGCCCGGACGTGCCCGTCAAGCTGAACCTGCTCGAGATCCCCCAGGCTGTCAAGGCCGCCGAGGGCACCGCCATGGAGCTCGACGACTGCGCGTTCCCGACCCTGGCCGGCGTTGAGATCTTCGACGACGTCAACCGTGCATTCCAGGGCACCAACGTCGCGTACCTGGTGGGCGCCATGCCGCGCCGCAAGGGCATGGAGCGCGCCGACCTGCTCGAGGCTAACGCGGGCATCTTCGGCCCCCAGGGCAAGGCCATCAACGACGGCGCTGCCGATGACGTGCGTGTCCTCGTCGTGGGTAACCCCGCGAACACCAACGCCACCATCGCCCAGAACGCTGCGCCGGACGTCCCGGCCTCGCGCTTCACCGCGATGATGCGCCTCGACCACAACCGTGCGATCGCGCAGCTCGCCCACAAGACCGGTGCCGCGAACGCCGACATCAAGGACGTCGTCGTGTGGGGTAACCACTCGGCCGACCAGTACCCGGACGTCTCCTTCGCGAAGGTTGCCGGCAAGCCCGCGACCGAGCTGGTGGACGAAGAGTGGCTGTCCAGCTACTACCGTCCCACCGTCGCCAAGCGTGGCGCCGCCATCATCGAGGCGCGTGGTGCCTCTTCGGCCGCCTCCGCTGCGAACGCTGCGATCGACCACATGTACTCCTGGATCCACGGCACCCCCGAGGGCGAGTGGGTCACCGCCGGTGTCATGTCCGACGGCACGCACTACGGCGTCCCCGCCGGCCTGAACTTCGGTTTCCCCGTCACCTCCGATGGTGGCGAGTGGCAGGTCGTCGACGGCCTCGAGATCTCCGACGCGACCCGCGCCGGAATCGACCACAACATCAAGGCCCTCCAGGAAGAGTACGACGCCGTCAAGGCGCTCGGCTTCATCAAGTGAGGCTACCGCCCTCGTGGCGGTTGGTGGGAAAGGGCGCGCGCCCGGCTG
>ERZ773011.15-NODE-15-length-63950-cov-6.76158_pt1 | contig 63950 bp, 52 predicted proteins | sample MGYA00580662_ERZ773011 | MGnify/ENA primary metagenome ERZ773011 (study PRJEB29015, sample SAMEA2738118) | human oral metagenome | biome: human oral; feature: human-associated habitat; material: saliva | place: China | collected 2169 ... | reverse complement strand
AGCAAGCCGCATAACGACTACCATTAAACGCGTCCAAGTTTCGGGACGCAGTTCATCCACGCAGACGATGCCGGGGCCCCGCGTTGCTCACTTACCCTGGTTGGCGACCGCGGCGATCTTCGCCTCGGCCTCAGGATCCAGGTAGGTGCCACCCTTCTTGATGGGCTTGAGGGTCTCCTCGTCGAGCTCGTACACCAGCGGAATGCCGGTGGGGATGTTGACGCCGGCGATATCCTCGTCGGAGATCTCATCCAGGTGCTTGACGATGGCGCGCAGCGAGTTGCCGTGCGCGGCGATCATGACGGTCTTGCCGGTCTTGATCGCGGGAACAATGGCTTCGTCCCAGTAGGGCAGCAGACGCGCGATGACGTCCTTGAGGCACTCGCTCATGGGAACAGGCTCGCCGGCGTAGCGGGGATCCTGATCCTGCGAGAACTCGGAGCCGGCCTCGATGGCGGGCGGAGCCACGTCGAAGGAACGGCGCCACAGCATGAACTGCTCCTCGCCGTACTCGTCACGGATTTCCTTCTTGTTCTTGCCCTGGAGCGCACCGTAGTGGCGCTCGTTGAGACGCCAATTGCGCTCAACGGGGATCCAATGGCGATCAGCGGCGTCGAGAGCCAGGTTCGCGGTCATGATGGCGCGACGCAGCATCGACGTGAACAGGAGGTCCGGGAGAACGCCGGATTCCTTGAGGAGCTCACCACCGTGGGTAGCCTCCGCGCGGCCCTTGTCCGACAGCGGAACATCCACCCAACCGGTGAAGAGGTTCTTTGCATTCCATTCGCTCTCGCCGTGGCGGAGCAGCACCAGTTTGTAGCTCATGTCTCTATTGTCCCACAGACAACGCCCAGCTCCTACATTCCGTGTCGTTGATCACGACACAGGTTGAGCAGTTCCCCCACGTCAGGGACGAGGCCGGGGCCGTTTCCCCGGTTTCCCACCCCCGGGCGCACCCCGGGGTTCCCCTGATTAACCCCTGAACGCTCCTTCCTTTTCCCCCTGAGTTCGTTGAAAACCCGCAGCTTGACATGATTACCGGAACAGTATGCGCCTCTGTTTTGTCCCGTACGGTTAAACCATGACCATCACACGACGCACTCTGACAGCGGCCGCGCTCATCACCGCGGCCACCCTCGCTCTGGGCGCCTGCGGTTCTTCCAAGCCGAAGACCACCGAGACCGCCGCTCCCACCGCGGAGGCCACCACCGACGAGCCGACACCGTCCCCGACTGCCTCAGCCACGGCCTCGTCCACCCCGACGGTGCCCGGATACCGTCCCGGAGAGATCCCCCCCCCGATCCCCCTGTTCTCCCTGCCCGCTATCGACGTGTTCGCCTCCAACGCCGACAAGGCCGTCATCGATTCCGCTTCCTCGCAGCTCTCCTCCGTCGAAGGCGTGACCGTCTCGCCCGCCAAGTGCGACGGATCGTCCTTGATCTCCGGTTCCACGATCTTCGGCGGCGACGGATCGGCCGTCTCCTCCTCTGCCAATGGCACCGTCGTTAACGCCGGCGACGGCTCCGGCGTCATCACCGAAGGCTCGACCACGATCACCTACGCGGGCGATGGCTCGGGCACATACACGAACATGGCGACCATGCTCACGATCACCGTCGACGCTGACGGCTCCGGCACCTACACCACCCCGGACACCACCTTCACGCTCGACGGCAAGGGATCGGGCACCTACACGAACACCAGCTCCGGCGAGACCATCACCAACGACGGCAACGGCTCCGGCACGCACACCACGCGCACCGTCACCGTCATCAACAACGGCGACGGCACCGGCAGCTACACGAGCCCGAGCCTGACCATCATCAACAACGGCGACGGCACCGCCCAAGTCAACGGCCACAAGGTCACCGACGCGCCGAAGGTCGACAAGGCCGCCAAGCTCGGCAAGTTCCCGGCCGTCGAATCCCTCAAGCCCGTCGAATCCTGCGGCACGCTCATCACCCTGGAGGACGGCGTCCTCTTCGACTTCGGCAAGTCTGAGATCCGTTCCGACGCCTCACAGACCCTCAAGAAGCTCGCGGACGTGCTCAACAACGCGAAGGTCCCCACCGCCCACATCTACGGGCACACCGACTCCATCTCGGACGAAGCCTTCAACCAACAGCTCTCCGAGGCACGCGCGAACGCCGTGTCCGGCGAGCTGAAGAAGGACGGCGTCACCGCGACGATGGACGCCACCGGTTACGGCGAGTCCAAGCCCGTGGCCCCCAACGAGAACGCGGACGGCTCCGACAACCCCGCCGGTCGCGCGCTCAACCGCCGCGTCGAGATCTTCATCCCCGCTTTCTAGTACCCTGACCAAGGTGTAACTTCGATCCAACGAAAGGGAGACGCCATGTCTATCAAGCCCCTCCTCCCCGCCGCTGCCGCCGTGGCCGTGGCAGCCCTGGCCCTGACCGGCTGCACCCAGAACAACGCCGCCCCGGCCGAGTCCTCCTCATCTTCTGCCGCGCCGGCCGCCTCCGCGCCCGCTTCCTCCGCTCCCGCGGGTTCCGCCGATTCCTCGACCACCCCAGCTCCCGCCGCGCCGTCTGCCGAAGCTCCGTCAACTGGCGCTGCGGACACCTCCGCACCCATCACCTTCGACGAGTCCAACCAGCACCTGACGATCCCCGCAGGCATCACAAAGGTCATCGTCAACGGCTCCAACAACGCGATTGAGGGCGGCTCGGTCGCCGACATCACGGTGAACGGCTCCAACAACGACATCCACGTCGAGGCTCTCACTGCCACGGCAGCTTTCACGGGATCCAACAACACGATCACGTTCGAGAAGGCCACCAACTTCAAGGTCACCAGCGACACCGGCGCGAATAACACCATCGAAGGCGTCGAGTGACACCGACTAAATAATCGGGGGGGTGCAGGTCGTCCTGCACCCCCCCGATGACATGTATCGATCAGGCATGCGCCTTACGGTACGCCTCGACAATCGGAGCGGGAATACGACCACGATCAGAAACATCGAGGCCCTCCCCCTGCGCCCACGCACGAATCTTCGCGTTCTCCAGGCGCTGGTTCGGGTTGCCCGCATTGCCACGGCGGCGAGTCGAGCCAACCTTACGGCCAGCCTTAATGTAAGGCTGAATAGCCTCAGCGAATTCCTCGAAATGCGCGCGGTTCAGATCAATTTCGTACGAAGCGCCGTTAAAGGCGAAACGCACCGTCTGATCGGCAGGCGAGCCATCGAGATCGTCAACAACTTCCACGACCTTCGTCGTCTTCTTCATATTCTATTCCTCCTGAGGGATCAAGAATTCCACATTCCAACCATCAGCGGAATTCGTGTTAATTAGAATAACGCAATGCGCACTCCCTTTCTCACTATTCGCATTCCATGTCAAACGTGACTTATATAGCACCGATTGCTAGCTACCGGTAATTGAAAGTTATACTCGTCATCAGACGCGCGAGGCTGGGGAGGCCACGCGACTCACCCAACGAGACGAGGAGACACAGTGAGCGGAGCACACCACCACCGAGCGGCGGCATGGGAGCTCTACTTCACCACCACCGCTCGCCTGACCGAACGCATCGAAGCCGCCCTCAAATGCCAGTCGGGCCTATCGATGCCCGAATACTCAGTCCTCCTCATGACCGACCGCGCCGGCGAGGCAGGCATCCGCCCCTCCGTCCTCGCACACAAGGTCGTCTTCTCCCGCTCACGCCTCACCCACACCATGAAACGCCTCGAATCACGCGACCTTATCTCCCGCCGCCCCTGCCAGGGCGACGGACGCGGAGGCCTCGTCTTCCTCACCGACGCCGGCAAGCGCCTCTTCGACGAGGCCGCCATCGTCCAGCGCGACGTCATCCGCCGCCTCTTCCTCAACGAGATCACGCCCGAGGAAATCGACATGCTCACCGGCCTCTTCAGCCGCGTCAGCGAGCGCATCGACAACGACACGCCATGTCCGTAACAACCCGGCGATTCGCGGTCGCAACGCTACTCACCGGAGTCATCGCCGGCCTCGTCGGCCTGGCATGCATCCACCTGCTGCACTGGATTCAGGCCCTCGCCTGGGACATGCACTCCGGGACTCTCCTGGAGGCCGTCAGCGCCGCTTCCCCGGCCCGCCGCGTTCTTAACCTGGTGCTCGGCGGCATCCTCGGTGCCGCGTCGTGGTTTTTTCTCTTCCGGCGCTCCCGCGCAATCACGTCCGTATCGGCGGCCGTGGGCGGCACACCAATGCCGCCCCTGCGCGCCACCTGGCACGCCCTGACCCAGGTGCTCATCGTTGGCCTCGGCGCATCCGTCGGGCGCGAAGTCGCCCCGCGCGAAATGGCCGCCGCGTTTTCTGCGGCCGCCGCCGACCGCCTGGGACTCACCCCCGAAGACCGGCGCATCATCGTCGCGTGCGGCGCGGGCGCGGGCCTGGCCGCCGTCTATTCGATCCCCATATCCGGGGCGATTTACACGCTCGAAATCCTGCTCGTGTCACGCTCGAGGCGCGCTGTCGCCGCCGCGTTCTGCACATCGGCCATCGCCGTCCTCATCTCCACGGGATTCACGAGGCCCACACCCTTTTACTCTGTCCCCACCCTCACGCCGTCACTCTCCCTAACCGTGTTCGCGGCCCTCATCGGGCCGCTACTGGGGGCCACCGGGTGGGCCTTCAAGCAGGCCGTCACCCGCGTCGGTGCCGCCCGCCCGCGCGACTGGCGGCTGCTCGCGTCACTTCCCACCGCCTCGTTCCTCGTCGGCGTCATCGCCGTGTGGGTGCCCTCCGTGCTCGGCAACGGGCAGGCCAGCGCGCAGACCCAGTTCGACGCCGTCTGGGCGACCGGTGCTGGCCTGGGCCTCGCCGCGCTGGTACTCGCCGCCAAGACGGTCACGACCTTCCTCACGATCCGCGCCGGCGGCTGGGGCGGCGTCCTAACCCCCGCCGTCGCCCTCGGCGCTGGCATCGGTACCGTCATCGGCCTGCCCTGGGCAACCGCGTGGCCAGGCTCGCAGGTCGCCGCCTTCGCCTTCATCGGGGCCGCCGCGTTCCTCGGCGCGTCCATGAACGCACCCTTCACCGGCCTCATCCTGGTCATCGAGTTCACCGCTCAGGGACCCACGATCCTCGTCCCCGCGACCCTCGCCGTCGGCGGTGCCACCGCCGCAACCGCCTGGCTCAGCCGCCGCTCGCTCAGCAGCGCCCGCTGAACTACCCCGGCCTCGTGGCTGCTCCACGCACCCCTCAGATACCGGCGAGCGCCTGCTCCAGATCCGCGATCAGATCACCCGCGTCCTCCAGGCCAACCGCCAGGCGCAAAAGCGTGCCAGGAACGCCGCCAACCCCGCCAACACGCGTCGAATGCGTCATGATCGCCGGGTGCTCAATAAGGGACTCCGGCGCACCCAGCGACGCAGCCAGCGCGAAAATGCGCGTGCGCGTCGTCAGCTCGAGGGCCGCCTCCTCCGTGGCAACCTGGAAGGACAAAACCCCGCCAATGCCTCGGGGATTCTGGCGCTGGGCCAGCTCGTAGCCCGGGTCCGAGGCCAGCCCCGGATAGTGGACCGCGCTCACCTTCGGGTGGGAAGCCAGGAACTCGGCGATCCTCTGCGCATTCTCGCAGTGTCGCTCCACGCGCAGAGCCAGAGTCTTCAGGCCACGGTGCGCCAGGTACGTGTCGCGCGGGGACGGCACGTGACCGAGGGCCATCTGGAGTTTCACGGCCTCGGCCGCCGCGTCGCGCTCGCCGAAAAAAGGCTCGACGTGCGCGGGCAGTTCCAGGCCATCGCGCAGGATGAAAGCTCCTCCGATCACGTCGGAGTGGCCGCCCACATATTTGGTCGTCGAGTGCACGACGACGTCCGCACCCAGCTCGAGGGGCCGCTGCAACACCGGCGTCGCAAACGTGTTATCCACGATCAGCAGGCCGCCCACCTCGTGCGTGAGGGCCGCAATCGCGGCGATGTCAGTAACCAGCAGGAACGGGTTCGAGGGCGTCTCGACCCACACGATCTGGGGGCGCTGCGCGCGGATCACGCGTTCGGCCTCGGCCAGGTTAGTCAGGTCCACCGCCTGGGAGGTGATGCCCTCGGCAGGCTTGATGACGCTGAGGAGCTTATGAGTTCCCCCGTACACGTCGGTCGAGTGCACGACGTGGTCGCCGGGGCGCGCCAGCAAGCGGATCACCGTGTCCTCAGCGCTCATGCCCGACGGGAACGCGAAGCCGTGCGTCGCCCCCTCCAGCGCAGCCAGCGCCCCCGCGAACGCGTTGGTCGTCGGGTTGCCACAACGCCCGTACTCGTATCCGCTGCGCAGCTGGCCCGGCCGGTCTTGCACGTACGTCGACGCGACGTGCATCGGCGGTACCACGTCCCCCGTCACGGGGTCCGGGTCAAACCCCGCGTGGATGGCCAGCGTCGCGAAGTCGGTACAGTCAGTCGTGCTCATACCGTCACGGTACGAGGCCATGGCTGACCACGCCGGAGGGTTTCGACCGCCGGTCGTTTGTGACAGCATCCGAGGGCAGCGCCCGGCACTGCTCACACATCCACGTTGCCAACCGGATCACCACGCTCGCGGATAGGAAAAGAGCTGACGGATAGGTTATGCACACGCGGATAGCTTAGTAACCTATCCGCAAGTGAATAACCTATCCGCGATACGCACGCACTCTCTCATGCGCACGCGGTCGGATCAGCCCCGCGTCTCCTCTCGGATTGACGTACGCTTCTACACCCAGCCAGCGAGAGCGATGCGGGACTGCTCTTCCAAGGCAGCAACCGCACCATCGGAGTCGTTCGCCCACGGCACGTAGTGGAAGTCGCCGCCCCCGGCCTCGACGAAAGTCTCGCGGTTCAGCTGATCAATCTCCTCGAGCGTCTCCAGACAATCCGCCATGAAGCCCGGGCAAATGACGTCCACGCGCGGGCACTTCGCGGCACCGAGCTCGCCCATCTCGTCGATTGTCTGCGGGCCGAGCCACTGCGCACGCCCAAACACAGACTGGAAGGTGGCCGTCAGGGAACCCATTGCCAGGCCGAGGCGTGACTCGAGGGCGGCGACCGTATGGCGGCACTCGGCGCGGTAGGGGTCCCCGGCCTCGTCCATGGCGACCGGGATCGAGTGGAAGGACACGACGACGCGGTCCCCCGTCAGGAAGTTCGGGCGACCCACCTGCTCCCAGTGGCGCTCCAACGCGGTCGCAAGCGCCTCGATGTACGCGGGGGCTGCGGGGAAGGAACGATGCAGGCGTAGCTCGAAGCCGTCGCGGTTGCGGCCGATCCAGCTCGCGACCGCGTCGTTGATCGTCGCCACCGTCGAGGCCGCGTACTGCGGATACGCGGGCAGGATCGCGACGCGGCGCACGCCCTCGGCGTTCAGGCGGTCCAGGACCGAACCGATGGAGGGCTGCCCGTAGCGCATCGCGACCTCGACGCGCACACCCGGCAAGCGCTCGCCGAGGCGGCGGGCCTGCTCGCGGGTGTAGTGCATGAGCGGCGAGCCTTCCTCCATCCAGATGCTGCGGTACTTGGCGGCGACCTCGCGCGGGCGCACGCGCAGAATGATGCCCTCAAGGATGGGCTTCCACAGGAGCGGACTCATCTCGATGACGCGACGGTCGGACAGGAACTCGCGCAGGAACGCGCGCACCGGACCAGGCTCGGGGGCAGTCGGCGTCCCCAGGTTCACCAGAACCAGGGCGGGCTGTGCCTCTCCGTGGTGCGCATGGATCGACGTCGAGGTGGTCGCTGCTACGTCCTGGGAATTCGTCACTCCACCAGCCTAATGTTCACGCTTCCCCATGTCGCTGACGCTGTGTCACCTTCCGAGGAGAACGTTCGCGCCGGTCCCCTCCCCGTCGCGCTCCTCCCGAACACTGGCGAGGCCTCGCCAGCCGAACGCGATACCTGCGGCGCACACTGCGCACATACGTCCGCATACCGCAGAGCGCCAACCTTGTTCGACTGCGACTCCATCGCCCCATCCACCGCGATGGGCGAACTCACGCACACACAAGGGCGCCCCGCCTGATACACAGGCGGGGCACCCCGATGCTATTCACACGAGCCTACGCGACTCGCTCCCTCCTCACGGAGGGATCAGGCTCAGGCCTGGCCGTTCTGCGAACGGATGAACCACGCCTGCTGCTCGAAGCGGCGGATGTAGTCGTTGAGGATGTCGGCGGAGGCGGAGTCCTCAGCGTCGACCTTCTCGTGGACCTCGCGCATGGTGCCGACGGTCGCGTTGATGGCGGCGACGGCAAGTTCCTCGGCATCATCGGTCTTGATGATCGTCTCGGGGACGGTCGGGAGGGTGTTGCGCTGGGCGACAACCTCGGGCAGGCCGTTGGGGACGACCTGGAGGGCGCGCATGCGCTCGGCGATCTCGTCGGAGGCCTCGCGGGCGATGTCAACGACATCGTCGAGGTACAGGTGCAGCGAGCGGAAGCCCTCGCCGGTGATGTTCCAGTGCAGCTGCTTGCCCACGAGGGACAGCGCCGTCACGTCGGTGAGAACCTTCTGCAGGTTACCTGCGAGAACGTCGGAAGCCTTGAAACCAGTGGACTCAACGGTCATGATGAATCTCCTCTACGTATCATTTCGGTGCGGGGTTAGCCCTTGTGGGGCCGTGCCCTTCAGACACATCCATAATGGTCCCTTGGTCCCACAATTTCTAGTGCTATCCACTGTTTAGTCAAATGTTTCACGATACTGTCAAACTCGGGAATAGAGCCGTCGTTTTAGGCGTTTTTACGTCATAGGGACCTTTGCCCTATGGGATAGGATCGCCTTACCAATCTTCGCCAAGGTTACGGTTGCTTCATGCGTTTGAGCGTACGCACCTTCGCGCCCGCGCGAGGCGGCCGCCTTGCTCACACTGTCAGATCGTGCGTACATGCCCCATGCCCGTGTGGATGGCGTTGGGGAATGACGCCGTTGCCGAGCAATCGCAAGCACATCCCATGTCCGTGCGGACGGAGAGCATCGGCAAACTGGATGGGAACCGTCAATCTGGATAAGTGACGGCGTTCTGGATAGAAAAGTAACCTATCCAAAAGAGCAGTTCCTATCCAGAACACGCGAGTCCACCGGATGAGAGACCACAGCTGCGACCAATTCAGCTCTTTTGCGGATAGGTTAATAAGCTATCCGCATGCCCATAACCTATCCATGAGACAACAACCTATCCACGTACGCAACGGCCCTCGTCCGACGGGCACCGCAAAGACTTGACCAAACTGCTTCTGACGCGCACATTAACCCGATAGGTGACTGCCTGGGCGTGTTGCCCACCATGCCTCAATAGGGTTTATCTGCGTATTGAAGGGTTAATACTGCCAATAGATGAGCCCAGCTGCAACCGCTGCCCCGCACGATCTATTTCACCGCAACACTTCAAATCCTCGCGAGGCAACTCAGCCCCACGCGGTTTCCCTAACCCGCACGTGGGTCCCAAGTTATATCCGAGCCCGCCATTTCACACGTAAACCCTCTAAACCGCACGCTAACCCGCTAATGCGTGCGTGGGCAGTCCCGCCCACGCTCCGAATAGCGGGTTTGTATGCGACGTAGCGGGTTACCGCTCGCAACATCGGGTTCGCGCGCGAACAACACACCCTGCCAGACGCCGTTGTGCCCAAAACGCAGACCACCTCGCCCACAACAGCCCATTTTCAGCATTTTTCGCCGAGGTGGTCTGCACTTTGAGCACCACACCACCACGAACCGCGACCTCACCACCACCAAACGGGGGAATTTCGCTACGCGAGGGTCCGACACGTCGGCGACACGCCACCAAAAGGCTTCGTATAGAAAACCCCACCAGCGCCAGTGCGGAGGCTGCCGGAGGGCCAGGCTGCGGTGCCGGTGGGCGGCGGCAGGGCCTGGCCGGGCTTCGAGACGACGCGCCGAGCGAAGCTCGCAGCGCGGACGGCGAGCGGGCGGGCCGCCGCCCACGGGCACACCAAGCAGACCGGTACCAACAGGTGCTCCTCACGGCAACCCGAAATCTGGCGGCACGTCACGCAAAAAGTGGTGGCCCCCAGGAAAACCTGGGGACCACCACTCATGCGTTCACTGTCGTGAACTGACAAGCCGAAGCTCAGTCAGAACGACTGATTCAGTTGTTCGTCAGCTTCTCACGCAGCGCGGCCAGGGCCTCGTCGGACGCAAGGGTGCCCTCGTTGTCGACCGGGGTCGAGTAGGAGGCCTGCTCCTCGATGGAGGGAGCCGCGTCGACGTCCTCTTCGAGGGCCTTGCGGACCTGAGCCTTGTGGGCCTCCCAGCGGGCCTGAGCCTCGGCGTACTGGGCTTCCCACGCCTCGCGCTGAGCGTCGAAGCCTTCCATCCACTCCTGGGTCTCGGGATCGAAGCCCTCGGGGTACTTGTAGTTGCCGTTCTCGTCGTACTCGGCGGCCATGCCGTAGAGCGAAGGATCGAACTCTTCAGAGTTCGGGTCCACGCCCTCGTTGGCCTGCTTGAGGGACAGGGAGATGCGGCGACGCTCGAGGTCGATGTCGATGACCTTGACGAAGACCTCTTCGCCGACCTTGACGACCTGGTCCGGCAGCTCGACGTGACGCTGAGCCAGCTCGGAGATGTGGACGAGGCCCTCAATACCGTCCTCGACGCGGACGAACGCGCCGAAGGGGACGAGCTTGGTGACCTTGCCGGGCACAACCTGGCCGATGGCGTGGGTGCGGGCGAAGGCCTGCCACGGATCTTCCTGGGTGGCCTTGAGGGACAGGGAGACGCGCTCGCGATCCATGTCGACGTCGAGAACCTCGACGGTGACTTCCTGGCCAACCTCGACGACCTCGGACGGGTGGTCGATGTGCTTCCAGGACAGCTCGGAGACGTGAACCAGGCCGTCGACACCACCGAGATCGACGAACGCGCCAAAGTTGACGATGGAGGAAACGACGCCGGAGCGCACCTGGCCCTTCTGCAGGGTGTGCAGGAAGTTCGTGCGGACCTCGGACTGGGTCTGCTCGAGCCATGCGCGGCGGGACAGGACCACGTTGTTGCGGTTCTTGTCGAGTTCGATGATCTTCGCTTCGATCTCGCGACCGATGTAGGGGGCGAGGTCGCGGACGCGACGCATCTCGACAAGGGAGGCAGGCAGGAAGCCACGCAGGCCGATGTCGAGGATCAGGCCGCCCTTGACGACCTCGATGACGGTACCGGTAACGACGCCGTCCTCTTCCTTGATCTTTTCGATCTTGCCCCACGCACGCTCGTACTGAGCGCGCTTCTTCGACAGGAGGAGGCGGCCTTCCTTGTCTTCCTTCTGGAGGACGAGGGCCTCGATCTGGTCGCCCACGGCGACGACGTCGTCGGGGTTGACGTCGTGCTTGATGGACAGCTCACGAGAGAGGATGACACCCTCGGTCTTGTAGCCGATGTCGAGGAGGACCTCGTCGTGGTCGACCTTGACGACAGTGCCCTCGACGATGTCGCCATCGTTGAAGTACTTGATGGTCTCGTCGATGGCTGCGATCAGGTCTGCTTCCGAACCAATGTCGTTGATAGCGACCTGCGGCGTATTCGTGGTCATGTAGTAGTTTCTCCGAAACGGACTGGATAGTAGATGGACAGTTCCAGTGCGGCAGGACGGATGCGGATGCACCTGTCCCTAGGCACCGTGGTCTAGTTTAGCAGCCTTTGACGCATAAATGTGACGAATGTAGCGCTCGTTTCCGTGGTATGCGTCGCCCCTCCTGCTTCTAATGTGCTGCCAGCTGCCAGGACGCGCCGATTCCAACAGCGACATCCAGAGGCACGGAGAGCGTGACAGGCGACGCCATCTTCTCTCGAACGAGGGCCTCGACAGCCTCCTCTTCACCGGGTGCGATCTCGAGGAGGAGTTCGTCGTGGATCTGCACGAGGAGGCGCGAGGTCAGGTCGGCCTCAGACAGGGCGGTGGCGACATCCATCATGGCGATCTTGACAATATCGGCGGCACTGCCTTGGATCGGCGCGTTGAGGGCGGCGCGTTCGGCCATCTCTCGGCGCTGGCGGTTGGAGGAGCGCAGGTCGGGCAGGTAGCGTCGGCGACCGAACATGGTCTGCGTGTAGCCGTCGGCGCGAGCCTGGGCGACGAGTCCTTCGAGGTAGTCGCGGACCTTGCCGAAGCGCTCGAAGTAACGGTCGCGTAGGGCGGCAGCCTCGGGCACGGGAATGCCGAGCTGTGCGGCCAGGCCGTAGGAGGACAGTCCGTAGGCGAGGCCGTAGGAGGTGGCCTTGATACGCGAGCGTTCCTCGCCGGTGACCTCGGCGACGGGCGTCCCAAAGACCATCGACGCCATGGTCCGGTGCAGGTCTTCGCCGGAGTTGAAGGCCTCGATGAGTGCCTCGTCGCCGGACAGGTGGGCCATGAGACGCATTTCGATCTGCGAGTAGTCGGCGCTCATGAGGGATTCGAAGCCTACTCCGGGAACGAAGGCACCGCGAATGCGCATGCCGTCGGCACTGCGCGCGGGAATGTTCTGCAGGTTCGGGTCGGAAGAGGCCAGGCGTCCTGTGGCTGCGGCTACCTGGGAGAAGGTCGAGTGAATGCGCCCATCGGAGGCGACTGTGGCGGACAGGGAGTCCACCATCTGCTTGAGCTTGATGCGGTCGCGGTGGGTGAGCAGGAAGCCGAGGAAGTCGTGCCCTGCTCCCCCGCTCGCCTCGGTCTTGGCCCACAGGTCCGCCAGAGCGTCGGCGTTCGTCGTGTAGCCGGTTTTCGTTTTCTTGGTCTTGGGCAGACCGAAGTGGTCGAAAAGGATTTCCTGGAGCTGTTTGGGGCTGGAGAGGTTCACCTCGCGTCCGGCGGCGCTCCAGGCTCCCTGACGGGCAGCGTCAACGTCTGCTCCGAGTTCGGCGGACAGGTCGTCGAGGACGCGCGTATCCGCGGCGATGCCCGTGGTTTCCATCTGGGCGAGGAGACGTGACAGCGGCATCTCTATGTCGGCAAGGAGCGCGGTTTCGCCGCTCTCGTCCAGCGCCTGGCGCAGCTTGTCGGCGAGCGGGTGGAGCGCGGCGGCCAGGCGCCCCACGCGCACCTGGGCGGCGCTGGGTCCCGCGCCAATCTCGCCTAGGTCGAAGAGGGCGTCGGAATCCGAGGCTTCCTCCTCGATGGTGACACCGAGCAAGCGGGAGAGCACGTCCTCGAGCTTGTGCGAGCGCTGGTCCGGGTGGACCAGGTATGCCGCGAGCATCGTGTCGAAGGCGACGTCACCGAGCGTCCAGCCGCGCGCGCCCAGGGCGTGGCGCGCTTCCTTCGCGTCGTGGGTGATCAGTGACGAGGCCTGGGCGAGGACCCCGGCCAGGGTCCCCTCCTGCGCGGGACTCAGCTCTGCGGGGTCAATCACGAGTGCGGCGTCGGCTCCCGCCAGGACGATCCGGGTGACCTCGCCGCGCGTGGGGCGCATATCTCCCTCGACCAGGAGAGCAAGGACCGGGTGCACGTTTGCCCAGGCTGCGACGTCGCAGGAGTCATCGGCCAGACGCACCTCGACCTGAGCCTCGGAAGCGGCAGGGTCCACGGCCTCGACGATTGTGTTCTCCCCAACGCCAATGCCGGACACCTCGCGGACCTTGACGCGCAGGCGTCCGAACTCGAGGGAGTCGAAGAGACGGTCAATGGCTGACACATCGGTCGCGCGGCGCGCCAAGTCTGCGGGGCCAACCTCCAGGTCCATGTCAGTCAGGAGTCGGTTGAGACGTCGGTTGCGAACGACGTCGTCCATGTGCTCACGCAGCGCAGCGCCGCGCTTGCCGCCGATCTCATCCGCGCGGGCCAGAAGGTTATCCAGGCCATCGTACTTGTTGATCCACTGGGCGGCGGTCTTGGGGCCGACGCCGGGAACACCCGGCAGATTGTCTGAGGTCTCGCCCACGATGGCAGCGATCTCCGGGTAGCGGTGGGGAGGCACCCCGTACTTTGCTTCCACGGCCTCGGGAGTCATACGGCGCAGGTCGCCGGGACCCGTGCCCGGGTAGAGGACCGTCACGTTGTCCGTTACCGTCTGGAACGAGTCGCGGTCACCCGACACAACAAGGACGGTCGCGCCCTCGTGACCAGCGCGGTAGGCCAGGGTCGCCAGGATGTCGTCAGCTTCAAACCCTTCGCGCGAGAGCGACACAATACCCATCGCGTCCAGGACCTCACGGATCAGCTCTACCTGCCCCTTAAACTCTTCGGGGGTCGCGTCGCGCGTCCCCTTATAGTCCGGGTACTCCTCGGTCCTAAATGAGTGCCTCGACACATCGAAGGCGACGGCCACATGCGTTGGTCGCTCCGTCTCCAAGAGGCGCGTCAGCATTGACACGAAGCCGTAAACAGCGTTCGTGTGCTGGCCCGTCGCCGTCACAAAGTTGTCCGGCGGCAGCGCGTAGAAGGCACGGAACGCCATCGAATGGCCATCAATAATCAGCACAGTGTCACTCACACATGCCACCCTAGATGCCATGACACACGATCACCAGACGAAACGCTCCCACTCCTCCACGCCCGACCCCCTCGCCCGGGGCGGATGGGTGGGGGCCCACTGGCCCGGCACCCTCATGGAGGCCACCGGCATGGAGGTGCTCGAGCACTCCGCAGCGCGCACCGTCATCTCTATGCCCATCGACGGCAACCGGCAGAGCGCCGGCATCCTGCACGGCGGAGCTTCTGCAGCTCTCGCCGAGACCGCTGCATCCTTCGCCGCACAGATCCACGCGCGCGAAACCCACCCCGGTAAGCAGGCCTACGCGGTGGGCACTGAACTCAACGCCTCGCACATCGCGGCCGGACGAGAGGGCACGGTCACGGCCACGGCCACGGCCGTGCACCTGGGCCGTTCCTCCACCGTTCACACCGTGGAGATCCGCGACGAAGCCGACCGCCTGATCTCTATCGCGCGCGTCGCCAACCGAGTCCTGGTGCGCTCCACGCACGACTAATATCGCGTCGCGACAAGACGACGAAGGCGGGGAGAGTCACGTAGACTCTCCCCGCCTTATCTCAGCCAGTAATCAGTCATCGACCTGGTTGATGACCGCGTCTGCGACCTCGCGCATGGACAGGCGACGATCCATCGACGTCTTCTGAATCCAGCGGAACGCCTCTGGCTCGCTCATCCCCATGTTCTTCATAAGCAGGCCCTTCGCGCGATCCACGCGCTTGCGGGTCTCGAAGCGATCCGTCAGGTCGGCGATCTGGTCCTCCAGGGACTCGATCTCCGCGTGACGCGACAGCGCAATCTCAACGGCGGGGATCAGGTCGGAGGGGCTGAAGGGCTTGACGACGTATGCCATCGCGCCGGCGTCGCGAGCACGCTCAACAAGCTCCGTCTGGGAGAACGCCGTCAGCATGACGACCGCGCACGACAGCTCCTGCAGAATCTTCTCGGCAGCCGTGATGCCGTCCATCTTCGGCATTTTGACGTCCATCACACAAAGGTCAGGTTCGAGCTCCAGTGCCAGCTCGACAGCCTCTTCACCGTCGGCTGCTTCGCCGACGACTTCGAACCCCGCCTGGGTCAGCGTCTCAACGATATCGAGACGAATCAGCCCCTCGTCCTCGGCCACGAGGACGCGACGCGGTTCAGCCTGCTCTTCACTCATTGTCATATCCCTCAGTTTGATTGGTGTGCCCAGCTGTTCTATTGTGGATCTCGCAGACGCGAAAGCCCCGATAGCCCAACTGGCAGAGGCGGTCGGCTCAAACCCGGCTTGTTGTGGGTTCGAATCCCACTCGGGGTACCGCCATTGGAGTACGTGATCTATCCTACCGGCAAACAGGTACCAGTGCGACGCTGGAACAGGGATTGATACGCGTAGTTTTCGCAGACGAACAGGGGCCGACAAGCAACGCTTGTCGGCCCCTCACCGTATCTTTTAGGCAACCACGATCAGCTCGAGGCCGAGGTACTCCGCTGCCGCTCCCCTGAGGGTCGGCTCGTCGAGATCCGCAATCGCCTGCTTGACCCTCGTGTCGTGGAAGTCAGCAAACCACGGCTCAACGGCTCGCGAGAGCTGGGCGACTTCCATGTTGTTGGCCACGCGACCAAACAGCGTGTCGTGGACCGACACGGTCCGGATGTTCGTATTCATTTTTCCTCCATCTTCCATTGTGGGCGCGCGGAAACATGCTTTGTTCGCACGGGCATTCCAAGAAACGCACCCGCAGCAATCTGCTGTATTCACCGTTCCGTCGTTGGAACGGCGCTACACGCCTTAACGTGTATTCGAGAACTTTATTCCACCGATGCTACTTTGTCCATGCGAATCAACATGTGTTCTCGATAACAAATTGGAGGGGCGTCGACACCAGGCCGACACCCCTCCGTTCGCGTGGATCACGCCTCGCGGGCTCCACCGATCATGTAGTCGGCTTCATCTCCCACCTCGTGAATACGCAGCATATTCGAGGAGCCGGGGATGCCCGGGGGCATACCGGCGACGATGATGAGCTGGTCGCCGATCTCGGCCAGGCGCGAGGACTGCGCGACCAGGTCGAGCTGCCAGACCATGTCATCCGTGTGCTGCACCTCGGGAACGCGGTACGTCTGAATGCCCCACGACAGAGCCAGGCGTCGGCGCGTCGACTCGAGCGGCGTGAAGGCCAGCATCGGAATCGGGCGACGCATACGCGAAAGCATGCGAGCCGAGGTACCCGACTGGGTGAAGGTCACCAGGTAGCGGGCATCCATATGCTCCGCGATACGCGCGGCGGCCTCACAGATGACGCCGGCGCGATCAGCAAAGAAGCCGGGGATGGAGGCGATGCGCTCACCGCCGTTTTCCTCGGTGGACTCGATGATCGCGGCCATCGTGCGAACGGTCTCGATGGGGAACGCACCCACCGAGGTCTCACCGGACAGCATGACTGCATCGGCACCGTCGAGAATTGCGTTGGCGCAGTCGGAGGCCTCGGCGCGCGTCGGGCGCGGGTTCTTGATCATGGAATCCATGACCTGCGTCGCAACGATGACGGGCTTAGCGGCAATACGAGCCAGCTCGATCGCGCGCTTCTGCACCAGCGGCACGGCCTCAAGAGGCATTTCGACACCCAGATCACCGCGGGCGACCATGATGCCGTCGAAGGCCTCGATAATCTCTTCCAGCGCCTCGACGGCCTGGGGCTTCTCGATCTTGGCGATGACGGGGATACGCTTGCCCATCTCGTCCATGATCGCGTGAACGTCCTTGATGTCGTCGGCGGAGCGCACGAAGGACAGAGCGATGAAGTCGGCATCCTGCTCGATGCCCCAACGCAGATCTTCCTTGTCCTTCTCGGACAGGGCAGGCACGGACACGGCAACGCCGGGCAAGTTCAGGCCCTTGTGATCCGACACCATGCCGGGCACCTCGACGCGTGTCACGACGTCGGTATCGGTAACCTCGAGGACACGGACCGCGACGTTGCCGTCGTCAATCAGCAGGCGGTCTCCGGGGGCACAGTCGCCGGGCAGACCTTTGAAGGTGGTACCAACGAGTTCCTTCGTACCGGGAACGTCGCGGGTCGTGATGGTGAAGGTATCACCGATGTGCAGCTCCTGAGGGCCGTCCTGGAAGGTTTCCAAACGGATCTTCGGGCCCTGGAGATCAACGAGAACCGCAATCGCGCGGCCGGACGTCGCAGACGCCTTTCGCACACGCGAAATGACGGCCGCATGTTCCTCAGCCTTTCCATGCGACCGGTTGATACGCGCGACATCCATGCCGGCGTCCACCAGCGCTTGGAGCTGCTCAGGAGATTCAGTGGCAGGTCCAATAGTGCAGACAATCTTAGCTCGACGCATGGTTGCAAGTTTACCGCTCAATCACGCGGTAATCCCGAAGGACCCACACGCACGGAACGTGATCATTCCCATGAATTAGGCGATCATGGGACCTTCGACTCCAATAGCGTGCCCGACGGTGGTTTAAAAGTCCTCGAGAGAACTCTCCTCGGCGGACTCGTCCTCGTCCACGCGCGTCTCGATAATGTCCTCAGCATCGGAGTCGCTAGCCTCAGAGTGCTCCCCCTCATGCTCATCATCATCCGTCACTGCCCCGTCACCAGCGACCTCGCACGACCGCCCCAGGCGACCCGCGACAACAAACAGCGCGACGCCAAGGAGGAACACCGCCAGGGACGTCCACACGTTCAGACGCAAACCGGCAACCGTGTGTGCGTCGTCGATGCGCAGCATCTCGATCCACGTGCGTCCTGCGGTGTATACCATCAGGTACATCCCGAAAAGTTGTCCGGCCGCGAAGCGACGACGGCGCTCAAGCGCCACAATGAGCGCCGCGCCGGCCAGATCCCATAGGCTTTCGTAGAGGAACGTCGGGTGGAACAGAGTACCGACCGGGTAGCCCGCAGGCACATGGGCTGCATCGATCTGAAGACCCCACGGCAGTGTCGTCGGTCCACCGAACAGCTCCTGGTTAAACCAGTTCCCCCATCGACCGATGCCTTGGGCAACGAGTAGCGCCGGGGCCAGCGAGTCTGCAATGGGGCCAAAGCGTACCTTGGCGCGTTTAACGCCAACGTAAGCGCCGAGTGCGCCCAGCGCGACACCGCCCCAGATCCCCAAGCCGCCGCGCCAAATCTGGAAGGCAAGCATCGGGTCGCCGCCGGGTCCGAAGTAGGCCTCGGGCGAGGTGACGACGTGGTACAGGCGGGCTCCGACGACGCCCAGCGGGATCGCCCACAGAGCGACGTCGTAAATCGTGTCGGAGCTACCACCACGTGCCACGTAGCGGCGAGCGGTCCACCACACGCCCACCACCATCCCAATAGCAATGATGATGCCGTACGCGCGCAGCGGCAGCGGACCGAGGTACCACACGCCCTCGGAGGGTGAAGGGATGCCAGTGGCGGCGACGAGGCTCACGCGCGGGCTCCAGTCACGCCGGACTTCAGCTCGCTGGCAAGCTCGCCCAGGGCCTTCAGACCGCGGTCGAAGTCCTCATCGAAGAGAGTCTTGACGAGCGCGGATCCGACGATGACGCCGTCCGCATAGGCACCGATCTCGCGGGCCTGGACGCCGGTGGAGACGCCGAGGCCGACGCACACGCGCTGTGCCCCCGCGGCGCGAGTACGCGCCACGACATCCGCGACGTGTTCACCGACGGTCGCACGGGCACCCGTGACACCCATCGAGGAGGCGGCGTAGACCCAGCCTCGCGAGTGTTCAGCGATCAGCTTGAGGCGGTGTTCCGGTGAGGAGGGGGCGGTCAGGTAGATGCGCTCCAGATCGTACTTGTCCGACGCTGCCTCCCACTGCGCGCCTTCCTCGGGTGGCAGGTCGGGGGTGATCAGACCGGAGCCGCCGACCGCCGCAAAGTCCCGCGCGAAGCGTTCGACGCCCCACCACTCCACGGGGTTCCAGTACGTCATCGAGGTCGTCGAGACACCGTACGAGGTCAGCTCGTCCACCGCGTGGAAGAGGTCCTCCAGGTGGGTGCCGCGCTCGAGGGCCGCAACGGTCGCGCGCTGGATCGTGGGGCCGTCCATGCCCGGGTCCGAGTACGGGAAGCCGAGCTCGATGGCGTCCACGCCAGCGTCCGCAAGAACCTTTCCCGCGCGGATCGATTCCTCGACCGATGGGAAGCCGACGGGCAGATAAGCGATCAGCGCGGCGTCACCGCGCTCCAGGGCAGCGTCAATAGCGACGGCGGAGTGTGGTGCTCGCGTCATCTCACTTCTCCTCGTTCTCGTCCAGGACGGCCACGCCGGAGGGGCCGGCACTGGGGTCGATCACCTGCAGCTTCGCGTGTCCGTAGCCGAACCAGCGCGACGCGGTGTCCACGTCCTTGTCGCCGCGTCCCGACACGGTGACGATGGCGATGGGGTCCTCCCCCGGTGCGAAGGGTCCCTCGGCCTCGACCTTCGCGCGCGCCCATGCGCGCACTCCGGCGAGCGCGTGCGAGGACTCAATGGCGGGGATGATGCCCTCCGTGCGCGACAGGAGCAGGAAGGCATCCATGGCCTCGGCGTCGGAGATGGGGATATACGAGGCGCGTCCCGTGCGGGCGAGCCACGCGTGCTCCGGACCAACGCCCGGGTAATCGAGGCCGGCAGAAATCGAGTGTGAGGCCTTGGTCTGGCCATCGCGCTCCTGCAGGACAAAGGTGCGTGCACCGTGAAGAACGCCGACCTGGTCGGCGGTGATGGAGGCGGCGTGACGCCCGGTGTCAAAACCGTCGCCCGCAGCCTCGCAGCCCAGCAGCTCAACGCTCGGGTCGTCGATAAACGCCGTGAAAGAGCCAATCGCGTTCGAGCCGCCACCCACGCACGCCACGACGACGTCGGGCAGGCGCCCCTCGGCGGCAAGCAGCTGGGCGCGTGCCTCGTCACCGATGACACGCTGGAGGTCACGCACGAGCTCGGGGAACGGGTGCGGACCCGCGGCGGTGCCGAAAATGTAGTTCGTCGTCTCAACGTTGGTCACCCAGTCGCGGAACGCCTCGTTGATGGCATCCTTGAGGGTCGCAGAACCGGCGGTCACGGCGATCACCTCGGCCCCCAGCATCTGCATGCGCGCGACGTTGAGGGCCTGACGCTCGGTGTCCTCACGGCCCATGTAGATCGTGCAATCCAGCCCCAGGAGTGCGGCGGCCGTCGCGGTGGCCACGCCGTGCTGGCCCGCACCCGTCTCAGCGATGACGCGCGTCTTGCCCAGCTCTTTGGTGAGCAGAGCCTGACCCAGTACGTTGTTGATCTTGTGGGAACCCGTGTGGTTGAGGTCCTCACGCTTGAGGAAGACGCGCACGCCGCCCAGATCGGCCGCAAAGCGCGGAGCCTCGGTCAGCAGGGAGGGACGACCGGCGTAGTTGGCGAACAGGTCGCGCAGGCGATGCTGGAAGGATTTGTCGCGCCACAGGCGCTTCCACGCAGCCTCAACCTCCTCAAGGGGTCCCATGAGCGACTCGGCGACGAAGCGGCCTCCGAAATCGCCAAAGTAAGGTCCGGGCACAAAGTTTTCAGCCGTCATCACAATCCTTCCTTGAGCGCCGCGGCGACGCGGGCCTTACGATCCGTGCGCAGCGCGGGGTGCTGCCCGGCGCTGACCATATCCTGAATACTCGAGCGCGGGTCACCCGAGGTCACGAGCGCCTCGCCGACCAGAACGGCGTCCGCGCCCCACTTCGCGTATTCAAAGACGTCGTGGGCCTTGGCGACACCCGATTCCGCGACCGCAACGACGTTCTGCGGAATGACGTCGATGACCTGCTCGACGGTCGAGCGGTTAACCTCGAGGGTCTTCAGGTTACGTGCGTTGACACCGATGATCGATGCACCGGCTTCAAGGGCACGCAGTGCCTCCAGGCGCGAATGCGTCTCAACGAGCGCCTCCATACCGAGCGAACGCGTGCGCTCCAGCAGGGAGACCAACGCACTCTGCTCCAGGGCAGCCACGATCAGCAGGACGAGATCCGCGCCGTGAGCACGCGCCTCGTGGATCTGATACGGCGTCACGATGAAGTCCTTGCGCAGGACCGGGATATCGACCGCTGCGCGCACCGCGTCGAGGTCGGCCAGCGAACCGTGGAAGCGGCGCTGCTCGGTCAGCACAGAGACCACGGAGGCTCCCCCGGCCTCGTACATCGAAGCCAGCGCTGCGGGGTCGGGGATATCGGCGAGCGCCCCCTTGGAGGGAGACGAACGCTTCACCTCGGAAATGATCTTGACGGCACCATCTCGGTTGCGCAGGACACCCAGGGCGTCCTTCGCCTCGGGGACGGCCTGCTCCATTTCCTTGACACGGCTGAGAGGAACGCGGTCCTCGCGCTCTTTCAGGTCGTCGAGGACCCCTGCAATAATGTCATCGAGAACGCTCACGACGCTCCCCTTTCACCGAGAAACAATTGGACGCCATCAAGGCTAGCGAATAATAGGGGCGCCCGTTTGCAGCGTCCGGACGCGCGTGTCACGACAGAGGGGCCAGCGTCGAGGCGCGCACGACGGATTCCACTGCGGCTGCCGCCTTGTTACGGGACTCCTCGTACTCAAGCGCGGGCACCGAGTCAGCGACAACGCCGGCACCGGCCTGCACCGAGGCAACGCCATCCTTGAGGGACGCCGTGCGGATCGCGATCGCAAGGTCCGCATCACCCGACAGGTCGAAGTAGCCAACGACGCCGCCGTAGACACCGCGCGCTGCGGGTTCGAAGTCGTCGATCAGCTGGATCGCACGAGGCTTGGGCGCACCCGAGAGAGTGCCCGCCGGGAACGTCGCGACCAGGGCGTCGAGGGCGTCCGCATCCGGGCGCAGTACTCCCGTGACGGTCGAGGAAATGTGCTGGATGTGCGAGAAGCGCTTGAGTTCCATGAGCGTGGCGACCTCGACCGAGGCGGGGTCACACACCTTCGACAGGTCATTGCGCGCCAGATCGACCAGCATGACGTGCTCCGAGAGTTCCTTCGGGTCCTCGAGGAGCTCGGCGGCAAGGCGATGGTCCTCCGCGGAATCGCCACCGCGCGGACGCGACCCGGCGATCGGATAGGTCCACACCCGCCGCCCCTCGGCCTTGACCAGAGTCTCCGGCGAGGAACCCACGACCTCGAAGTGGCCGCCACGCTCGTCGGGCAAGTCCAGGTAGTACATGTAGGGTGACGGGTTGATGGTGCGCAGCACGCGGTAGACGTCGACGCCGCTGGTATTCGTGGAGACGTCGAGTCGCTGGGAGAGCACGATCTGGAATGCATCACCGTCCGTGATCGCCCGCTTGGCGGCGTTAACGGAGGATTCGAAGTCCGCGCGCGGCGTGCGCTGACGGACGGCAGGTGCCTCCTGGCCACGCACCCCCAGCACAGCCGGAGCGATGGGCGAGGCGAGCTGGGCTGTCATAGCGTCCAGGCGCCCGATCGCGCGATCATAGGCACCGTCGACACCCTCATCCGAGCCGTTGAGGTTCCAGGCGATGGCCATCAGGTACACCGACCCCGTCACGTGGTCGATGGCGGCCACCTCGGTGGCGAGCACGAGCGTCGCGTCGGGGACGTCGGACTCCTTCGGGGCTGTTGCCGCCAAGGTCGGCTCCCACTCGGGGATGATTCCCCAACCGAGCGAGCCGACGAGAGCGCCCGTCAGCGGGGGCAGCCCCTCGATGGGCGACGCCGCCAGCTGCTCAAGCGCGGAGTGCACGACCTCTAGGAACGTACCCTCCGGCTGCGCCCCCTCCGGATGAGCACCCACCCACTGGGCATGACCATCACGGGCAACGATGGCACCGGCACTCGACGCACCGACGAAGGACCAGCGCCCCCAGGAGCCACCATGCTCGGCGGATTCGAGAATAAAACTGCCATAGTCACCATGAGCAAGCTGGCGGTAGACGCCGACTGCGCTCAGCTCGTCAGCGAGAACACGGCGCACGACGGGGATCACGCGCCGAGATGCGGCGAGCGACGTGAACACGTCACGAGGAGGCCACGTTTGGCCCCATTCGAGGCTGACAGGCTCGGACTGATGCGAAGGCGTCGTAATACTCACCGTGTCATTGTCCCATCGCAGACCCACTCCGTCCCGACGGGTCCACGATGAGGCCAGTGACAAAGGCCTATAGCCAGTCGGGGACGACGCCCCACGCGATGGTGCCCACCAGCGCGGACCCAATCATCCACGGCCCCATGGGAACGCGGCTCTGCGTGCCAGCCCAGCCGACGACGATCTTCCACAGGGCCGCGAGACCGGCGGAGAGGAACGACAAGGCCAACGCGGCGACTGCGGCCTCGAGACCAACAGATCCCACCATCGCGCCGAGGACCGGGGCAAGCTTCACGTCGCCTCCGCCCATTCCACCGGGCAGGCGATTCAGGATTGCAACCGGGATGGTCCAGATGAGCATGCCGATCACGCAGCCAATGAGCCGCTGTTGCCACATCGGTGAAATGAGCATTCCAACAAGGATACCCGCGAGAACACCGATGCCCATGACCGCCGTATACGTGTTCGGCAACCGATGCGTGCAGGCATCCACGTACGCGCTCAGCGCACCAATCATGGCCACCGTCATGACGGCGGGCATGCCTGGGCGCATCTGGGCACCTACGAAAAAGAACGCTCCGAAGATTCCAGCGCACCACACGATGGCATTGCGTGTCAGCGGTTTCTGCGTGGCCTCGATGAAGTACCGGCGCTGAATCCTCCAGCCAGAGCGCCACAGCCACGCCAGAATAATGATCCACGTGAGGAAGCCCGACACGAGGGACAGATCGGCGCTGATACGAGGTGGAAGCCACTCGACGATCACGGGTGCACCGTTCCCCCGGCCTCGCGCGCGCGGCGCTCCAGCTCAGCCTCCAGTGCATGACGCATCACGGCGGGATCGGGGCTGCGACCGGTCATCAGCTGGACCTGTGCGGCCCCCTGGTAAACCAGCATGTCGGTGCCTTCAGCGACGACTCCCCCGGCTTTCTCGAAGGTGGTGCGCAGCGCGGTGTCACGCGGCGAGTAGATGACGTCCAGGAGAATCTGGCCCTCACGGGGTTCCAGACGACTCGCTATGGGATCTGCAACGCCCGCGGGCAACGTCGAGATCAGCACGTCGGCACGGGCGGCAGCACTCGCTACCGCAGAGACGTCGGACCACATGACCTGCTCGACGCTCACACCGAGGCGTGAGGCTGCGGAGATAACAGAGCCGGGACCACCGAAACGTCGGGCAGCCACTGTCGTCGTCGTGATTCCCAGCTCGCCCAAGGCTGCCAGGGCAGAGGAAGCAGTTGCGCGCGCTCCGAGCACGAGGGCACTCGACGGAACGGGTACGCCAGAGCGCGAGCACGCACGGCGGATCGCTGACGCAATACCGGTAACATCGGTGTTAAATCCCGCGAGCATTCCTGCCGAGGGCACGACCGTGTTGACGGCTCCTACCGCGCTCGCCAGCGGGTCGATGGCATCGAGCAGCGGCATGACGGCCTGCTTGCAGGGCATCGTGACCGACAGTCCACAGAAGGACTCGTCGAGCTGGCCGATGAAAGGCGGCAGAGACTCTTCGGTCACCTCGGCGCGGCGGTACTCCCATCCGTCGATCCCGAGCTGTTCCCACGCCGCCCGGTGGATGACCGGGGACAGTGAGTGAGCAATAGGGGATCCAATAACTGCGGCCCACATCGTCATGACTGCGGCGAGCACTGAATCGGGTGCTTGGTGCAGTACGCGTCCAGCTTCGCTTTGTTCTTCTCGTGCTCATCGGCGGTGGCCGCGAAGAGGGTCTCACCCGAGTTGAGGTCGACCGTCACGAAGTAGAGCCAGTCGCCCGCTTCCGGGTTCAGAACGGCCTTGATGGCGTCCGCGCTCGGCTGGTTGATGGGCGTGGGCGGCAGGCCCGCGTGCAGACGCGTGTTGTAGGGGTTGTCGTTATCGAGGTCAGCTTGGCTCGGCAGGCCGGACTCCTTGCCGGCTCCGTAGAGCGTGGTCGAGTCCATGCCAAGGACACCATGTGTATCTTTGTCGTCGACGAGGCGATTCTCGATGACGCGGGCGACCTTGGGCATGTACTTCGGGTTGCTCCCCATCTCTCCCTCGACGATCGACGCCTTGATAAGGACCGTCTCGCGGTCCGCAGCGGGTACCCCGAGCGCATTCAACTCGTCGATAGTCGCCTTGACCATGCGGGCGATGACAGCCGTCGGGGTGTCGCCTTCCTCGACCTTGTACTCGCCGCGGTGCAGCCATCCCTCGGCGCTGCCACCTGCTTCAGCGGGCAGGCCGATGGCGGCGGTGTCCGCGAAAGCCTTGTCCACGTCCGCGGAGGAAACATCCAGGACGTCCACGATGCGTCTCTTGATGACGGACATGCGTTCGCCTGCGAGGACCGTGATGGTCGACTCGACACGGTTCATGGGATCGAGCATCACGGCAAGCGCGTCGGCCGCGCTCATCTGGCGCTTGAAGCGGTAGGTGCCCGGGTTAATTGTGCGTGCCGCGCTGTTCTTTTCATACTGGCGGACAAAGGCACCCACCGACTTAACGACGCCGGCCTCGTGTAGGGCACGACCGATGTCACGACCCGTGGCCTGGTCATCGATGGTGACGAGGATTGCGTCGGTGCCCGGCCCCGGGAAGTCGTCGGAGGCAACCATTGAGGTATTCATGAGCTGCGAGTAGGCCACGTAGCCTGCCCCACTGACCAGTCCGATCACGAGGAGCAGCACGAAGAAGGAACGGATGTGACGACGGCGCTTGCGCTTGCGCGCCGCATGTCTCTCGGCGGCGATGCGACGCGAGCGCATGCCGGTGGTCTCGGAGGGCTCTTCTGAGTGTTTACGGGTGCGGCCTTCGTCTCCGGTTCCGGCGATGATTGCGTCGAATCCGCTGACCGCGGCTGCCTCTTCTCCGGGATCCGTCACGGCATCAAAGCCGAAATCGGTCAACGTGTCGAAGGATTCGTCATCGTCGTCCGCAACCGACGGTACTTCAGCATCGGACGTCGGGGTAGGATCCGGCATCGTGCGCGTTGACCGCCACAAGCCGCGAACGGAACTCTTCTTTGTCGCGGTGGCCCGGTCAACCCCCTGCAAGGGAGTCCGGGTCGGGTCGGGGTCGGTGAAGCGGCGCCGCGAGGTCTCACGGGTGGGCGTCGACGTGGGGTCGGACGAGGTCTGGGGATGCCTCTCGCTACCGCGCACCGACGTGGGATCAGACGAGGCCTGGGGACGCCTCACACTGCCACGCACCGACGTAGGGTCAGACGAGGCCTGGGGACGCCTCACACTGCCACGCACCGACGTGGGATCAGACGAGGCCTGGGGACGCCTCACACTGCCACGCACCGACGTAGGGTCAGACGAGGCCTGGGGACGCCTCACACTGCCACGCACCGACGTGGGATCAGACGAGGCCTGGGGACGCCTCACACTGCCACGCACCGACGTAGGGTCAGACGAGGCCTGGGGACGCCTCTCGCCGCCACGCACCGACGTGGGGTCGGATGGAGCCGAGAGCTGTTCCTCGTTCGGAGCATCGGAGTACACCTTCCGCTGGCCGGAATGAATTTCGCGGCGCGAACGGAAGGGAAAGTTGGGGGGCGTACTCATCGATTCGCTCCTTCGCTGATCTCGAGGATGATCTCCTCGCCCGGCGCGCGACCGCTCATGCGTTCGAGCTCAAGGGCCTGTTCAAGGATGATCTGTGCCGCAACCTGATCGATCACGCTGCGGTGTTCGTATTCCGGGATTCCAGACGCGCGTAAACGCGCATGCGCCTGGTTCGATGTCAGCCGTTCGTCCACCATTGCGATGCGAACGTCCGGCACAAGCTTCTTGAGGCGGCGCGCATACTTGCGCGCCCCCTTAGCGGAGACTCCTTCGCCACCGCGCAGGTGCCTGGGCAGACCCACGATCACCTCGATGGCATCGTGTTCGGTGACAATTTCGGCCAGGGTAGCCAGGTCCGACAGGTCGGGTGCGCGCGTCAGCGTTTGGACCGGCATCGTCAAGATGCCGTCAGGGTCGCAACGGCTGACGCCGACACGAACGGTGCCGACGTCTACGCCGATGCGAATACCCCTGCGCAGGCTCACAGGGCCTCGATCTGCGAACGAATCGCGTCAAGTGCAGTCGGGATGCCCTCGGGCTTTGTGCCGCCACCCTGGGCGATATCGTCGCGGCCACCGCCGCCACCACCCATGTACTTACCGACGGCGCGCACAAGCGCGCTTGCCTTAACGGAGGCCTCACGGGCACCCTCGTTCGTCGCGATGACCAAGGAAGGTTTACCGCCGACAAGACCGGCAAGCGCTACGACGGCACCGCGCTCGTTGCCCATGCGGTCACGAACGTCCAGAGCCAACGTACGCAGTGCGTCAGCCGACGGCATCTCACCAACGGCAGAAGCGACGAGGCTGACTTTACCCACACGCTCGGAGGCAGCGGCGAGCTCTCCGCCGCGGCGCAGCGCCTGCTCGGTACGGATCTTATCCAGTTCCTTCTCGGACTCGCGCAGCTTGGCGAGCAGAGACTCAATTCGCTCGGGCAGTTCGTCGGCACGCCCGCCCACAAGCTGAGACAGCTGAGAGACCAACGCGTGTTCCTTCGCCTGGAACTCGTACGCGCCGTCGCCAACGAGGGCCTCGATGCGGCGCACACCGGAGGCAACGGATCCCTCGCCAAGCACCGTCACACGGCCGATATGGCCCGTCGTGGGCACGTGGGTGCCACCGCACAGCTCACGGTCGAAGCCATCGCCGATTGTCACGACGCGAACCTCGGAACCGTACTTTTCGCCGAAGAGAGCGATTGCGCCCATCTCCTTGGCCTTCTCGATACTCATGACCTCCGTTGTGACGGGGAGATCCTCAGCGAGCTTCTCGTTAACAAGAGCCTCAATGTCGTTCAGCTGGGATCCGGCAAGCGCGCTCGAGTGACGGAAGTCAAAACGCAGGCGCGACGGCGAGTTCTCTGAACCCGCCTGATCCGCATTCTCGGACACGACATTGCGCAGGCCCGCGTACACCATGTGAGTAGCGGTGTGGGCGCGAGCAATCGCGAGGCGACGCTCGCCGTCAATCTCGGCGTAGGCCTTCTCCCCCACCGTCATGCTGCCCTCGGTCAGGGTGCCGCGGTGCACGCTCAGGCCTCGGATCGGGGCCTGCACGTCGTGAACCTCAATGACGCCGCCGCCCGCGAGTCGAATCGTACCGTGGTCAGCCAGCTGACCGCCCATCTCGGCGTAGAAGGGGGTGCGGTCCAGGATCACCTCGACCTCAGAGGGAGCGGTGGCTGCCGGGGCCTCCACGCCATCGACGAGAAGCGCCTCAACCGTGGCCTCGGATGCCTGCTCGGTGTAGCCGAGGAACGTCGAACCGCCGCCCATCGCCTTTTCGATGTCGTGGAAGACGCGGACGTCGGTGTGCCCGGTCTTCTTCGAGCGGGCGTCGGCGCGTGCGCGCTCCTTCTGCTCCGCCATGAGGCTGCGGAAGCCCTCTTCGTCAACGGACACGCCCTGTTCGGCGGCCATCTCAAGGGTCAGATCGATCGGGAATCCGTAGGTGTCGTGTAGCGAGAACGCGGAGGCACCAGAAATAACGGGGGCCCCCTTCGACTCCTTCGCGCTCGCGACCGCAGCGTCCAGGATCGTCGTACCGGCACTGAGCGTGCGGCGGAACGCGTCTTCCTCCGCGTAGGCGACCTCGGAGATCGTCTTCCAGTTCGTCTCCAGCTCAGGGTACGAGGCCTTCATAGCATCCTTGGAGGCCGTCAACAGTGTCGGCATAGTCGCTTCATCGACGCCCAGGAGACGCATCGAGCGGACCGCGCGGCGGATCAGGCGGCGCAGCACGTAGCCGCGGCCATCGTTACCGGGGCGCACACCGTCGCCGATCAGCATGAGCGAAGAACGCACGTGGTCCGCCACAACACGCATGCGCACGTCATCGTCGTAGGCTGCCCCGGCCTCGGGACCGGCTGCACCCAAGCCGTAGCGCTTGCCACTCATCTGCATGGCGGCCTCAATGACGGGGAAAACCTCGTCGATCTCGTACATGTTGGGCTTGTCCTGCATGACGAAGGCCAACCGTTCCAGGCCGGCACCCGTATCAATCGCCTTTTTGTCCAGCTCACCCAGGAGCGGGTAGTCCTTGCCGGTGCCCTCACCACGCATGAACTGGTCGAACACCAGGTTCCAGACCTCGAGGTAACGGTCGCCGCCCGGATCCACGGCACCGCCCACAGCCTCGGGGCCGTATGCGGGACCACGGTCGTAGTGCCACTCGGCACAGGGGCCGGCGGGGCCGGGCTGGCCCGTATCCCAGAAGTTCTCCACACGCGGCAGGCGCACAATATGCTTGGGATCCATGCCGACCTGCTTCGTCAGGACATCGAGAGCCTCCTCGTCCTGATCCCAAATCGTCACCCAGAAACGGTCGCCGTCGAGGCCATACTTACCTTCGTCACGCGAACCCGTCAGCAGATCCCATGCGAAGTTAATGGCACCTTCCTTGAAGTAGTCACCGAAGGAGAAGTTACCGTTCATCTGGAAGAACGTACCGTGGCGAGTCGTCTTACCCACGTTGTCAATGTCGTTGGTACGAATGCATTTCTGCACCGACGTAGCCCTGGGCCACGGCGCAGGCTCAACGCCCATGATGTACGGAATGAAGGGAACCATGCCCGCGATCGTAAAAAGAATCGACGGCTCCGGGGACACCAGGGAGACGGAAGGACAGACCTCATGACCCTGCTTCTCGAAGTAGTCGAGCCAACGGGTGCGGATTTCAGACGTACGCATAGTGCCCCATGTTAGTCCGTCCCCACCTCTGTGGGCACATCGGCACGCACAAGCGGACTGTGGGATAAAGAAAATCGCGCCCCCAAGCTACGTGCTCAGGGGCGCGATTTGACAAACGTCAGCGCGAGTAGTGCTCGACGACCATCTGCACGTCGACGGTCACGGGGACCTCAGCGCGCTTCGGGCGACGAACCAGGGTCGCCTTCAGACGGGACAGCTCGACGTCCAGGTACTCGGGGACGGCGGGCAGCACGTCGCGGTGAATACCCTCAGCGGCGATCTCGAAGGGGACCGTGGTCTGCGACTTGGGCTTGACCTGGATGGTCTGACCGGGCTTCACGCGGAAGGAGGGGCGGTCGACGATCTTGCCGTCAACGAGGATGTGGCGGTGAACGACCACCTGACGGGCCTGCTGGATGGTGCGGGCGAAGCCGGCGCGCAGGACCAGGGCGTCCAGACGCATCTCGAGAAGCTCAACCAGGTTCTCACCGGTCAGGCCAGCAGTGCGGCGAGCTTCTTCGAAGGCGCGGCGCAGCTGCGACTCACGGATGCCGTACTGGGCGCGCAGACGCTGCTTTTCCTTCAGACGAACGGCGTAGTCGGAATCCTGGCGGCGGCGGGTACGGCCGTGCTCGCCGGGGCCGTAGGGGCGCTTCTCGAAGTAGCGAACAGCCTTGGGAGTCAGGGCCAGGCCGAGGGCGCGGGACTCGCGCACCTGCTTGCGGGAACGATTCGTTGCCATGAAATCTTCTTCCTGTTTCTCGTGTCATGTCAGGGCGGATCCCCGACATGGGGCCAACTCCAGAACCGGAAGCGGTTCGTCGGCTAAGGCCCCAGGTGCCCGCTCGTGCGGACAACTGTTCCATCCTAGCGTCTTTTCAGCAGACTTCGAATGGCAGCAAGCCTCTTCGTGAGGATTGCCTCATGTCCATTCTCTGTTGGCTCGTAGTAGCGGGTACCTTCAAGGTCGTCGGGAAGATATTGCTGGGCGGCTACATGATGCGGATGGTCGTGAGCGTAGAGGTAACCCTCGCCGTGCCCCAGCGTCTTCGCCCCCGCATAGTGAGCGTCACGCAGATGCTCGGGCACCGCTCCCCCGCGCCCCTTCCGAACATCTGCCAACGCCCGATCAATCGCCAGGTACGTGGCGTTCGACTTGGGTGCCGTCGCCACCGCAACAACCGCCTGCGCGAGAAGCAGGCGAGCCTCGGGCATTCCAATAAGAGCAACGCCCTGCGCGACGGCCACACACGTGGACAACACCTCGGGCGCAGCCATTCCAATCTCTTCAGAAGCGGCGATCACGATACGTCGCGCGATGAAACGCGGGTCCTCCCCCGCCTCAATCATCCGCGCTAAGTAGTGCAGCGCCGCATCAACATCCGATCCGCGCATCGACTTGATAAAAGCACTCGTGACATCATAGTGCTGGTCACGCCCCCAGCGAACGAGCGCCTGGTTAGCAGCAGCCTCGACACTGGCAACCGTGATCTCACCGGACCCGTCATCGCTGGCCACTCCCGCCGCCGCCTCCAGCAGCGTCAGAGACTTACGGGCATCCGAGCCAGCCAAGCGAACCAACCCAGCCACGGCCTCGTCTGTCATCGCGAAGCAGCCCGCAAGCCCACGTTCATCGGACAGCGCCCGGCGAACGAGACTTTCAAGCGCCTCAGACTCAAGCGGACGCAGCGTCAAAAGGAGCGAGCGAGACAGCAGCGGAGCAATCACTGAGAAGGACGGGTTTTCCGTTGTCGCCGCGACCAGCACTACCCATCGGTTCTCCACCGCTGGAAGAAGCGAATCCTGCTGCGACTTGGAGAAGCGGTGCACCTCATCCACAAAGAGGATTGTTTCCTCACCACTGCTCGCCAATGTCCGGCGCGCGCTGTCCACGACTCGACGCACGTCGCCCACGCCCGATGAGACAGCGGATAACTCAACAAAGCGTCGGCCCGACGCCCTGGCGATCAAATACGCGAGCGTCGTCTTACCCGTTCCCGGTGGACCCCACAGAACCACGGACGATACCGACACACCATCTCGAGAGCCGGGCGACAGGAGGCGACGCAGCGGAGCCCCCTCACCGAGCAGGTGCGATTGGCCGACAACCTCCTCCAGCCGAGAAGGTCTCATACGAACGGCGAGGGGCGCGTCCGCGAAAAACGCGGGCACGCCCAACTCGTCGAATGCTTCAGAATCAAACAGATCCATGAAACCTAGCCTACGTCAGGGTGACTCCCTGCGAGGAAGATCCGATCTTCGGACCGGACAGAACCTGGAGGACGACGAGGCCCCCCAGAATCAGCATGCACGCACCGGCACCGAGCAGGTAACCGTTCAAGCCCTCGGACTCATCGGCGGCATTCGAGGAGGACAGGACCTCCGCATGCAACTTCACAGAATCGGACGCATCCACCGACGCGCCCGCACCGGCAGCCGCAACGGTCGACGCGACCTTAAAGTCGGCCCAGCCGACAAGCTGGTGTGAGCGGTTCGCCACGACGACCTTGTATTCGCCCATGGGCAGGCCGACCACGTCCATCGTCACCTTGTTACCGTCTTCAACCTGAAGCCAGCGTGCTTCACCCGTCTGCATGATGTTGGCGCTCACCCACTCGCCAGCGCCAGCTTTGTCGGAGGGAACATTGATCGTCAGCTGTCCACCAGTGAAAGCCGCGCTCACGCCGCCCTTATTTGCATCAGTCAGCTCAGAGACATCCGATACGGGGGACACCGGGGTATCGGACGGCTGCGTCGCGTTCGCGGCAGGAGAAGCCGAAGCGGAAGGCGTTACCGAAGGCGACGCGGAAGAAGTTGCGGTCGGCTGGACAACTGGCAACTGCGGATCATCAGGCTGAGGCACGGGCGCAGGACTCACGGACGACGGTTCCGGGGCAGGGGCAACCGTGGGCTGAGGCGCAGGTTCGCCGGACGGTTCCGGGGCGGGGTCACCCGTGGGCTGAGGCGCGGGCGCGGGACTCTCGGACGGTCCCGGCGCAGGGGCACCCGTGGGTTCTGCAGTCGGCTCCGGCGTTGGCTCGGCCGTCGCAGACGGGCTGGACGGTTCGAAGACCTTCACCGAGTAGTTGATTGTCTTCGCCAGGGTCTTGTCGTCCTTGTAGATCACGACGGTGACCCAGTGGGAACTACCGGGTTTCCAGGTCACTCCTTCAGCGTTGTTGGCGCCGTTAGGAACCGGAACGACCATCCTGTAGTTGTTGAGCGCATTTACCTTCCACAGGTCATCAGCGGTCACCGTGACTGTTTCACCGGAGCGCTCGAAGGTAAGAGGTGCGGTCGGTGTCACGCCACCGTTATCCAAGATGACGCCCCAGTAGCCTGTCTTACCGTATTCCGCTTCAAACTCGGAGGCATTCTCGAGGTTGATAACGAACGTGGTGTTCGGGATAGGGAGGGGACCATCATTGTTATCGGCACGCGCAGCGAAACCGGGAATGGCGAGCGCACCTGCGGCGAAGAGGCATAGGGCCATGAGTACACTCATTACCCGACTGCGGCCAGCGAGCACCCGCGCTGCGAGGGCGGAAGTAACCCGTCCGTGCTGCATAACGGTTCTCCTTTGGGACTTAAATACTCAGAAGATATTGCCTGATAACCAGAGTAACAGCTACATCGGCTTCATGTGAAGGTCGAACACGCACCACCTGGTTAATGGTGACCATATTGGCATCGTGCGCAGGCGGCCCGATCTAGTGGAATGAGCCATGCGACTTGCGCACAATGCTGACCGTAGCAACGGCACCGAGCAACGCAAGCGCCCCACCACCTGCAAGGATCCATCCGTTGAGGCGACCCTCTTGCTCGCGGGCAGCCTGCTCCGTGGCCTGTCGTTCCGAGCGAGACCTAGGTCCAATCTCAGAAGCGGACACGCTCTGCTGTTCGCTGGACGAAGAGGGATCGGGGGTGGATGCTCCAGGCTGGGACGAGCCGCCATTCGTATCCCCCCGAGACGAAGAGTTCCCGGGACGTGGCGATCCAGGCCTCGCCGAGTCAGAGGGCGCGGAGGCATCCGTCGATGACGAAGTCGAACCCTGAGCGTCGGAAGCCTGCTCACCTCTCACCTCGGAGGTTGTTACTTTCGGTTCGTCAGCAGGAGTGGCGGGCTGTGCCACCATTGAGGCAGCTTCATCGGGATCATTGCCTGCGGGCGCAGAGGGAGTTTCCTCCCCTGGCATGCCGGGCGTCACGACAGTGTAGTCAGGATCGGAGGGCTCAGGATCATCAGCTTTCATCGTGCACACCCGAACATCGACAGCGGTGTCAACGACACGCACCTTGGCTTCGACATACGTTCCGGTGATGGCATCGCCGATGTAAACCGTATGGGCTGACCCAACTTCCCAGGACGACGGGAGGGGAATATCCGTTGAGAAGGTCCCATCGGACGCCACGTCGGCGACGGCCCAGGCAGTACGATCACGACGAACAGCACCGGGAACCCAGCTAGGCAATTCCATTCCATCAGGACGCTTCGTCTCGCCATCATCGAGGGTGATGATAACGAATCCGCGTATCTGCTCAGTACCTGGACCCCAGCCAGAACCCTCAACATGAACCGACTCGCCCGCATGCACGATCGAGGAAAGAGAAGCCATCGACTCCGGACCCCGCGCAACGAGACAGGCGGCTGAAGTATCCGGGAGGGCATCTTCGCCAAAAGCAGGAGTTGCAGTGACAAACACGCCGCCAACAATGGACACCGACGCGGCCAACGCAAGCAGGGACAGGCGCAGCCCCTCGCTTCGCGTGAACGACCGTGGCGCCATGCGTGCCACCTTCCTTCTCTCATGGACAATTTTAGTAAGTTCGCTCAATTATGAACAGACCGACATGTCAGTGTCCGAGTAACTACGAGCTATACGCTCCATCCTATTAGCTCATCCCCAACACGCAATTGCGAACAACAAGCAAATTCATGGACCGGTGCGCCAAAACCTGATTTTACAAGGAAAATTATATATAATTGAAAAAAAATTGTGAGCTAAATTATCGAATAACTGTCATCTAAAGTGACCTTCCGGTCAACATTTGAGACTATGAATCTCGTTTCTACCCCCCGCTAGCGACACGGAATGACCAGCGGTGCCCCCGACTCAGGATCCTCGATGACAACGCATTCAACCTCGAACACGTCGGATATCAGAGAGGGCGTCACAATGTCTCGCGGCACTCCCTGAGCCACGATCCGCCCATCTTTCATACACACGAGATGCGTCGCGTAGCGGAAAGCAAGGTGAAGATCGTGCAATACCGCGACAACTGTCCGACCCCCCTCACGCAGGCGGTCCGCTAAACGCAGAACCTCCAGTTGATGATTCAGATCCAAATAGGTCGTCGGCTCATCCAAGAGCAGGATATCCGTCGACTGCGCCAGAGCCATCGCGATCCAGACTCTCTGACGCTGCCCACCAGAGAGCTCGCCGACACGTCTGGAGCCGAATGCGCTTACTCCGGCGTCACGCATTGCACGTGCCACGGCCTCGTCATCCTCCACGCTCCACTGATGTGCGAGGGATTGATGCGGATAACGGCCGCGCGCAACCAGGTCCTCCACCAACATGTCGCCCGGTGCAACAGACGATTGTGCGAGGAGACCAAGGCGGCGCGCAAGGGCCTTCTGGTTCAGGTCATTCAGGACCTGCCCGTCTAGCTCAACGACGCCGCAGCGCACGCTTAGCACGCGGGCGAGTGCCCGCAACAGCGTCGACTTGCCACATGCATTCGGGCCGACGATGACCGTCAGTTCGCCCTGCAGAACATCCAGTGAAAGCCCCTCCAGAATCGGAGAGTCCTTCCCGTAGCCAACGGTGATCAAATGGGCACGAAGCCCACCTTCACTGTGCCGATGAATCATGACGTTACCTCACCTCACGAACGAGTAACACGAGCAGATAGATGCCACCCACGACGCCAGTCACGACACCCACCGGCATTTCATGGGGTGCCAGGAGCCGTTGCGCAACCACGTCGGAGGCGAGCACGAGAAGCGCTCCCACGACGGCAGACGATGCAAGCCCCACTCCCCCGTGACCGCACACGCGACGAGCAACGTGGGGGGCCGCCAAAGCGACAAAGGCCACCGGGCCTGCGACAGCGGTTGCCGTGGAAACCAACACCATCGCCGCAGCGATCACCGCGATCCGCACCTCGCGTACCCGCACCCCCAAGGCCATCGCCACATCATCCCCCATTGCAAGCACAGCGAGCGGACGTGCGAGCCGGGCAAGAACCAGCACAGTCACTGCAAGAACGAGGACGAACGGAGCAATGCGCACCATCGTCACACCGGAGAACGATCCTGCACTCCACAACTGCGCGCGCTGCGCCGCTTCCAGGGGAGCCTTGACGATCAGCAGTGAATTGATGGCGCGGAGAGCGGCGGAGAAACCGATGCCAACCAAGACGACCCGAATGCCTGTCACGCGGACGCCACCCGCGCAGGCAAGAATGAGCACACCCGACACGAGACCGCCCACGAGCGCTCCGACTCCCGTCGTCGCAGGACTTGACCCACACACAATGATCGCAAGGAGAGCGCCCGTCGCCGAGCCAGTCGACAGGCCGACGATGTCGGGACTACCCAGCGGGTTGCCAGAGACCGTCTGGAAGATGGCACCCGACAGGCCGAGCGCACATCCGACTCCCAGCGCTGCACACACACGCGGAAGACGAACAGACTGCACGAAGTACACGCCCAAGAAATCGTCTCGAGGCCCGCTGTCGCCCATCAGTCGACGGAAAGACTCTGCAGCACTGAGACCATAATCCCCCAGCGTCAGCGAGTAAACGGACAGGCACACGGCAAGGAGTAGTCCCGCAACGATGACCGTGGCACTACGCCGATGAATGCGTAGCGAGACCCACGGCAATGCTAGTACCACATAACGCCCGCTGTTCACGACATCCCCCGTCCACGCGCAGTTGCGATAAAGAAAGGTGCCCCCATGAGCGCGACGATGACACCGACAGGCACCTCCTGAGGGGCCAGCACGAGGCGCGAGGCAACATCTGCGACGCACACCCACGCAGCCCCCACGATGACGGACCAGAAAGCGATCAAGCCATGACGCGCGCCAACCGCGCGTCGGACGAGGAGCGGCACGGCGAGACCAACAAACGTGAGGGGACCCCCGAGTGCGGTCGCTCCTCCCGCAAGGGCTGTGACTGCCAGGGTTGCGAGTCCTCGAACAAGCCGTACCCGAACGCCGAGACCGACGGCGACCTCGTCTCCGAGCGTCAGAATGCCAAGAGCGGACGTCAGAAGCGCACCGAGCACCGTCCCGCCGCCGATGACAACGCTCGCCAAGACGAGCGAATCAACTCCGATCCCCTCGAAGGAGCCGGACGCCCAATAGCGGAACTCATTGAAAGCAAACTGGTTGGCCGTCAGGATGGCCGACGTCAGCGACGTCAGTGCGGCTGACACAGCGATACCCGCCAATGCCAGGCGTGCACGCGAGGCGCGTGCGCCCCGGCCAGACAGTGCAAAGACGAAGGCGGAGGCTACTCCGGCTCCTATCAACGCAGCGCCGAGGGTGACGGCGCGCGTCGACACACCCATGACTGCGGTCGCCGACACAACCGCGAAGGCAGCCCCTGCATTGACGCCGAGGATGCCAGGATCAGCGAGCGGATTGCGCGTCATCGCTTGCATGATTGATCCGGCCAACCCGAGCGCACCCCCGATGATGAGCGCCGCGATGGTCCGGGGTACACGAAGGGACAGCACCACCCGCGCGTCCTGGGAGGTTCCACCGTGGACAAGCGACTCCCAGACAATATTCGGGGCGATCTGTCGGGATCCCAGGGCGAGCGAGGCCATCACGACGACACCAAGCACCAGCGCCGCCACTGCACAGGCAATAGCGACGCTGGTGAGTCGGTAGGCGCTCATTCGCACAGTGCGCACCTGACCGCGTGTCCCACGCTCAGGATGCCGGAACAAACTGAGCTTCGATGGACGAGACGATACCGTCCATCAGCAGGTATCCGCCGGTCGAGGTCCACAGGGATCCATCGACGGGAATGACGTGGTTTGCCTGGACGGCTCCGAGAGAATCGAAACCGACAGTCGCCTTGGCCTCGTCGAGTGCGGCGGCAGATGCCTCGACACCGGTGGTTCCGCCTGCCGACGGGTTGTTCACCGAGGACTTGCCGAGCGTGCCGAAGAAGATCCAGTCCGCGTCGATTTGGTCGATGTTTTCGAGGGAGACGGGCTCGGAGTGTCCCTCTCCGTCACGGTCCTGATTGGCGGGGCGCTTCATGCCCAGAGCGGTCAGGGCTTGTCCGGCGGGCAGCTCCTTGAGGATCAGGCCTGCACTATCGCCCTGCCAGCGCACAACCGAGTATGTCTGGTCGAGGTAGCCGGCGTCCTTCAGGCGAGCGCTCACCGACGCGACATGCTGGTCGAACTCCGCGAGTTTAACGTCAGCTTGGTCGGGCACGCCGAGCGCATCCGCGGTGAGGGCAAAAGTCTCGCGCCAGTCGCCGCCCGACTGCGTGGTGAAGAAGACGGGAGCTATCTGGCCGAGGGCCGTCAGAGTCTCGGTGTCGTTGTTCTTCACGGACGTGCCGTCAACGAGGATCAGGTCCGGGTGGGCGGCGCCAATGGCCTCCAGGTTGGGGGTGCCGATGGAACCCAGGATCGGGATGTCTCCGGCGCGATCAAGGAGGTAGTTGGGGACCGTCTGCTGGCCGCGGCCCGATACGACACCGATGGGCGTCACTCCCAGGGCGAGCGCGTTGTCGGTGGTCGGTTCGGAAAGCGTCACGACGCGGGTCGGATGCGAGGGCACAGTGACCTCCTGGCCGGAGGCATCGGTAACGACGCGGGTCTCGATGGTCCCGTTCGCTCCAGAGGACGAGGCCGGGGCGGGCTGCGTGGAGGAGCATGCTCCCAGGGTCAAGGATGCAAGAGCGAGAGCCGCGAAAGCGCGAACTCGTGTCGAGATATACACGTGTTCCTCAATTCGATTAGATCACGATAGATGCACAGGCAAGCCTAACCTAGCGGTGCAAAGGGCGCTCTCTTCGCATGCAATGGTGGATAAGCTCACGCACACCATCTGTCGAGCATTCGCACGAGTCCTTCGCGCCACCATGCAACGTCATGGCCACCGGGATAGGACTCGAAACTGACAAGCGATCCTGACCTCTCCAACAGCGCAGTACAATGCCGAGTTACGGGCAGCATCGCACGCTCGCGCTCACCCACCTGACACGACACTGTCAAGCCATCACCAAGCTGCCTCTGCCCCCTCCGCAGCTCTGTCATCAGCGTCCCCTCGCCCCGGCCTCGTTCATCTCCACCCCACCACAGAGAGGGAGACTGTGCGAGGAAACTCTCGACGGGCAACGAACCCAGACAGGCAGCCTCGAGCACTGCAAGCCCACCGAAGGACTGACCGGCCAGAGCAACAGGACCAGCCCCAACCTCGGCACAAATGTCTCTCACGAGCTCCTCAACACGGCCCGCCTCGGTTAACTCCTCCTGGCGGGCGCGCAGATCACCAGCATCGATCGTCACGACGCGAAGACCCGGGTAGCGCCAGGTCAGCCAGCCAACGCCATTGGCTCGCCACATCTCCCCGTCGAATAGAATGAGGGTTCTGCGTGCGGGGCACTCGCCGTCGTGGACCACGATGGAACGGGGGCGCTCACGCTCACGACGTGTACTGATGCGAACACCGATGTCTTCCTCACGGGCAGCACGCATCCGTAGATAGCGGAGGCTCTCCGATGGCCACACGACGCTCGCATCGGGTCCCACAAACAGCGAGGCGACGTTTCCTCTCCCGTTGATGAGACTGCGGACGTTGGAACAATCAGGGTGAGCAGCCTGACTTAATCGCAGCCATTCACCCCGATCCACGCTCGTGCACGGCTCGATACTACCTGCATCTACAATCGCGAACTGATAGCTGAGGATCGCATCCGCCGGCAGCGCACACGCGAGCACGTGCACGCGAGATCCGGGCATGCCTTCCAGACGAAAAGCGTCAAGGTGATCACGGTTGCGATCCGTCACGGTATTGACGATAACGAAGCACTGAGCATTCTCAGGCGCATCGCACCGAAACGTCACGCGAACGGCGTTAACCCCATCAAGGACGAGCCGACGACCGACGCGCGGGCCATCGGCGCACCCATGGTCATCCCAGTCCTCAGGATCGATCTCGAGCCGACAAAACCCCGTCTCAGAAAAGAACTTCTCCTCGAAGGCCATCGGTCAGTCGAAAAGCGAAATATCACCCGCGCCGACGCGCGCGACGACAGCGTCACCTCCCGCAAAGTCGATGACCGTCGTCGGCTCAGCTACGCCGACAGGACCCACGACCACCAGATCAACCTGATGCCCGATGCGCTCGTCCACGTCAAAGCCATCCGTCAGAGGCTCCTTCTCACCCGGCATGATGAGCGTCGAACAAGCTAGCGGCTCACCGAGGGCATCGACAATCGCCTGGGTGATGACATGGTCCGGGATGCGCACGCCGACCGTGTGCTTCTTCTTGTTCAGCATGATGCGCGGAACTTCCTTGGTGCCACGCAGGATGAACGTGTAAGGTCCGGGGGTCAGCGCCTTCATCGTGCGGAATTCATGATTATCGACGATGACTAGCTCACCGAGCTGCGCGAACGAGTGGCACAGCAGCGAGAAATTGTGCTTGTCATCGAGCTTACGAACCGCGCGAATGGTGTCCATGCCCGACTTGTTGCCAATCTTGGTCGCGATCGCGTAGCCGGAGTCCGTGGGCAGCGCAATCGTACCGCCGCGTTCCAGCAGGTCAACGACCGTGTTAACCAGACGTGCTTGAGGATTTTCCGGATGCAACTCAACGTACGACATGTCTCTATTGTGCACGAAACCCCCAGCGGCCGGGGCCAGATGGGGGTTTCGTGGACAGAATGTGCGAGAGCTAGATCACTTCTTCGCCTCGTCGGTGACCTCTTCACCGCGCTTCTTCGGCTTCGCGTCAACGCCGGCTTCCTTACGCTGCGCGGGCGTAATCGGAGCCGGGGCCTCGGTCAGCGGGTCGAAACCGCCGCCGGACTTCGGGAAGGCGATGACATCGCGAATCGACTCGGACTTCGTCAGCAGCGAGACGATACGATCCCAGCCGAAGGCCACGCCGCCGTGCGGCGGAGCGCCGAACTTGAAGGCATCGAGCAGGAAGCCGAATTGCGTCTGGGCTTCCTCCTCGCCGATACCCATCACGTTGAACACGCGGTTCTGGATGTCGCGGCGGTGAATACGAATCGAACCGCCACCGATCTCGTTGCCGTTGCAGACGATGTCGTAGGCGTAGGCCAGGGCGTTGCCCGGGTCCTTGTCGAAGGAGTCGATCCACTCGGGCTTGGGCGAGGTGAAAGCATGGTGAACGGCCGTCCAGGCGCTGTGGCCCAGCGCGACGTCACCCTCGGCCTCAGCGTCGCCGGTGGGCTTGAAGAGCGGTGCGTCCACAACCCAGGTGAAGGCCCAGGCATCGGGGTCGATGAGGTCGCAACGCTTGCCGATCTCCAGGCGGGCAGCGCCGAGCAACTCGCGCGACGGGGTCGGCTTGCCAGCAGCGAAGAAGATGCAGTCGCCGGGCTTGGCACCGGTGGTGGCAGCCAGGCCCTCACGCTCAGCCTCGGTGATGTTCTTGGCGACGGGGCCGCCCAGCGTACCGTCCTCGGCGATGGTGACGTAAGCCAGACCCTTCGCGCCGCGTGCCTTGGCCCATTCCTGCCACTTGTCGAAAGTGCGGCGAGGCTGCGAGCCACCGCCGGGCATGACGACGGCACCCACGTAGGGAGCCTGGAACACGCGGAAGGTTGTGTCCTTGAAGTACTCGGTGAGCTCGGTCAGCTCAAGGCCGAAGCGCAGGTCGGGCTTATCCGAACCGTAGCGTTCCATCGCGTCCTTGTAGGTCATGCGCGGGATCGGCGTGGACAGGTCGTAACCGATCAGCGCCCACACGTTCTTCAGGACGTCCTCGGCGACCTCGATGACGTCGTCCTGGTCCACGAAGCTCATCTCGATATCGAGCTGGGTGAACTCGGGCTGGCGATCAGCACGGAAGTCCTCGTCGCGGTAGCAGCGAGCGATCTGGAAGTAGCGTTCCATGCCCGCCACCATGAGCAGCTGCTTAAACAGCTGGGGCGACTGGGGCAGGGCGTACCAGGAACCCGGGGAGAGGCGGGCGGGGACGATGAAGTCACGCGCACCCTCGGGGGTCGAACGGGTCAGGGTCGGCGTCTCGATCTCGACGAAGTCGCGGGCGTACAGGGCCTCGCGGGCGGCACGCGAAACCTTCGAGCGCAGGCGGATCGCGTACTGCTCGGGCTCGCGGCGCAGGTCGAGGTAGCGGTACTTCAGGCGGGTTTCCTCGCCGACATTGCCGGAATCTTCAGCATTGGAGGACACCTGGAACGGCAGGGGCGCACTGGTGTTCAGGATTTCAATATCGTCGCCCATCACCTCGATGGCACCGGTGGCCAGGTGCGGGTTCTCGTTGCCCTCGGGGCGAGCGCAGACCTCGCCGGTGACCTTCAGGACAAACTCGGAGCGCAGCTCGTGGGCGACACGCTCGTCACGGACGACAACCTGGACGATACCGGACGCATCGCGCAGGTCGATGAACGCCACGCCACCGTGATCGCGGCGACGATCCACCCAACCGGTGAGCGTCACGGTCTGACCGACCAGGTCGGTGCCGAGGGTTCCAATGTTGTGAGTGCGAAGCACTGTGATTCCTTTCGTTGTTACCATCCGCGAGACAGGCGGCGGCATTATTATTGTACGCGCGCTCGGTCTGGGAGCACGCTCGCCGCAAATAGAATGGGTAATATGGCAGCCGTCTCTACTTCTTCTGTCCCCTCCTCCCCCGCCTGGACGCCCACCGAGATCGGTCTGGCGATAGGTTCTGTCCTCTTGATCACCCTTGTTGCATTTGAGGAGCTGGCAGCCACAACGATCATGCCGGCGGTCGTCGCTTCCTACGACGCCGCACCCTGGTATCCGATTGCCTCGGGTGCCGCGTTGGCGGCGCAGCTGAGCGCCACGGTAGTCGCGGGCGCATTGGCGGACTGGAAGGGACCTCGCGCCGTTCTCTTCACCGGTATGGCGCTCTTCGCAGTAGGCCTGATCATTTCCGCCGTGGGTCCGAACGTCATTGTCTTCGTCGCTGGCCGAGCGCTGCAGGGGCTGGGCGGCGGACTTCTCGTCGTTCCCCTGTATGTCTTGATTGGCGCGGTTGCCGCCCCGGCCCACCGCCCGTCGTTCTTCGCGGCCTTTTCACTGGCGTGGGTGCTCCCCTCGCTGGTGGGTCCCGCGATCGCCGGTTACGTAACTCAAATGTGGGGGTGGCGCTATGTCTTCGGCGTCGTCCCGATTGTCGTCGTTGTTGCGGCCATCCCCGTCGGCTACGTGCTACGCACGCTGCCCGTAGCTGAGGCACGCAAGGCCGCGCGCTTGGCAGCACTGTCGTGTAACGCGGTCTTGGCGGACGTAGGTGTCATGCTTCTGCAGCTCGCAGGCGCGCTTACCTCCCCTCTCTCTCAGTTCGGTGTGTTCCTGCTCGGTGCGGGCCTCACAGTGTGGGCGCTGCCCCGCCTGCTGCCGCGCGGCACGTTCGTGTCACGGCCAGGCATGCCGTCGGCGATCCTCGCGCGCCTGAGTGCCCTGGCCTCACAGGTCGGACTCGCCGTCATGATTCCTCTCGTCCTGCAGCGGGTGCATGGGTGGTCCGAGGCCTCTTCTGCCTGGTGGGTCACGCTCGGGTCGATCACATGGTCGCTGGGCGCTGTCGTGCAGGCACGCGTTCATGATCCGCGCAAGCGCAAGGTTCTGCCCGTCGTCGGCGGCTCGCTCATCGCTATTGGCGCGGTGCCGGTGGGCGCGCTCCTCATCCCCGCAATTCCGGTCTGGGTCGCCCTGATCGGCTGGCTGTTGGTCGGTCTCGGCGTCGGCCTGGTCCACGCTCCCCTGTCGGTCCTGGCCCTCGAGGTGACCCCCGAGGCCAAGCACGGGCGCGTGGCCTCGTGGCTGCAGGTCGCAGACTCGGCGGGTCCGGCCCTCGAGCTCGCCCTCGTGTCCGTCGCCATGAGCGCGTGGGCCGCCACCGCCACGGTGGGCGGGGCGGCCTACGCTCCCTATTGGGTGATTGCAGTGGCCCTCGCGGGCCTCGCCGTGTTCGCCGTGAGGCGGCTCCGGCCAGCCGAGTGAGGGCCGCTCTCAGTCGTTGTAGCGACGCTTGCCGAAGTGGCGGCGTCCGCCCTCGCGGCCTCCGTCGCGCTCCCAGCCATCGCGGGTACCCTCGCGGTCGCGGCGCGCACGCTTGATATCCTTCTCCCAGCGCTCGGTGCGAACGCTGCGGCGCGGACGTGAACCGTCGCCCTTCTCGAAACGGTGCGGGCGCTTCTCGTCGCGCTCGCCGGAACGGGCCTCACGGTCACCATAGCGTCCGTCACGTTCCCCGCCGAAGCCACCACGGCCTCGGGAATCACGGTCAAAGTCGCGGCGCTCGCGACGCTCAAAGCCGTCACGCTCGCCACGAGCGCCCGGCCCCTCGTCCACGCGGATGCGCAGCTGACGGCCGGAAACGTAGCCCTTGGAGATGCGGGAGAGCTGCTCGCCGGACAGGTCCGCCGTGATGTCCACGAGAGAGAAGGTCGGATAGATCTCGATATTGCCAATGTCGCGACCGTCGATACCACCCTCACCAGCGATCGCACCGACGATGGAGCCGGGCTTGACGCGGTCCTTCTTACCCACCTCGATGCGGTAGCGCGTGCCCGAGCCGGGAGCAGGACGGCCACCGCCACGACGACGAGCGCCATTTGCGCCGCCCTTGAGCGGGCGGTCCTTGTCGCGGCCCGCCTCGAAGGAAGCACCCACGAACTCACCGGACTCGTCCAGGCGTTCCTCGCGGCGGATCTTGCCGTTTCCGCGACGATCCTTCTCACGGCGCGGGGCCGGTCCCTCGTCGCCGACGGCCGTAGCCATGAGGGCTGCGGCAATGTCTTCAACGGAAGACTCCTCACCCATGTCAGCCAGCAGGCCCTTATACATGTCAAGGCGACCACGCTCAATGCGGGCGGCCAAACCCTCGAGCAGGCGGCGGGCACGGAACTCGGAGACAGCTGCGGGCGACGGAATATCGACCTCTTCCATCTCGGTTCCCGTCAGCTTTTCGATGCGGCGCAGCCGACCATGCTCACGCGGGGTAAAGAAGGTCAGCGCGCGGCCCTCGCGACCCGCGCGACCGGTGCGGCCGATGCGGTGCACGTAGGCCTCGGGTTCACGCGGAACATCGAAGTTAACGACCAGGGAGATGCGCTCGACGTCGAGGCCGCGCGCAGCCACGTCGGTGGCGACCAGCACGTCGAGGGAGCCGTTCTTCAGGCGCTCAACCATGCGCTCACGCTCGGTCTGGGCGACATCACCGGAGATGCCGGCGGCGCGGAACCCGCGGCCCGACAGCTCGAGGGAGACCTCTTCGACGTCGGCGCGCGTGCGCACGAAGACGATGGCGGCGTCGGCTTCTTCCTGTCCCTTGGCGATGTGCTGGGCGCGGGTTGCGAGCACGCGGGACAGAGCACCGATCTTGTGCTTGTAGGGCACGACGGCGTAGGTCTGGTGGATCGTATCGACCGTGGAAGACTCGGTGGAGACCGCGACCTTGACAGGGTCCTTCAGGTGCTCACGCGCCACCTTTTCGATGGCGGCGGGCATCGTAGCGCTGAACAGCGCGGTCAGACGATCATCGGGGGCGCTCGACGCGATTGTCTCGACGTCCTCAGCAAAGCCCATGCGCAGCATCTCGTCTGCTTCATCGAGCACGAGCATCCGCACGTTCGACAGGTCCAGCGCGCCCTTCTCGATGAGGTCGATGACGCGACCCGGGGTGCCGACGACGACCTGGGCACCGCGCTTGAGCGCGCCGATCTGCGGGCCGTACGGTGAGCCGCCGTACACGGGGACAACATCGAGGCGTGCCGTGCGCGCCGCAAAGTCTTCAATCGCCTGGGCGCTCTGCATGGCAAGCTCGCGGGTGGGTGCCAGGACGAGGGCCTGTACGTCGCGCTCATCCGCGTCGACGATGGCGAGCAGCGGCAGACCGAAGGCTGCGGTCTTGCCGGTGCCCGTCTGGGCGATGCCGACGACGTCGCGCAGCTCCAACAGCGGTGGGATGGCGGCTGCCTGAATCGGGGTGGGAAAGCGGAAGCCCATGTCGGTGACGGCCTCGAGGATCTCCTCGGGCAGGCCGAGGCTCGCGAAAGTCACGGTGTCGTCGTCTGCGTCGTCAGTGTCCTCGGCATCGTCGAGGTCGGTGTCTTCGTCCACGATGTCGTCGACGAGGCCGTGGTCCTCGTCCGCATCGATGATGTCGTCGCGCTCGTCTTGTTCGTCGCGGTCCATGTAGTCCTCAGAGGGCATAGTGATTCCTTGCCTGTTGCATGTGGGATAGCAAAACCATCGGGGCGGGCCATCTCGGCTCCTCAGCGCGGCCTCACCCATAACAACAAAACCCGCATCCCGCGGGGCACCATAACAAGGGGCTGCGCCTCATCGCTCCCACCAGCATAGCGTGCACTTCCTCAGAAAAGGTGCCCGTGGTCGGCGAATTCACTGTTCGACGCCGCTGGTGAGCGCCGCTTCACACTCTCTCATCGAGGTGCAGGCGCGCCACGAACGAGGCAATGGTGACGTGGCGATTATCTTCCGCCCGCAGCGGGGCGACGACGAGCCGGTCAACCTCGTCGCGGCACATGGCGCGCACATCGTCCATGACCGCCCGTTTGCGGCGGGACGCCACCCAGGAACACAGTACCCGATTCGTGCCCGCGCACAGGAGGGTCACCGCGAGGCCGCAAACGAGAGTCACCGTGGGTATAGGGATCGGGCCTATGGCGGGGACGTCGGCATCGATGAGCACGGCACGCCCCAGGTGAACAAGACCGATCCACGCAGCGCCCACGAGGCTGACCATCCACGCAATAAGCTGGAAGCCGCCGAGGATGCGGGAGAGACTCGGCGCGCTCGCGCTCACGCGCAGGTTGTTCGCCACCTCGCGGTGCGCCGCTGCGGGCACCGCGGCTGCGCCAGACAGGGCGCGTTCAACGAGCAGTCGGCGCCAGCGCTCGGGGCGCCCCTGCGAGCGTGCGGACACCTCGCGACGCACGGCGTTCGCGAAGGCCGCCTCGTCAGAGGCGGATCGCGTCGGCAGCGTTGGAGTCGTCGCGCTCTCCTGGCGTTCCTCCTCCCCCAGGTGCAGACGCCGCAGAGGATCAACCCCCAGACGCGCGAACCAACGCAGCGGCAGCCAGCCACCCGCGCGCGTGCCGGCGCGCAACGTCGAAGCGGCCACGGCCTCGGCGATAATGGGGGCTCCGACGAGATCGGCGGCCACCCTCGCCAGATCACTTGCCATTCCCTCGGTTTCAACGCCACGAATCGCGCCCTCGACGCCCACCGCGTCGCGCACAAGCCGAGCTGCCTGGCTCAGGGCGGCCCGCGCCCGGGCAGCCTGACGCGAGACACGGGCCGCCTCATCTACCAGATGGGAGGCCAGCTCAGCCACTCCCTCCCCCGTCGTCGCACTGACTGGGACAACGCGAGCGCCCGTCAGACCACGCTCATCCAGGATGCGGCGCAGGTCGGACACGATGGAGGTTCTCTCAGCCACGCCGAGCGTGTCGATATGGGTCAAGGCAACCGTCACGGAGGCATGCGAGGTGCGCAAGCGTTCCAGCCACTCATCGTGCAGGCGCGCATCCGCGTACTTCTGCGGGTTAACAACGACGACAAGGGCGTCCACACGCGTGGCCAGACGCCCGGCCACCTGCGCGTGTGAAGCCTCGACCGAGTCGATGTCGGGCAGGTCAATAATCGCGGTGTCGCCCGGTAAGTCACCGGGCGCGCAAACGCGGGTTCGCACGCCCAACCAACCAAGCAATTCCTTCGGCTCGCAGCCCGCGGGCAGGACGGCACACGCCTCGTTCGTCGTAGGCCGCAAGACACCGGCACACACGACCTCTCCCCCGGCAAGAGCGTTGACGAGGGAAGATTTCCCGGCACCCGTGCCACCGAGTATACCGATGACACACCAGGTCGGATCGATCTCGGCCCGATCCGACGTCACGTCAATGAGTTCTCGAATGCGCTCCAGTATCTTCGGCTCAATATCAGAGGCTGCGAGCGTCGCGATCTGGTCCAGCTCCGCGGCAGCCGCGGCAACCGGCGTTGCTGCGCGCTTCATACCAGCGCCTCCCGCGCGGTGGCGAGAGCAGACTCAAGCGCGTCAATCCGCTCGTGCTCCCGCGAGTTGTCGAGCCGCGTCGCAACGGGCGCGACGACCTCTGCCAGCGAGTCGGCAGCCAGTCGTTCGAGCGCCTCGCGCGCCTGCGTGGCCAGGGCACGCACCGTACGCTCGCCGAAATAGGATTCGAGGATCGTCTGCGACAGCGCAGCAGAGGCACCGGCGACGCCAACCTCGACCCCGGTCACCCCGCCCGTCATCGCGAAAACGCTAACCATGAGCGAGAGCGTCACAACGTTGATGCCACCCGCCAGCAGCCGACCGCTCACGCGTGAAGACTGAGCCTGGCCCCGAACGATGTCCGTTACCTCGCTGGTCCATTCCTGCGCGGTGTGGCGGGCACGCTCGGCAGCCCCGTCCGCGTCCAGCATCGGCTCCAGTCCATCGGCCTCTCCCACCGACGCAGCCAGGCGCAGGGCGTCATTCCACGCGCGGTGATAGGAGTCCCCAAGACGCTGAGCTACACCACCCGTCAGGTCGCGACGCACCTGTTCCTCCGGGGCTGCCATGCCTCGCACGGCGCCCACGATGCGTTGGCGCACCGACGCCACAACGCGAGAAAAGGTTCGTGTCATGTCCCAGGACCCCAGCACCTCGGCGATGCGCGCGCTCACCTCACCGCGCAGGACATCGTCGCTCGAGGACGAGGCAACCTCGTGGGCCCTCGAGACGACCGTCGCCTCAAGCTCCTCGCGCGCGAAGTCCACTGCACGGCAGCTATCACGAGATGCGTCCAGAGCACGATCAGACTCCTCGAAGGACGCGGCGACAGCACCAGTGAGGGCACGACGCACAATCACCGCACGCTCCTGCGCATCGTGCCCGATTCCCTCCAAGAAAGAACCGACCGGGTAAATAGCGTCAATGGGTAGGCGGCCATCGGTCAGCGACTGCTCAGTAATGACGATGATCGGGACCTCACCCAGGCCTCGTCGCTGCACGAGCGAGGCAAGATCCGCACGGATCTCAGCCTCAGCGCCCGGGGGGACACGGTTGAGGACGATGGAGACGCGCAAGCCGCGCGCGGCTGCCTCCTCCAGGTGCGTCCAGGCGACCGCGTCGGCGTAGCGTGCGGCACTCGTCACGAAAATCCAGAGATCCGCGCCATCGAGCAACTCTGACGCGAGCCGTCGATTGCCTTCCTCAACCGAGTCAATGTCGGGTGCGTCGAGGATGCCCATGCTCGGCCACATCAAGTCGTCTACCGTGATCGTCACGGCATCCAGGCTCGTGCCCTCCCCACCCTCATGTTTGGCCAGGCGCGGCAGCACGCGATCCGACATGAACCACGAGCGGGCCTGAGGCGCACACACGAGAACCGGCCGCCGCGTCGTCGGACGAACAGCGCCCGCCCGACTCACCGTACGATCAAGCAAAGAGTTGACGAGCGTTGACTTACCCGCCCCCGTCGAGCCGCCAACCACCACGAGGAGCGGCGCATCGGCTTCCTCTAGACGAGGCAGCACAACGTCCTGCAGTCGGCGCAGCGCCCTCTCAGCGTCCGCGCGAGCACCCGAGGGCATCGCACTGAGCGCCTGCTCAAGCGCACCCGCCAGGCCGCGGGCTGCTTCAACCGCAGAGGCCGACACTCAGGGCATCACTCTCTCGACCGAAGGGGCTGCGTCCGCCTCAGGCATAACCCAGGTGGCGGCGTCGGCATCCACCTGCTCACCCGTGCGAATGTCCTTGACCGTGTCGGCTCCATCCTCGCCCGGGAACCAGACGAAGGGGATGCCACGCTTGTCGGCGAACTTGATCTGCTTACCGAACTTGGCCGCGCTTGGTGCGACGTCCGTCGAAATACCACGCGAGCGCAGGATGGCCGCGATCTCCTCGGAGCGCTCGCGACGCTCCTCGTTCGTGACGGCAACGACGACGGCCGTGGGGACCTTGCGCGAGGCGCGCGCCAACGGCGCGGAAATCATGCGGGAGACCAGTCGCGAGACACCGATGGACAGGCCCACGCCCGGGTAGGTGCGCTTGCCGTCCTTCGCCAGGGAGTCATAGCGCCCGCCCGAACAGATCGACCCCAGGTCCTCATGACCCTCGATCTCCGACTCGTACACGCTGCCCGTGTAGTAATCCAGGCCGCGCGCGATCTTCAGGTCCGCGACGACCGCGCCCGGCATCCGCTTGTTTGCGGTGTCGAGCAGGGCAGTCAGCTCGCGCAAGCCCTGCTCGAGCAGCTCTCCGCTCACACCCAGTGCGCCCAGGCGCTCGCGTACCTCGACCGAATCGGCCGTGCGAATCTGCGCCATCTGCAGCAGCACGGACGCCTGGTCACCGTCGATACCGGATTCGGCGAGTTCCTGAGCCACACCCTCCGGACCAATCTTGTCGATCTTGTCCAGGCCGCGCAGGGCCGCCTCAACGTCGGTGACGCCCAGCGACTCGCACACGCCCTGTACAACCTTACGGTTATTGACGAGCACGCGCACCGGCGGGATCGGCAGGTTGTTGAGCGCCTCAGCCATCACGAGGGGCAGGTCCACCTCGAAGTGGAAGGGCAGCTCTCCGTTACCGATGACGTCGATATCGGCCTGCGTGAACTCACGGAAACGCCCCTCCTGGGGACGCTCCCCACGCCAGACCTTCTGAATCTGGTAGCGCTTGAATGGAAAGTCCAGCTCGTTCGCGTTCTCCACGACGTAACGCGCGAAGGGCACGGTGAGGTCGAAGTGCAGACCCATGCCCTTGTCCTTGGGGGCACGAGCACCGGAAGCGGCAGCCTTCAGTGCCTGCAGACGGTCCAGGACGTAGATCTCCTTGGAGGTCTCGCCCTTGGCTTCAAGCTGGGCCAGAGTCTCGACCGCGCGCGTCTCTATGCCAGCGAAACCGTGCAGCTCGAAAACGCGGCGCAGCTCGTCGAGGACGTGCATCTCGACGATGCGGCCCTCGGGGAGCCATTCGGGGAAACCTGACAGGGACGTGCGAGCCATGACGTAATCCTTCGCAAACAAACGGCACCGACGCTAGCCGATACGGCGAGCGCGGATCAAATACTGGTTGGAGCGTATCTCATCGGCCATCGTTGTTGCCGGACCGTGGCCGGGGATGAGGATCGTATTTGGGTCCAACGCGTTGGAAATAGTACGCAGTGAGTGACGCATTTGCGTTTCGTCACCACCGGGCATGTCGGTGCGTCCAACGCTGTCCTTGAACAGGACGTCGGCGCTGAGCGCCCACGGCACGCACTCCTCGTTGGCGTAGAACGACTGGTTGTTGACACGGATGTCCAGAGGGCTGTGCCCCAGGAAGACCGCCGATCCCTCCGTATGCCCGGGGGCGGGAACCATGCGAATCCACACGCCGGGGGTCAACTCGACCGAATCAGCGGGCATCTCACGCAGATCGGTGGGCTTGACCCACTCCCCCACGAAATCGGGCGGAGACATCGGCAGGAACGAGGCGGGGTCATCCATGCGGTACATGTCCGGTCCGGGCAGGTAGACGGGCACGGTGGTCCCGTCAAGGCCCCACGTGGAGACTTCGGCGGCGTCCCACACGTGGTCAGGGTGACCGTGTGTGAGCAGGACAGCACCGACGTTCACCCCTTCGGTCTGAAGAACTTCGCGGATCAGATGCTGGATGCCTGCGGAAGGGTCAACAACAAGGGCTGTGCCCGCCCCGGAAGGGACGAGCACAAGCCCATTCGCCGCGTAGAAAGGCGACGGGATAACGTGAAGACGCATGTCACTCCATGGACGAGGAGATCTGCGCGAGCCAAGCACGCTTGGTTTCGAGGGTCTCACGCACGGCGGAAGCCGCCTTGTTGTCACCCTTAGCCTCGGCGTCAGCGAGGGAACGCTCGAGCTGAGCGATCTGCTCTTCGAGCTGTCCCACCATGCCGGCGGCGCGTGCGCGCGTTTCGGGGTTGGTACGGCGCCATTCCTTCTCTTCCGCTTCGCGCACGGCGGCCTCGACGGCACGCAGGCGTCCTTCGATGCGGTGCAGGTCGGAGGAGGGCACGCGACCGACCTCTTCCCAGCGGTCCTGAATGTGGCGCAGCTGAGCCTTGGCGCGCTCGATGTCCTTCACGGGCAGGATCGCTTCGGCATCAACCAGGATCGCTTCCTTGGCGGCCAGGTTCTCGCGATACTCGGCGTCCGTGGCTTCATCCTTAGCGCGGCGGGCGTCGAAGAACACCTGCTGAGCGGCGCGGAAGCGGGCCCACAGGGCGTCGTCTTCCTTGCGGGAGGCGCGCGGGGCTGCCTTCCACCGGTTCATCAGCTCGCGGTAGGCGCTCGAGGTGCGCGACCAATCGACGGAGGAGGACAGTGCCTCGGCCTCGGCGATCAGGGCTTCCTTGATGCGCTTGGCCTCAGACTGCGCCTGATCCAGCTGCGAGAAGAACTGACGGCGGTGACGGTCGAACTGGGTGCGCGCGGAAGAGAAACGCTTCCACAGCTCGTCCTCCACGGCCTTTTCCAGGCGCGGGCCGCGACGCTGCAGGGTCTTCCACTCTTCCAGCAGGTCACGCAGGGTCTGGCCCGACTGCTTCCAATGTGTCTTGGCGGGATCCTGGGCGACGATCGCCTCGGCGCGCTCAACGACGGCCGTGCGGTCTGCGAGAGCCTGAGCTTTGGCGGCCTTGCGCTCCTCGCGGGCGATCTCCTTGCGTTCCTCGGCGGCCTTCGCGGCGGCCTCGACACGAGCACGCAGAGCCGGGATGTCACCGACGACGTTCGGGGAGGCAACCTGCTCGCGCAACGTGGCCAGGGTCTGGTCGATGTCGCGGGGACTCAGCTGAGCCATGCGGTCCTCAAAAAGCTTGATGGTGGCCTCGAGGTCGGCGTAGCGACGCTCGTAGAGAGCGTACGGCGAAGCGGGAATTCCCTCGGGGAAGCCGCCGATAACGCGTTCCTCGTCTCCATCCTTGACATAGACGGTCCCATCCTCACCGATGCGGGCGAAGGGGTGCTCGGGCAGCTCCGACGCGGGAATCGTCGAGGCCGTGGTCTCCTCGGATGCAGCCGTGACGGCTTCGGGGGTGGTTTCGTTGGTCGGAATCGACGTCTCGGTCACAATATTCCTTCTAGGACGAGGGCTGACGCCCGGCGCGGTCATGTGCCGATATGACACACAAAGCTAGTGTGTCACATCTAACGGGAAAATGGGCGTACGACACCGTAAAAGGGGACGGATGTAACACGCCGCTGTCCCATGCGAGCGCGTGGGTGTCACGACCTCGTCTAAGCGTCGGAGCCGATCCGAACCGCCTCGAAGACCCCGTCGACCCGGCGCAGCGCCGACAGGACCGCGTTCAGGTGCCCCAGGTCCGCCAGCTCAAAAGAGAAGTTACCGGAGGCCACCTGGTCGCCGTCCGTCTTCAGGGCTGCGGCCAGAATATTGACACGATAATCCGACAGGACCCGGGTCAGGTCCGAGAGCAGACCGCCGCGGTCAAGCGCGCGCACCTCGATCTGGACACGGAACGGAGCTGTCATACCCTCGGCGTTCCACGACACGTCGACGAAACGTTCGGGCTGAAGCTCAGCCAGGCGCACCGCGTTTGCACAGGTCCCGCGGTGCACGGACACCCCCTGGCCTCGCGTAATGAAAGCGACAATCTCGTCACCCGGAACGGGCGTACAGCACTTCGCAAGCTTCACCCAGATCTCGTTCGGACTCAGACCCGCCACAGTAATGGCCGCGTCGCCCGATGCTTGCGAACGGGGCTTCGTAGAACCCGGTGTCACGCCCTCGGAGAGCGTCTCCTCGGTGCCGTCTCCCCCACCCAGGTTGTCCATGAGCCGGTTGACGGCGTTCTGCGCCGAAATATGCCCATCGCCCACCGCCGCGTACAGACCCGACACGTCTGGGTATCCAAACGACGTCGCAACCGACAGGATCGACTCATGATTCATGAGCCGCTGCAACGGAAGGTTCTGCTTGCGCATCGTGCGAGCGAGTGCTTCCTTGCCCGACTCGATGGCCTCCTCGCGGCGCTCCTTCGAGAACCACGCCTTAATTTTCGAGCGAGCACGCGGCGAGGCGACAAACGCCAGCCAGTCGCGTGACGGGCCAGCCTTATCCGACTTCGAGGTCACGACCTCGACCGTCTCACCGGACTCCAGGCGCGTGTCGAGGGCGACGAGGCGCCCATTCACCTTCGCGCCAACCGTGCGGTGACCGACCTCGGTGTGCACCGCGTAGGCGAAGTCAACCGGAGTCGCACGGGCTGGCAGGACGATGACCTCACCCTTCGGGGTGAAGACGTACACCTCGTCCCCAGCGATTTCGTAGCGCAGCGAATCCAGGAACTCCTCCGGATCACCCGTCTCGCGCTCCATCTCAACGAGGGCACGCAGCCAGTTCGCCTGTTCCTCCGAACTCATGCGATCCGAGTCGCCGCTCGTAGCGTTCGGGTTCTGCTTGTACTTCCAGTGCGCGGCGACACCGTGTTCCGCGCGTTCGTGCATGTCATATGTGCGGATCTGGATCTCCACCGGCTTGCCACCCGGACCGATAACTGTCGTGTGCAGCGACTGGTAGAGGTTGAACTTGGGCATCGCGATGTAGTCTTTGAAGCGGCCCGGGATCGGGTTCCACCGACCGTGCAGGGCGCCAAGAACGCCATAGCAGTCCTTGATCGAGTCCACCAGCACACGCACGGCGACCAGGTCGAAGACCTCGTTGAAAGCCTTGCCTCGCACGATCATCTTCTGGTAGATCGAATAGTGGCTCTTCGGGCGGCCACTGACCGTGCCCTTCGTACCCGAGCGGCGAAGATCCTCTTCGATCTGGTCGATGACGTCACGCAAGTACTCTTCACGCTGAGGGGCCCTCTCCGCAACGAGGCGGTCAATCTCCTCGTAGATTTCCGGATACAGGGTCTTGAAGGAAAGCTCCTCGAGTTCCCACTTGACCATGTTCATACCGAGGCGGTGAGCCAGCGGCGCGTAGATCTCCAGCGTCTCCTGCGCCTTCTTCGCCGCCGACTTGGCTGGAACGAAACGCCACGTGCGGGCGTTATGGATGCGATCGGCCAGCTTAATGAGCAGCACGCGGATGTCGCGGCTCATGGCGACGAGCATCTTGCGCAGCGTCTCGGACTGCGCAGCAGCTCCATAGCGGACCTTGTCGAGCTTGGTGACACCGTCGACCAGATTCGCGATGGGTTCACCGAAGTCGGCGGCCAGTTCCTCGAGCGTGTAGTCCGTGTCTTCCACGGTGTCATGCAGCAGTGCAGCAACCAGCGTCGGGGTCGTCATTCCCATCTCGGCAAGGATCGTCGCTACGGCCACCGGATGGGTGATATACGGCTCGCCAGACTTGCGCATTTGCCCACGGTGGCATTCCTCAGCCTTGCGGTACGCCCGCTCCACCACGCTGATATCCGCCTTCGGATGATTCGCGCGCAAAGCCCGTACAAGCGGCTCAATCTCGGGGATCGTCGCGCGTCCACGGGACCCGAACCACACGAGGCCGGAGCGCACTCGGGAGACGGCCGCGGGCAATGCGGCCCCTGAAGTCGTGTCGTCGCTGCTCATGAACCAATGATAGCGACGAACGAGCGGGTCCGGGGATCGTGACGATCCCCGGACCCGCTCGTCTCTGTGAGTTAGTCGCTCAGACGTGCAGTGCGGTTTCCACCGTCACGCCGTCGAGCTTGCTACGACCGTTGAGACCGTCGAGCTCCATCAGGACGGCGAGGGCCTCGACCGAGGCACCACACTGATTGAGGAGGTCGACTGCCGCACGCGCGGTGCCACCCGTCGCCAGAACGTCGTCAATGATGAGAACGCGCTGACCCTCGCGGACCGACTGAGGACGGATCTCCATGCGGGCGCTGCCGTACTCGAGCGAGTAGTCGACACCGATGACTTCACCGGGCAGCTTGCCAGCCTTGCGGATCGTCAACATGCCCAGGCACAACTCGGCGGCCACGGGGGCACCGAGGATGAAGCCGCGCGACTCCAGGCCAGCTACCGCGTCGATGCAGCCCGCGTAGCGCGCGCCGATCAACTCCACAAGTTCCTTGAACGCGGGCCCGTTCGCAAACAGGCCGGTAATATCGCGGAACAGGACGCCCGGCTCGGGAAAGTCCGGGATCTCGACCAGGTTGTCCTGCACGAGAGTGGCGATGCGGTCGCCGAGTTCACCGATCATCGATGAGTCTTCTTCCTCTGAGGCTGATTCTCGTTGCCCAGGCGCTTGCCGGGCTTAATCGGAGCCACCTTAACGGCCTTCGCGGGCGAGGCCTCGTCGGTGGCGTGGCGGTGTTCGCGCTCGTACGCGACTGCCGCGTCGTGCTCGCGGGTGGTGTTCGACAGCTCCTGGAAGGTGACGAGGAGCGGGGAGGCGATGAAGATCGACGAGTAGGTACCCGCGATCATGCCGATGAACAGCGCCAGCGAGATATCCACCAGCGTACCCGGACCCAGGGCCACAGAACCGATGATAAGGATCGCACCGACGGGGAGAAGCGCCACAACCGAGGTGTTGATGGAGCGAACCATCGTCTGGTTGACCGCGAGGTTAACGTACTCGGCGAAGGTGTAGTGCTTCTGATCGTAGACGTCCGCGGTCAGCTCGCGCACCTTGTCGAAGACGACGACGGTGTCATAGAGCGAGTAGCCCAGAATCGTCAGGAAGCCGATGACGGTGGCGGGCGAGACCTCAACCTGCAGGATCGCAAAGACGCCGACCGTCACAGCGATGTCGTGCACGAGCGCGAGGAGCGCCGACGCCGCCATCCGCCAAGAACGGAAGTACACGGTCATCAGCAGGGCCACGAGGGCCATGAAGATGACGAGCGACTGAGCGGCCTTCGTCGTCACCGAGGAACCCCACGAGGGACCGATCGAGGAGGACTGAACCGAGGACGGATCAACGCCGTAGGCGCTTGCCAGAGCGTCACGCACCTGTGCTGTCGTCGCAGAATCCAGCGACGTGGTCTGGATGCGCACGGAGTCGGTTCCAACGCGGGTCACCTTCGCGGCACCTTCAACGAGGCCGGTGTCGGCCACAGTGCGCGAAGCGAAGGACTCGCTCTGATCGCTCACGTGAGCGACGTCGAACTGGGAACCACCCGTGAACTCGATCGAGCGGTTCAGCCCCATGATCGCGACCAGCGCAAAACCGATCACGAGGACCGCGGCAGCCAGGCCGACGAACGTCTTGCGGTTAGGAACGACGGCGTAGGACTTCTCGCCGGAGTACAGGGCGTTGCCCCACTGAGCAAAACTCATCATGTCAGTTCTCCTCTTCCTGCGCCGCGGACGCCTGCTGCGCCGCCAGACGCGCCGCACGGCGACGCTCGGCGATCGACAGACCGTCCCCGGCCTCGTCCTTCGTATCCTTCACCCCGGATTCACCGCGCACGACGACGCGACCGCGGCCGGCGTACACGAGGGCGTTCTTTGCGCCCAGGTGCTCGGGATCAAGACCCGAGAATTTGTGGCCCTCACCGAAGAAGCGCATGCGGATGAGCAGCTCCATCATCGGGTGCGTGAACAGGAAGATCACGGCGATGTCGATGATAGTCGTGACACCCAGGGTAAACGCGAAGCCCTGAACGCCACCCACGGCGAGCAAATAGAGCACAACAGCAGCGACCAGGTTGACCGCGTCAGAGACCAGAATCGTGCGCTTAGCGCGATCCCAGCCCTCTTCGACGGCGGCGCGCAGCGGGCGTCCATCGCGGACCTCGTCACGGACACGCTCGAAGTAGACGATGAACGAGTCGGTCGTGACGCCGATGGCCATGATCAGGCCAGCAACACCAGCCAGGGACAGGCGGTATCCCATCCACCACGACAGCAGCGTAATCACCAGGTAGGTGATGATCGAGGCGACAACGAGCGAGCCAGCCGAAATAATCGCCAGGCCGCGGTACTGCCAGATCAGGTAGAGAATAACGAGCAGGAAGCCGATCATGGCGGCCCACAGACCAACCGTCAGGTGATCGGTACCGATCGTCGCAGAGATCTGCTGCTCGGACTCAACCTCGAAGTTCAGCGGCAGCGAGCCGAAGCTCAGCTGGTTGGCGAGCGTACGCGAGGTCGCGGCTGTGAAGTTACCCGTGATCTCGGCCTGTCCGGTCGGGATGATTGAATTCATCGACGGAGCCGTGATGACCGTCCCGTCCAAGACGACGGCGAAGTGGTTACGGTCAGGGGTGCCCGCGCCGCCGTTACCGCCAGCCTCGGGGTCCGAATCGTGGAAGCCGTAGAGAATTTCGGAACTCTCCTTGAACTTCTCGGCACCGTCGTTGTTGAACTGGAGGGACACGGACCATGCGCCGGTCGATCCGCCCGTCTGGGTGCGAACCAGGCCCGCGGTCGCCGACTTCAGGTCCGAGCCGGGAACTGTGACGGGGCCAAGGATGTACTTGATTCGGCCAGAATCGTCACAGGCGGCGTACGGCTTGTCAGCGGGACCTTCAACGCGCTTGACGTCAGCGGAGGCCGAGCAGTCGAGGGTCAGGAAGTCGTACAGGACTTGCTCGGTCTCCCACTGCAGGGAAGAAGCATTCTCGGGTTGCTCGGCCGGAGTATCCGAGAGAACGCCGTCGCCGTCCTTGTCGGCGAAGCTCATCGCGACCGCCGCGTCAACGGCGGTCGAACGCAGCTCGGTCTGGCCCGACTGCGACGCCACTGCACCGGCCTGGCCCGACTGGGCGTCCTCACCGGACTGCGCGGTGACCTCACCCGACTGGGTGGTAGCGCCCGACTGGGCATCCGTCGCACTGGCGTCACCGGACTGCGCGTTGGGGTCCTGGACCGGCGCGTCCGTCTGAGCCAGTCCCATGCGCAGCACGGGACGGAAGTTCATCTGTGAGGAGGCACGGATCAGGTCCAGCTGCTCCTGCGAGGGTGTGCCGGGGATCGACACCATGATATTCGAGTTGCCCATCGAGGAGATCTCGGATTCGGACACACCGGAGGCGTCGATACGATTACGAATAATCGAGATCGCCTGCGTGATATCGTCGTCAGTGATCTCGCGCTGTCCCCCGGCCGTCACGGTCGGAGTCAGGATCAGCTGGGTGCCGCCCTTCAGGTCGAGGGCCAGGTCGGGGTACGGTGATACCCCCTTGGTGAAATGCCCCAATGCCAGCGCCGCGCACGCCGCCACGATGGCGACGGTGAGCGTCACGAGCGCGCGCACGGGGCGTCGCTTATGAGATGCCACGGTTCTACTTTCCGTTCAGCCTTGACTTACTTCTGCTGCTCGTCGGAGTCCTTGGAGGACGGCGCGTCGTCGAGACCCAGGATGGCCTCGTCCTCGTCGCTGATCTCCTCCGTCTTGGTGCCGTCGGTCGCCTCGTTGTCCTCTGTACTGGCGAGAGGCGGCTGGCCGCCGATCTCGGCGATCATCTCGCGTTCCCAGTACATTTCGTGACCGTCGGTCGTCTCGAGGACGACAATGTCGCCGTCGAGGTCGACGAAACGGCCCCAAAAGCCGACGCGGGTACGAACCCACTCGCCGGGGGTGACGGCCGCGAGCTGCTCACGCTTGTCCTGCTCCATCTTTTCCATCTGCTTCTTGCGGGAGCGCGAACTCCACCACATGAAGGCGATCATGACGACGAGCAGGCCCATGAGGGTGTAGTTGTTCATAAAGGCTGGTTCACTTTCGATGACGGTCGGGCGCTTGAAGCGCACTGTGACAGTCTAATGCCGAAGGAGTGTTTTAGCCTGAGCGATATGAGCTGTGCGGCACTGCGCATGCTACCGCCGGTTGTACCTTGTCACGATTACGCGGACCGTCGTACGTCTCCCCCTTCGACGAGGCCCGCTCCCCTAGTCAAAAAGGGAACCATCCGGCATGGGTGGATTCAGGCCGAGGTGTCCCCATGCCTTCGGGGTCGCCATACGTCCGCGGTTGGTGCGCACGAGGAAACCCTCGCGCACCAGGTACGGTTCAGCGACGGTTTCAACGGTTTCCGCTTCCTCGCCGATGGTGACGGACAGGGTCGTGAGGCCCACGGGGCCGCCGGCGAAGCGACGGCACACGGCCTCAAGGACCGCGCGGTCGAGGCGGTCCAGGCCGGAGGGATCGACCTCGAAGAGTTCGAGGGCACCGCGCGCGGCATCCAATGTGAGTGTTCCGTCACCGTGCACCTGCGCGTAGTCGACCACACGGCGCAGAAGCCGGTTCGCGATGCGGGGCGTGCCGCGCGAACGCGACGCGATCTCATGGGCGGCGCGAGCCTCGATGGGCGAGCCGAGGAGGGTGGCTGAGCGGGTGACGACCGACTGGAGTTCTTCGGTCTCGTAGAACTCCAGGTGCGCGGTGAAGCCGAAACGGTCGCGCAGCGGGGCAGGCAGCAGGCCGGATCGTGTGGTCGCTCCGACGACCGTGAAAGGCGGGAGCGTCAGTGGGATCGAGGTCGCACCGGGCCCCTTGCCGACGACCACGTCGACGCGAAAGTCCTCCATCGCGAGGTAGAGCATTTCCTCGGCCGTGCGCGCCAGGCGGTGGATCTCGTCAATAAAGAGGATGTCGCCTTCCTGCAGGCCCGACAGGATTGCGGCCAGGTCGCCCGCATGCTGGATGGCGGGGCCGGAGGTCAGGCGCAACGAGGTCCCCATCTCGGCGGCGATGATCATGGCGAGCGTCGTCTTGCCCAGACCGGGAGGGCCTGCGAGCAGGACATGATCGGGGGTGGACGCACGCATGCGGGCGGCGTCAAGGACCAGCTGGAGCTGGCCTCGCACGACGCGCTGACCTACGAACTCGGAGAGTTTCTTGGGGCGTAGAGCCGCCTCGGCGGCGCGCTCGAGTTCACCCGCGTCCGGGGCGACGATGCGCATCGTCTCGATGTCGGGCTGCTCAGCCACGGCCGCCTCCCAGGCTCACCAGCGCGGCGCGCAGCATGTCGGAGGCACCCAGACCGCTGCCTGCAAGCTTCTCGATGGCCTTGGCGGCCTGCGCCTCGGACCAACCCAGCCCCACCAGGGCGGCGCTGACTTCGGAGGCAACCCCGTCCTCGTTTGGGGCGGAAGCTGGGGTGGCCTCGGCACCGGGCAGGGCCGCGGGAGTGCCGAGCTTGTCCCCGATCTCCAAGGCCATGCGCTGGGCAGACTTTTTGCCGACGCCGGGGATGCGCTGAAGCGCGGCCAGGTCCTGGTCGCGCACGGCGCGGCGCAGGTCGTCGGGGCACAGGACAGCCAGGGCAGCCAGCGCGATCTTCGGGCCGATGCCAGAGACCGACATGAGCGTGGTGAACACGTCGCGCTCGTCGCAGGACTCGAAGCCGTAGAGGGTCATCGAGTCCTCGCGTACGATCATCGAGGTGTAGACCGTGATCTCCTCATCGCGCGCATTCCCCTGCGCGAAAGCGGGGGTCACGTGGACACGGAAGCCGATGCCTCCAACCACAACGTCGATATGGTCGAGTCCGACGCTTGCGACAATGCCGCGCAGAATCGAGATCACTGCGGTCCTTTCCCTGGCACGAGACCCACCGACCGGTGGGCGAACATATGTACGATTCTAGCCGCGCCTGCGCCGAGGATCGACGGCACCCGTCCGGCGTTGCGCGGCCTGGGCCTCGGCCCACGCCTTCTGTGCGGGGGTCATCGAACCACGCGCTGTGAGACGACCCGAAATAGAGACCGCGACCGAGGAGTCCTCGGGGGCACCGAGCAAACCGGTCCCCCGCCACGCGTGCGTGATCGCGATCGCGAGGGCGTCAGCCGCGTCCGCGGGCTTGGGTGCCTTGGCGAGGCCGAGGATACGCGCGACCATCGTCTGCACCTGCGCTTTATCCGCGTTTCCATTGCCGGACACGGCGGACTTGACCTCCGAGGGCGTATGGACCGCCATCGGCAGGCCCGCGCGACCCACGCAGGTCATGGCCGCACCCATGACCTGCATGGTGGCCGTCACCGACTGCAAGTTATCCTGCGCGAAGACGCGCTCGATAGCAACTACCTCGGGCTGGTATCGCTCGATGACGGTGTCGATCGCGTCGGCGATCGTGCGCAGGCGAAAGTGCGTCGCCAAGTCCTTGTCCGTGCGGGCAACGCCGACGTAGACGAGGTTCGCCCGACGCGAGGCGTCCACGTCGACGACGCCCAGACCGCAGCGTGTCAGGCCCGGGTCGATGCCCATAACACGCATTACGCGCGGGCCACCATGTCGACGAAGAGGCCGTGGATACGGTCGTCTCCACCCACCTCGGGGTGGAAGGACGTCGCCATGACGGTGCCGCGCCGCACCGCGACGATCGGGCCGTCGGCGGCATTCCCAGCGCGCGCGATCACCTCGACGCCCTCTCCCACCGACTCAACCCACGGAGCGCGAATGAAGACGGCGTGGAAGGGACCCCCGTCGAGACCCTCGACGTCCAGGTCCTCCTCGTAGGAGTCGACCTGACGGCCGAAGGCGTTGCGGCGCACGACCATGTCGAGAGCACCGAAAGATCGCTGATCGTCGCGGCCGTCCAGGATCGACGAGGCGAGCATGATCATGCCCGCGCACGTGCCGTACACCGGCATGCCGGAGGCGATGCGGTCATTAAGAGTGTCAAACAGGCCGAAAGACAAGAGGAGATTCGACATGGTGGTCGACTCGCCGCCCGGAATGACCAGGCCATCGACCTGGTCAAGCTCAGAAACCCTACGCACAAGCAGCGCGCGGGCGCCGGAATTTTCCAGCGCCCGCACGTGCTCTGCGACATCGCCCTGCAGGGCGAGAACGCCGATGGTCACCATCCGCGCTCCGCGAGGCGGTGATCCACGGGCAGGTCGTCGACGTTAATGCCGACCATGGCCTCGCCCAGGCCACGCGAGACCTCGGCGATGACGGACGGGTCGTCATAGAAAGTCGTGGCCTTGACGATGGCGGCCGCACGCTTGGCGGGGTCACCGGACTTGAAGATGCCCGAACCGACGAAAACACCCTCGGCACCCAGCTGCATCATCATGGCAGCGTCGGCGGGGGTGGCGATGCCACCGGCCGTGAAGAGCACGACGGGGAGGCGGCCCTCACGGGCGACCTCGGCGACGAGCTCGTAGGGGGCCTGCAGTTCCTTGGCCGCGACGTAGAGCTCGTCCTCGGGCAGGGAGGTCAGGTGGCGGATCTCGTCACGGATCTTACGCATGTGCGTGGTCGCGTTAGAGACGTCACCGGTGCCAGCCTCACCCTTGGAACGGATCATAGCCGCGCCCTCGTTGATGCGGCGCAGCGCCTCACCGAGGTTGGTCGCACCGCAGACGAAGGGAACCGTGAAGTTCCACTTGTCGATGTGGTGGCTGTAGTCGGCGGGGGTCAGGACCTCGGACTCGTCGATGTAGTCGACTCCCAGGGACTGTAGGACCTGCGCCTCGACGAAGTGACCGATGCGGGCCTTCGCCATGACGGGGATCGACACGGCTTCGATGATGCCCTCGATCAGATCCGGGTCGGACATCCGTGCCACGCCACCCTGGGCGCGGATGTCGGCGGGGACACGCTCGAGGGCCATGACAGCCACGGCACCCGCATCCTCGGCGATCTTCGCCTGCTCGGGGG